>Ga0169931_10004729_pt1 | contig 21056 bp, 20 predicted proteins | sample Kivu_15m_20L_FD_129675 | JGI IMG/M metagenome (GOLD analysis project Ga0169931, IMG submission 129675) | Freshwater microbial communities from Lake Kivu, Western Province, Rwanda to study Microbial Dark Matter (Phase II) - Kivu_15m_20L... | ecosystem: Environmental > Aquatic > Freshwater > Lake... | reverse complement strand
CCCCGCGACAACCAGCTCCTTGTCACCATGATGGGGAACTTCCAGGGGGGGATTCCCGGCAAGATGCAGTACGGTTCAGGTTGGTGGTTCCTGGATCAAAAGCACGGGATGGAGCAACAGCTCAACGATCTCTCCGACCTCGGCATCCTGTCCCTGTTCGTCGGGATGTTGACGGACTCGCGCAGCTTTCTGTCGTATTCGCGCCACGAATATTTTCGGCGCATTCTCTGCAACCTGATTGGCGACGAGGTCGAGCGAGGTTTGCTGCCGAACGATCGCGCCTTGCTGGCAAGCCTGGTCGAGGGCGTCAGCTACACCAACGCCCGCGACTATTTCGGTTTTTACCGCTGAAGGCCGCTATTTGCCCTGCACGCTGAGCGTCTGAGCTTCGAGTCGGACCTTCGCGGTCAGGGTCAGATCGACCGCCGAGTTTCCGAACATCACCTTGTATTCACCCGCCTTGATCTTCCAGGTCTTGGAGGCAGGATCGAAGGTCGCGAGCAGTCGCGGATCGACCTTGAGGTTCAGCGTCTTGCTCTCGCCGGGCTGCAGGTCCGTCTTGCCGAAGGCCCCGAGGCGCCGGGGTGCCTCCCAGCCCGCATCGGCAACCGGTGACAGGTAGATCTGTGCGACGGTTTTACCAGCCACCGCACCCGGGTTTTTCAACGACACGCTCACCGCGAGTCCCTTGCCGTCGACCTTCGCCATCAGGTCAGAAGCTGAAAACGTCGTGTAACTGAGCCCATGACCGAAGGCAAAGAGCGGCTTGTGGGCCTTCTTGTCGAGCCATTTGTAGCCGACGGCCGCGCCCTCGAGGTCGTAGTTGCTGTGGGGATGAAACTCGCGATCTTTTTCGCGGGTACGATCGCCATCCAGCTTCGGACGGGGCAGTTGCGCGGTCGATGCAGGGAAGGTCGCGGGCAATCGGCCAGACGGATTGACCTCACCGGTGAGGATCCGCGCGATGGCCTCGCCGCCTGCTGTGCCGGGATACCAGGCCTGCAGGACCGCGCCGACCTTTGCCAGCCAGGGCATCACCACCGGGCCGCCCGTTTGTAGCACAACCACGGTCTTCTTGTTCGCATCGGCGACGGCCGCGATCAGCGCGTCTTGTTTGTTGGGCAGATTCAGATCCGGGACGTCGAAACTCTCCGCGGTCCACTGCGTGCCAAAGACGATGGCGAGATCGCTCTTCGCTGCCAGCGCCGCGGCGGCCTTCACATCCTTGCCGTCGTGGTACGTAATCGCAGCCGTGCTGCGCGCCTGCAGTCCCTTCATGGGTGACGAGGGATAAAACACGATCGGTCCCGGAAAAGAGGAGGGGCCTTCGTTGGGCACTGCCATGCCACCCACCGGGTAAACCTGAGCCGAGCCGCCACCCGAAAGGACGCCCTTGTCGGCGTGGCCACCGATGAGGGCGATCGTCTTCATGGACTTGCCGAGCGGCAGAATGCCCTCGTTCTTCAAGAGCACCATGCCTTCCTCGGCGCTCGCCTGCGTGATCTTGGCGTGTGCAGCGTAATCAATCGTCGAGGCCACATCGCCCGTGACGGGATTGTCGTAGAGGCCCGTGGCAAACATCGGTCGTACGATTCGCCTGGCCATGTCATCCAGGCGCGCGAGGCTGACGTGTCCGCCGTTGATGGCGTCGCGAAGCGCACCTTCAAAATAATTGGACAGGTCGAAGGCCCAGCCGGTTTGCTGATCAAGGCCCGCGTTGGCGGCCGGGATGGTCGAATGGGTCGCGCCCCAGTCCGACATCACATAACCCTTGAAGCCCCAGTCTTTCTTGAGCACCTGATTGAGGAGCCAGTCGCTCTCGCAGGCGAAGACACCGTTGACCCGGTTGTAGGAACACATCACCGAGCCCGGATCCCCGATCTCCAGCGCAATCTGAAACGCCAGCAGATCAGATTGTCGCCCGGCCTGCTCGCCGATCTTGTGATCGACCATCATACGATTGGTCTCCTGGTCGTTGAAGGCGTAGTGCTTCATCGTCGAGACGATGTGGTTCGATTGAATGCCCTTGATGGCGTTGCCGACGATGACACCGGCCAGCAAGGGATCTTCGCCGGCGTATTCAAAGTTTCGGCCGTTGCGCGGCTCACGCATGAGGTTCATGCCCCCCGCGAGCTGAATATTGAAACCCGACAGGCGTGCCTCGTTGCCGATCATGGCGCCACCTGTAAACGCCAGCTCGGGGTTGAAGGACGCTGCGGTGCTGATCCCGGACGGCAAGGCTGTTCGTTCGCGTGGGGTGGGCGTGCGCTGCGTCGCGACGCCGGTGCCGGCATCGGTTTGCCATTGCGGCGGGATGCCGAGGCGTTCGATGCCCGGTACGAAGCCCGCAGAGTCTGGCAGCCCGCCCTTTTGAAACTCAAAACGCCGGGTGTCGCGGTTCAGCCAGGCGCCATTGGTCGAGAAATAGCCAAAGACCAGCGAGAGCTTTTCACTGTGAGTCATCGCCGCCACAGCAGCCTGCGCTCGCGCGTCGGCAGAAAGCGCCTTGTTGGTCCACGCTCCGCTCGTCTTGGCGCCGGTCTGCGCGAGGGCTGTTGTGGACGATAGCGCCGTGAGCACGGTCGCGGTCAGGAGGGTGAGGGCGGTTTTCGAAGACATTTCGTGTCGATATCACAGTTTGGGAAGGCTCGACCATCTGCCGTTCCGGAGACACTGCGCCGTCGCATCGCCCGTTGCCATGATCGGTTCAACCTCCTGTTATGGTGTCGTCCCAACCCTTTTCGACACGGATTGCCATGAAGACGAAAAAATCGAGTCAACCGCTGCGCCCCACCCACGTCGATGCAAAGGGCAGGGCGCATATGGTGGATGTCGGCGAGAAGGCCGAGACCCTGCGCGAGGCCACGGCCACGGCCGCCGTGCGCATGTCGCCCGCGACCCTCAAGCTGGTGGCGTCGGGCGAGGTTAAAAAAGGTGACGTGCTGCAGGTGGCGCGCATCGCGGGGTTGATGGCAGTCAAGCGCACGCCGGATCTCATTCCGCTTTGCCATCCGCTGCGCATTGTTGGCAGCAAGGTGGAGCTTGCGATCGACCGCAAGCTGCCGGGCGTTAGGATAACCGCCTCGGTTCGCGCGCACGACCGGACCGGGGTTGAGATGGAGGCGCTGACTGCGGCGACGGTCGCTGCCTTGACCGTTTACGACATGACAAAGGCGCTGGAGCGCGGTATCGAGATCTTGGCCGTCGCGTTGCAGGAAAAAAGCGGCGGCAAGAGCGGTCTCTGGCGTCGCTCGTAACCTCGTTCAGACTCTGGCATCACACAAGAATCAGCTCATGGAAACACGCAAGGTTGTCATCATCGGTTCCGGCCCCGCAGGCTACACGGCCGCCATCTACACGGCGCGCGCGCAGCTGAATCCCTTGCTCATCGAGGGCGGCGGCGGATACGTCGAGCCGATGACCTTGCCGGGCGGTCAGCTGATGATCACGACCGAGGTCGAGAACTATCCAGGTTTTCCCGAGGGCATCAAGGGCCCCGAGATGATGGAGCTGTTCAAGAAGCAGTCCGAGCGGTTTGGCACCGAGGTTCGCACGGCGGATGTAACCAAGGTTGATTTCTCGCAGCGTCCATTTCGTATCACAAGCAGCGCCGGTGAGATCCTCGCCGAGACCTGCATCATCGCCACCGGCGCCTCGGCACGCTGGCTTGGCATTCCATCGGAGCAGAAGTTTCAGGCTGTCGGCGGCGTCTCGGCCTGTGCGACCTGTGACGGCGCGTTCTTCAAGAACCTGAACGTCGCGATCGTCGGTGGCGGCGATACGGCCATGGAAGAGGCGCAATACCTCACGCGTTTCGCACCGAAGGTGACGCTCATCCACCGCCGCAACGAGTTCCGCGCCTCGCGCATCATGCTGGAGCGCGCGCGCAAGAACCCCAAGATCGAGATCCTGACGCCCTACGAGATCGAAGAAGTGCTCGGCGATGTGCCGAAGCCCGGCGTGACGGGCGTTCGCCTGCGCAACACCCAGGACGGCTCGACCAAGGAAATCGCGGTCCAGGGCGTGTTCGTCGCCATCGGACACGTTCCAAACTCCGCGATCTTCAAGGACTTCCTCGAGACGGACGCAGCCGGCTACCTGAAGGTCATCCCGGGCTCCACCCGGACCAAGATCCCCGGCGTCTTTGCCTGCGGCGATGTGGCCGACCACGTCTATCGGCAGGCGATCACCGCCGCAGGCACGGGCTGCATGTCGGCCATCGAGGCCGAGCGCTTCCTGGCCGAGCACGAGGGCTAAGCCCTCTGACCCGCTCGATTCGGCGGGTTTTCAGGAAGTTTTGCGTCACGTCCCCCGTGGGGTGATAATCACGGGGTGAGCAAGCGCAAGCGGACGGCGCCCTCCGGGGTCGAGCAGGAAACCGAGATGTCGAACCAGCCCAAAAACGAAGCGGACGGGAACCCGGAAGCACCTGCCATCGACGAGGTGCTTGGCGCGATTGACAACGCGATTGCGGAAGACGATTTCGAACTCGACGAGGTCAAGGGAGACGGACCCACGCCCGAGCAGGAGCAGGCCGCCGAGGCAGCACGCGCCGCCAAGCAGGAACCGGCTCGACCACCTTCCATTGCCCTCACGCCTGAAGCCGCGCTGGCCCTGGTTGGAAAGGTGAACCTTTTCGCGGGCCTGCCGCGTGTCTATCTCGAGCGCATCGCGAGCCTCTGTGTCGAACAGTCCTTTAAATATGCGCAGTTTGTCTTTCGCGAGGGTCAGCCCGGCGATGGGCTCTTCCTGATCCTCGAGGGCGCGGTCCGAATCAGCCGTCAGGTCCCCGGCATGGGTGAAGAGGCCCTGGCCGTGTTGAAGGCGGGCGACTACTTCGGCGAGATGGCGCTCATCGACGACTTCCCGCGCAGCGCCGACGCCTGCGTCCACGAGGACTGCCGGTTGCTCGTGATCGGCAAGGAAAAGCTGCAAGATTTGCTCTTTGTGGACCGCGATCTGGCCTACGACCTTTTGTGGACCTTCGTCCGGACCCTCTCTGGTCGCCTGCGTCAGACGAACGACAAGATGACCTTCATGGCCGTCACGTCGAAGTTCTAGCGGCTATCCTCGGGCCCGCCTGCACCGAAAAAAAGTGTCACGGGGTGGTGACACTACTTTCCGCGCGCGGTGTTTCCCTTCCTGACGACGCCAATGGCCCTCCCGATTGAAGACCTGTATCGCCGCTATGGGCCCATGGTGCTGCGGCGCTGTCGTCAGCTGTTGAAGGACGAAAACCAGGCGGTGGATGTCATGCATGACGTATTCGTGGCCATGTTGCGAGCGCAAGACTCGCTCCAAAATGAACAGCCCGCAGCATTGTTGCTGACGACGGCGACCAACCTCAGTCTCAATCGCCTGCGTTCCGAGAAGCGTCGGCCCGCGACCCCAACCGAGGATATCGATACAGTGTGGGAGATCGCCCATCATGGCGCCGACGGCGGCAGCGAATCCCGAACGCTCGCGCGTCGCGTGCTCGATCGCATCTTCGCCAACGATCTGGAGTCGACGCGCCTGATGGCTGTGTTGCATTTCGTCGACGGGATGAGCCTTGAAGAGGTGGCCGAGGAGGTGAACCTCTCGGTGTCGGGCGTGCGCAAGCGGCTGCGCAAGTTGAAGGAGCGGGTGCAGGGTCTCGCTCCGGAGTCCGAGGTGCTGTCATGAAACAGAGCAATCGTATTTCGCAGGTCTTGCTCGAACGTCTGGCGCAGGGTGAGCTGTCCGACGAGAAGGCGCGCGCCTTGCGAGAGAAGCTTGCGGCATCGGGTGAGGATCCGGATGCGCTGCTCGCCTCGTTGCGCGCCTCCGACGAGGCGATCTTGCAACAGTTGCCGCCGAGGGTCGTCGCGGCGGAGGTGAACACACGGCTTCGTCGACGCCCACGTTCGACCCGGGGTGCCTGGTTTGCACTGCCGGTTGCTGCGACCGCGCTCGGTGCGTGGATGCTGTTGACCCGACCGCAGGCGGAGTTGCCGTTGCACACGGAGGCGCCGGAGGAGATCGTGCTGCGTGGCCTCAAGACCCATCTCGTCATTTACCGAGGAGGGGATGGCGAGCCTCAGCGCCTCTCGCGGCAGGACAGGGCAAGGCCAGGCGATCTCATTCAGGTTGCCTATGTGGTCCAGACCGACGAGGCCGGGCCAAAGTATGGCGTCATCGCGTCCATCGACGACCGCGCGCAGGTGACGATGCATCTGCCTGCAACCCTTGCGGCGGCAGAGCGCCTCGACACGACTCGCGGTGAAGTTCGCCTGCCGAACGCATTCGAGCTGGACGCCACACCGGGCAAGGAACGTTTTGTCTTCGTGGTTTCATCACAACCATTTCGGGCCGAGGCTGTGCGCGAGGCCTTGCTCGGTCGAGGCGCGATGCCTGCCGGAAGTCGCCAGACGGAATTCGTATTGCAGAAGGAGAGTGCCCCATGATCATCCCAACCACTGGAAACTTTGTGCAACGGTTCGTCATTGCAGTCGCCGCTTTTTCAATGCTGATGGTGGGCGTATTGTCGTCGGCCACCGCAGCGCCAGGGCCGGGTGAGGCGAAATTGCGAAGGTTCGCGCTCATCGTCTCTTCAAACGAGGGTGGCTCGGGCCGAAGTCGGCTGCGCTTTGCGGACTCGGATGCGCGCGCCATGGCCGAGGTGCTGCGACGTCTGGGCGGCGTCGAGGCCTCCGACATGGTTCTGCTCAATGGTGCGACTCGCGCCCGCTTGCAACAGGGTCTGCAGACGCTTGCAGGCCAGATCGGTGCGGCGGCTTCCGAAGGTCAGCGCCGCGAGTTCATCGTGTATTACTCCGGCCACTCGGACGAGGAGGGCCTCTTGCTTGGCAACGAGCAGGTGGGTTACCGCGAGCTGCGCGGCTGGATCGACGGCATGGGGGCCGAGGTGCGGATCGCCGTGCTCGATTCATGTGCCTCGGGTGCGCTGATTCGCATGAAGGGCGGTGTCCATCGACCACCGTTTTTGCGAGACGTCTCCTCCGATGCCCGCGGACACGCCTTTCTCACGGCGAGCAGCGCAGACGAGGCCGCGCAGGAATCCGACCGAGTGGGGGCCGCGTTTTTCACGCATTACCTCCTGTCCGGCCTGCGCGGTGCCGCCGATGCAAACCGCGATGGCCTTGTGACCTTGAACGAGGCCTACCAGTTTTCGTATCACGAAACCCTGCGCCGAACCGAGAAGAGCCAGGCCGGCGCGCAACACGCGACCTACGACATCCAACTTGCGGGGACGGGTGATCTCGTCATCACCGATCTGCGCGCCAGCAACGCCACGCTTGAGCTGGAATCTGCGATGGCAGGGCATGTCTATGTGCGCGACGAGGTAGGCCGACTGTTGGTCGAGCTGCGCAAGGAGCCAGGTTTCCCGGTCGCCCTTGGCCTTGGCGCCGGCAAGTACCGCGTGGTGCTCGATCAGGATGGCTTCCTCTTTCAACAGGACGTGGCGCTCAACGAAGGAAAGCAAACGCGTTTACAGGTCTCGGGAATGCAGAAAACCGAGCGCTCGGTCGCCATGGCGCGTGGCGGCTCGGGCATCGGGACGCTGTCAGAGCCTGCGCCTGCAGAATCCGAGTATCGCAACGTCCCCTTCGACATCGTCCTGGCACCGTAATACCGGCTGTCCGGTGCGTCGTCGCAGCCCGTGCGCCACAACTTTGTGCTCGGTTTGCTCGGGCATTCGGACTCTTTGCATGGCGTTCAGTTCTCGCTCGGCGGCAACATCGTTGAGCATGACATGAAGGGTGTTCAGCTCTCGTCCGGTTTGAACATGACGGGCGGCCCATCGACTGGTGTGCAGTTGACAGGCGGCGCCAATATCTCACGCGACATGTTTCGCGGCATCCAGAATGGCATTGTCAACGCCGCGCTCGCAGATTTTCGCGGTGTCCAGGTGGCAACGGGAAACTACGCTGCCGGTTCGTTCCATGGTGTGCAGGTCGGCGCCGTGAACTATTCCCACAGTGAGTTCAAGGGTATACAGGTCGGTGCCGTGAATGCCGCTCGCGGCGCGGGTCACGGCATCTTTGTCTCGGCCATCAATGCGTACGACGGTTCGCGTGCCGGTGTTCAGGTTGCCGCAATCAACGTGACCCGAGAGACGCAGGGCCTTCAGCTTGCCGCGATCAACGTCGGTGGCCTGGTCAACGGCCTGCAGCTCGGCGCCATCAATGTCGCCGGTACCGTCAAGGGCGGTCAGTTCGGTGTCATCAATCTGGCAAACAGCGTGGAAGGTGAGTCGTTTGCCATCCTGCCCCTGATTCGGGATGGGTATCACGCCGTATCTCTGTGGAGTGCGGACACCTCGGCCTTCAACCTTGGCGTGAAGCTGGGCTCCCGTCACCTCTACACCTTGCTGGGCGTTGGCCTCAAGGAGGACGACGCCGAGCGCACGACCTATGCGTATCACCTGGGCTTTGGCTGGCACTTTCACACAGACAGCCGGTGGTTCCTGGATGTCGAGCTCATCTCAAGTCACTTCGGCAACGACGACGACATCGGTAGGCGGGAGAGCATGGTGGCCACCTTGCGCGCGGTCGCAGGCTACCGGCTGGTCGACGATCTCGCCGTCATCGCGGGCCCCAGCTTCAACACCCAGGTCAACTGGGGGAACAAGGATTTCTCTGACGGCCTTGGCTTTCTGCAACGGGTGGAACGCCACGACGATGTGACGATGCGTTATTTCCCCGGCTTCCTCGTCGGCCTGCAGTACTGACCCCGGTCCGCGCCTTGATCGCCAGCGTTGGGCGTGATAACCGCATCCGCAAATCGACCAGGAAAGCAAAAAGATGTGGCGACAGGCCGGCACCACCGGCGCGGTCGGCATTGAGATCACGGTGGCCATTGTCATTGGCTACTTCGGCGGCCGTTATCTTGACGGCGCCTTTGGAACGACCCCATGGCTGTCCTGGGTTGGCTTCGGCGCCGGGGTCGGTGCGGGTATCAAGGCGCTCGTACGGGTGGTGCGCGACTACCGCCGACAGGACGCACAGGATGGCGACGGGGGGACACCTTGAGCGCATCTTTGCCAGGGCTCCTCAACCGCATCGAGCGGCTCAACTGGATTCTGGCCATCATGAGCACCGCCGCTTCCGGCCTGCTCTGGCAGGGTTCGGGCATGCTGGCGACCGGGGTCGGGGCTGCCATCGGGGTCCTCAACTTTTGGCTCCTGCGCCGCCTGGGCGCCCGCCTCTTCGAAAGGGTGCTTTATGGTACGGGCGCACCCGGCAACGGCTGGCTCATCGCCCTGTCTTTCCTAAAGATTCCGCTGCTTTTGCTCGTGATCTGGCTGGCCCTTGGTCCGTTTTCGCTGGCCCCCATTCCTTTCACGCTTGGAATTTCCGGGTTTGTGGTATCAATCGCGCTGGTTGGGGCCGGGACCGTGATCGGCTCGGGAATTTTTGGGTCTGCAGACCCCGATCTTTCCGGGATAAACGACCCGGCGCCCCTCGACAACCCGCCTGATAAACCCTAAGTCACTGCGAAAAACATGGGTCCGCATTCCAGTTGGTTCGACTTTCTTCCAGGGATAGAAACCCTGAAGCACAACCTTGAGATCTATCTGGGTCGCGAGTGGACGTGGCAGGTGTTCCAGGCCACCCACTTCGAGATAACCCACGTGCTCGGAGCAGCGCTCGTGGTTGTCCTGTGCATCTTCGGTGCAGCGTCATACGCTTCGTCGATCAAGCGGAGCGACGACGGAGGCCTCGTTCCACCGCCCTCCTTCGGCATCCGCAACGTGTTCGAGATGCTGGCCGACATGGTTCACAACCTGGTCGAGACGGCCATGGGCCCGAAGGACGCGCCCCGCTATTTGCCGCTCGTCGGCTCCCTTTTCGTATTAATCCTCTTCTGCAACATGCTGTCGCTCATCCCCGGCTTTTTGCCGCCGACCGACACGCTCAAGACCAACGTTGGTCTCGCGATGCTCGTCTTCGTGATGACGCATGTGTATGGCCTGCGCGCCCACGGCCTCGCCTACCTGAAGCACTTCATGGGACCGCTGTGGTGGCTGGCGCCTCTGATGTTGCCAATCGAGATCGTGAGCCACATCGCCCGGCCGATGTCCCTGTCGATTCGCTTGCTCGGCAACATCTCGGCCGACCACAAGGTCCTCTCGGTCTTCTTCGCCCTCGTCCCCTTCCTGATTCCGGTCCCCTTCCTGGTGATGGGCTTGCTGGTTTCGGTGGTTCAGGCGACGGTTTTCACCCTGCTGTCTGCAATCTATATCTCCACGGCCGTCGCGCACGAAGAGCACTAGGCCTTAGATTCGTTTTTCGCCCGATTTTTTGAACCTTTCCAACCCCAACTTTTCTGCTAGAGAACGCCCGCAAACAAGTCCAGCCACAAGGCCTCAAGGAGGAATTTTCGATGTCCCGTATACTCAAGCTTTTCGCCCCGCTCGCCACGTTCGTCGTGGTTTTTCTCTCCGGCGCTGCCGCCTTCGCACAGGACGGCTCAGCCTCGAGTGACTCGCGCGGCATGATCGCGCTCGCCGCGGGTCTCGCGATCGGCCTCTCCGCCATCGGCGGTGCGCTCGCTCAGGGTCGCGCTGCAGGTGCAGCCCTTGAAGGCATCGCACGCAACCCACAGGCATCAGGCAAGATCTTCGTTCCGATGATCGTCGGTCTCGCCCTCATCGAGTCGCTGGTCATCTACGGCCTGATCATTGCTCTGCAGCTCGCAGGCAAGGTCTAGGTTTCGTTCCGAACAGCAATGGGCAGCAGTGCGGCAAGCGCTGCTGCCTTTTCTTTTGATAGCGAGGTAAGCACGTGGGCCTTTCCGTTGGAATCGTTGGGTTACCCAATGTTGGCAAGTCGACCCTGTTCAATGCGTTGTCGAACGCAGGGGCAGAAGCGGCCAACTATCCCTTCTGCACCATCGAGCCCAACGTCGGTGTGGTTCCGGTTCCGGATCCCAGGCTCACAGCGCTGGCGGCGGTCTACAACTCGAAGTCCGTCATCCCGGCGACGGTGAACTTCGTCGACATCGCGGGCCTCGTGCGCGGTGCCTCGAAGGGTGAAGGTCTCGGCAATCAGTTCCTCGCGAACATCCGCGAGACGGATGCCATCGCCCACGTCGTGCGCTGCTTCGTGGATGACAACGTCGTCCACGTCGAGAATCGCGTGGACCCGATCGCCGACATCGAAACGATCGACACCGAGCTCGCGCTGAAAGACCTCGAGTCCATCGAGAAGCGCATCGATCGCGGCAAGCGCGCGATGAAAAGCCAGAGCGCGAAGGACGAGAAGGTCGTCATCGAACTTTGCGAGCGCGTGAAGCAGGGCCTCGATGCGGGCAAGCCGGTGCGTGCACAGGGCCTGACCGACGAGGAGAAGGCGCTGCTCAAGGATTGCGCCCTGTTGACGGACAAGCGCGTGTTCTACGTCGCCAACGTCTCCGAGAGCCAGCTTGGCTCGCTCGACACCGATCCGCTGGTGGGCGCGCTGCGGGCGCACGCCGCAAAGGAAAAATCCCCGGTGGTGGCCATCTGCGCCTCGGCGGAGGCCGAGATCGCGGCGCTGGATCCGGCCGACCGTGCTGATTTTCTGGCTTCGCTCGGTTTGAAAGAACCGGGTCTCAACGCCGTGGTGCGAACGGGTTACCAGCTGCTTGACCTCATCACCTACCTGACGGCCGGTGAAAAGGAATGCCGCGCCTGGACGATCAAGCGTGGTACGAAAGCCCCGGGCGCCGCAGGTGCGATTCACACCGATTTCGAGCGCGGCTTCATCAAGGCCGAGGTCATCTGGTGGGAAGATCTTGTGAAGTACAAGTCCGAGGCCGCCTGCCGTGAGCACGCAAAGCTCGGCACCGAAGGCAAGGAATACGTCGTACGAGACGGCGACGTGATCCACTTCCGCTTCAACGTTTGAGGCCTGGAAACGAAAAAAGCCCGGCGGGTGACCACCGGGCGTTTTTTGCGTTTGTTCAGTCTACTTGAGACAGGACTGGGAGCCGACGTTGCTTGCCTGGGTGCAGGAAGGTGTCGGGAACTTCGGTGCGGGTGCGCCGGCCTTGCAGGACAATACGTACTCGTGATCGCCGCCGTTGCAGCTGAACAGCGTCACGACGCCGCCACTCTTGAGCGTGGCGAAGTGATCGGCCGTGACCGTCACAAAGTGATCGTGACCTGAGGTGCCCTTGGTGTTGTAACACTTCGCAACACCGGCGGTGATATCCGCCATGGGGATTTCAAGAGCATGGTCGTGGTTGTTGGAGATCGTGGCGACGATCTTGGCGTTACACATGTTCGCAGCGCTGGTACCACCGGTACCGCCCGTGGAGGCCGTACCGCCGGTGCCGCCCGTGGAGGCTGTGCCGCCGGTGCCACCGGTCGAGGCCGAGCCACCGGTGCCGCCGGATCCACCGCCGGCGCCACCAGTTCCGGTACCATTCGTACCACCGGTCATTGAGCCAGTTGTGCCACCGGTCTTGGAGCCGTTCGTGCCGCCGGTCTTGGAGCCGCCCGTGGCGTCGCCGCCGCCAGCATTCGATCCGCCGTTGCCGTCGGCGCCTGCGGCATTTCCGCCGTTGCCCGAACCTCCTTTGCCGCCACCGGACGAACAACTTGCGATGGTTGCGCCAAGGGCACCGAATCCAATCGCCAAAAACTGCTTGCGCGAAATCTCTTTTTTCATGGGTACTTCTTTCGGGGGAAGCACCCTTATTACTGCGGAGCGTGTGCGCGCCCGTGTAAATAGCCTTTGCTCGGACGTAAAATGTACGTCAACGACGCGCCGCAGTCGCAGAGCGGGAGGGCGAGTGCGAATCACCGCCCTCCCATGTGTACTACAGCGATGCCAAAATCTGGTTCAGCGTGGCGCTCGGTCGCATCGCCTTGCTGACCAGCGTTTCGTCTGGTGCGTAGTAGCCGCCGATATCCTGCTGTTTTCCTGAGGCAGCTTTAAATTCATTGACGATCGTCTCTTGACCATCCGAGAGGGCCTTTGCCACGGGTGCAAATACTGCAGCCAACTTTGGGTTCTTCGTCTGTGCCGCGAGTGCCTGCGCCCAGTACATCGCGACGTAGAAGTGCGTGCCACGGTTGTCGAGCTCGCCGGCCTTTCGACCCGGCGCCTTGTCGGTCAAGAGGTACTGTCCGTTCGCTGCGTCGAGGGTGTCGGCCAGAATCTGTGCATCCGCATTCCCGGTCGTCTGGGCCATGTGCTCGTACGACACGGCCAGCGCGAGGAATTCACCGAGCGAATCCCAGCGCAGGTGTCCCTCTGCCAGAAACTGCTCGACGTGCTTGGGGGCCGAGCCACCGGCGCCAGTCTCGAAGAGTCCGCCTCCGTTCATGAGCGGCACGATGGAGAGCATCTTGGCGCTCGTGCCGAGCTCAAGAATCGGAAACAGATCGGTGAGGTAGTCTCGCAGCACGTTGCCCGTGACCGAGATCGTGTCCTGTCCCGCCTTGATGCGCTCAAGCGAGAGCTCGGTCGCCTTCATTGGTGAAAGAACCCGAATGTCGAGTCCCTTCGTGTCGTGATCTTTCAGGTACAGGTTGACCTTCTTGATGAGCTCGGCGTCGTGGGCGCGCTCCGGATCAAGCCAGAAGACCGTGGTCGCGGACGTGGCGCGCGCACGACCAACGGCGAGCTTGACCCAGTCCCGAACGGGTGCATCCTTGACCTGACAGGCGCGCCAGATGTCACCCGCGGAGACGCTGTGCTCCATCACCGTCTTGCCGTTGCCATCGACCACCCGCACCACACCGTCGTTCGCGATCTCGAAGGTCTTGTCGTGTGAGCCGTACTCTTCGGCCTTCTGAGCCATCAGGCCCACATTGGGGACGCTGCCCATCGTGCGGGGATCCAGTGCGCCGTTCTTGCGACAGAAGTCGATGACGACCTGGTAGATGCCGGCATAGCTGCTGTCCGGAATCACGGCCTTCGTGTCCTGCGATTTCCCCTGCGCATTCCACATCTGGCCCGACGTCCGGATCATGGCCGGCATGGACGCATCCACGATCACATCGCTTGGGACATGCAGGTTCGTGATCCCCTTGTCGGAGTTCACCATGGCGACCGCCGGGCCCTTGGCGTAGGTCGCCTGGATATCGGCCTCGATGGCCGCGCGCTCGCCCTCGGGCAAGGATGCGATCTTGGCCAGCAGATCGCCGAAGCCGTTGTTCACGTCGACGCCCAGCTTCTCGAAGGTGCTGCCGTGTTTGGCGAAGACATCCTTGAAGTACACGCGAACCGCATGACCGAAGATGATCGGGTCCGAGACCTTCATCATCGTGGCCTTGAGGTGCACCGAGAAGAGGACGCCACTTGCGCGTGCGCTTTGCACCTCGGCGTCAAGGAATGATAAAAGTGCCTGCTTGCTGAGGAAGCTGCCGTCGAAGATCTCGCCTGGCTTGATGGAGACCTTCTCCTTCAGGACGGTGGTCTTGCCATCCTTGCTGACATGCTCGATGCGCAGCGTGGTCGCAGCATCGAAGGTGATCGACTTTTCATTGTGATAGAAGTCGCCCGACGTCATCGTCGCGACGAGGCTCTTCGAGTCTGCGGACCAGGCGCCCATCGAGTGCGGGTTCTTGCGGGCGTATTCCTTCACGGCGCGCGGCGCGCGTCTATCGGAGTTGCCCTCGCGCAACACGGGATTCACTGCGCTGCCCTTGACCTTGTCGTAGCGTGCCTTGGCGTCCTTCTCGGCGTCGTCCTTCGGATCGTCGGGATAGGCCGGGATGGCGTAACCCTTCTTTTGCAGCTCGGCGATGGCCGCCTTGAGCTGTGGTACCGATGCGCTGATGTTGGGCAGCTTGATGATGTTGGCCTCGGGTGTTTGCGCGAGTGCACCGAGCTCTGTGAGATCATCGGAGATGCGCTGCGCCTCGGGCAGGCGATCCGCGAACACGGCGAGGATGCGGGCGGCCAGGGAGATGTCGCGGGTCTCGACCGTGACGCCGGCCTTTTTCGAAAACGCCTGCACGATGGGCAGAAACGAATAGGTGGCGAGGGCCGGGGCTTCGTCGGTTTTCGTGTACAGAATGGTTGCGCGTGTGCTCATGGGGAGCCTCTTCACTAACACGGACAGGTGGCCCGTGAAACCCCAACTCCGCGCTGTTTTGCCGCCGAGCTAGCGGTTTGCGAATTGCTGCGCGGCATCGCGCAGGGGCATGAAACGCGCACCCACGTTTCGGGCCTGAATCAGCGTCGCCTCGAGGGCCGCGAGCTTCTTCCAGAGCGGGCGTCCGAGGTCAGGCTGTTTGCTGATGAGGTCTTGAGGCATCGCATCCCCGGAGGCGTCGGCCAGATCGATGCCGTGCAGCTCGAAATTGAAGAACGGCAGCCGCAGGGCGCTCGCGACAAGCCTTTGCCGAAGCATCTCGGGTGCCATCACGATGGCCGTCCCGATGACCGGAATCCGCGTCCAGGGCAGGACTGTGATTGGCAGCTCGACGATTGGGGAGGACCCCGGCTGGTAGACCGAGCCGAGATCGGGCCGATAGGGGTCTGTGGGGGCGCGGAGCACCCGCGGGCTGCCGAGAATGCTGCCCGACTTGCGTCCGAGGACGCGCATCCCTGCCATGACCGCGGCCTTGGCGAGGTAATAGGGGACCGCGGGAAATACGGAAGAATCGTAGGCGTAGCCACGGTCCACCAGGGTTTGCAGGACGGTCTCCGTGATCTCGTATCCCGGGGCGCGAAAGCCGACCGGGGCCGTGCCCGCCGTCTCACCGATCACCGCATGGGCTTTGTCGATCTCCTCGGCGATGCGCGCCGGGGAGAGACGAACCAGATCATAGGGGTGTGAATAGGTATGGCTCGCCAGCTCGTGGCCGTCCTGCGCCAGCCTTGCGAGCAACGCACGCCCTTCGGGGTCGGCGTCGAGATCTTCGCCAACCACAAAGAAGGTTGCTCGCACGCCCTGGCGTGCGAAGAGCTCGCCGAATCGCGGCAAGCACAATCGCAATACGGAATGACGGATGTCTTCGGGCGGGGCGTCGCCGAGCGCGTGGATTCGGTAGTAGCAGGCGATCGAATCGAGATCGACCGACACGGAGACGATGGGCGCAGGATGTGTCACGGCGTCGGCTCTGATGGGCTGTGGTTCAGATGCTGCCGAGGTTAAACTCAAGGCCAGCGATCAATTCGTGGATGCCACCGGCATATTGCATGTACCGATAGGAGCCAAACACATTCATGGACTCACTCAAGACGTAATGTCCGCCTGCGTGCATTGCGCCGATGGACGAATTGGTTTCTCCGGGCGGCCAGGGGCCCGTCGACGCCGCGTCGGTGCCAAAGAACTGATAGAAGCCGATGCCACCGCGCACCGTCAGTTCCTTGCTGAACTGCCATTCGCCCTCCGCCACGATGGTGGACATCGACGGATGGAAACCGCAGCGTCCGCCCTGGAATAGCGCATATTGCAGCCCTCCGAGGGCGCGGGCCTTCAACCCTTCGGTCACGGGGATCGTGATCTTCAATTCGGGTGCCAGGTACGTGACGGCCTCGCCATCTCCGCAGAAATCCGGGTGCCCGACGCGTTGAATGAGCGCACCCACGGAGATGTTGTTCCAGTCCATACCGCCGCCGCCATGGAAATCGCCGTTCCTGCCGAGCGCGCCCACCTGACCGTACCAGCTGTCCTTCGAGCGGTATCGGAAATAGAGGGCGCTCGTCGTGTAGTGCGGATTGGGTGCGAACAACGGCGAGATGAAATAGCCCGCCTCGTAAGTGTTCCCGCCGTGGTTGACTCGCGTGAAGGCCGCGAAGCGCACGCGTTGACCGCCGGTGAGTCCTTCCTGGTTGGCCAGGCCAAACGTACCACCCACTGTGGGAGCGAGGGACCGGATGGTGTTCACGCCTGCCGAGTCTTCTTTCTTTTCTTCTTCCCCAAGCGCAACGGTTGAGCCGTAGGGGTTGAATTCATCATCTGCCTTGGGCTTGGCTGCGGGGACACTGGGCGGTGGCTCACCATCCTTGGCCTGCACCGCGCCGCCGTTCACAGCCGCCGTCAATTGTGTCACATGTTCCTCGGCGACGGGTCGATTCTTGTGCCTTGGTGGGGCCGTCCGCAAAAAGCCCTTGTAGGCGGCGAGCGCCTTGTCCGGATGGTTCGACAGGCGATACGACTGCGCGATGTTGAACAGGATGTTGGGATCCTGAACCAACCGGTAGGCCTGCTCGTATTGTTCGGCGGCCTCTTCGTAGTTGCCCAGGTTGTAGGCGACGCCACCCTTGCGGGCGTATTCGGCGGCCTCCTGTTTCGGGTTCGCCTCGGCCGTGGAGGTCATCAGGGTGGTGGCCAGGGTGGTGGCCAGAAAAACACCGAAAAATACGCCGTTCACCCGAACAATTTAACACGGGATTATGATGTCCGGAAATCATGCCAGCCAAGCCTCGAACCCACACCGACACCCGCCAGAAGCCACCCAGGACCACCACGTCGATCGTGCGATGGATCGCCAGCAAGCGAGATGGGGCCGTCTTACCCGATGAGGCCATCGAAGGCATCGTGCTGGGGGCTGCGCGCAACGAGGTTCCCGATTACCAGCTGGCGGCGATGTTGATGGCCATTGTTTGGCGGGGACTCTCTCCCAAAGAACTGTCGGCCTGGTTGCGCAGCATGATTGAATCGGGTGATCGGCTGTCGCTTGATGCGGTGCCTGGAAAGAAGATCGACAAACACTCGACCGGGGGCGTCGGTGACAACCTCTCGCTGTGTCTTGCGCCGCTTGTGGCCGCGTGTGGGATAGGGGTGCCGATGCTTGCGGGGCGGGCGCTGGGTCACACAGGCGGCACGCTCGACAAGCTCGAGGCGATCCCGGGTTTTCGCGTCGATCTGTCGGCCAAACAATATGTGCGGGCCCTGTCGAAGGCGGGCTGGGTCATCGCGGGTCAAACCCCCAGCATCGCACCCGCCGATCGCGTGCTGTATGCGCTGCGGGATGCGACCGCCACGGTCGAGTCGATACCGCTCATCGCATCCTCGATTTTGTCGAAGAAGATCGCAGGTGGTGCGGATGGACTCGTCATGGATGTGAAGATGGGAGACGGCGCGTTCTTGCGCAAAGATGGCCCAACCCGCGAGCTCGCGCGCACGCTGGTGCGTCTTGGAAACAAGAACGGCTTGCCGACGGTTGCGTTGCTGACCGACATGGATCAGGTGCTTGGTGTCGAGATCGGCAATGCCTGCGAGGTGCGGGAGGCCATTCAGATCTTGCGCGGTGAAGGACCTGCGGATACCCAGGCCTTGACCGTGCGCCTGGCCGCCGAGATGTTGTGTATGGCGGGTGTTGCGCGCTCGGTTGCCGATGGCAGTGCGCGCGCCCTGGCGGCGATCCGCTCGGGACAGGGACTCGAGCGTTTCCGACTTGGCGTGCAGGCGCAGGGCGGAAATCCGCGCGTGGTCGACGATTTCAAGCTGCTGCCGCTGGCGAAGAAGACGTGGGTGTTGCGCGCCACTCGCTCGGGCTGGATGCACACCATCGCTGCTCGGCCCCTTGGCGTCGCGGCGACCTTGCTCGGCGCCGGACGTCTGCAGAAATCCGATCGCGTGCGCCACGGCGTTGGGATCACGCTGCATGTCTCGCCGGGCGGGCCGGTCGAAAAGGGGATGCCCCTTTGCACCGTGTACCACGATGACGAACGTCGCTTCGCAGAGGCGAGGCCGCTTGTGCAACAGGCTTTCTCGGTTTCAGGCAAGCGACCGCCAGCGCGAGTGCTGGTACGCGAGGTAATTCGTTCCTGACCCGCACGCCACGCTCGACTGCGTCGAGGGGTTCAGGAATAATGCGGACAGGCATGAAACCAGCAGCGTCACTTTATGATCGGGTTCACGGTGCAGCGACGGCGGTGGCCGATCGACTGGATGGAAGCGGCGCCGAGGTCGCGGTGGTGCTGGGCTCCGGATTGGCAGCCGTCTCGGAGTGCCTTGTGGGTGCGCGTTCCGCGCCGTATTCAACGTTGCCGGGTTTTCCAGAGACCACGGTCTCGGGGCATCCGGGACGCCTCGCCTGTGGCACCGTTGGCGGAAAAAAAACACTGGTCTTGTGTGGGCGCGTTCACGGCTATGAAGGTTATGCACCCGACGAGGTTGGCTTTGGCGTGCGCGTGGCTGCCACCTTGGGTGTTCGCACCATCATCATCACGAATGTCTCGGGCGCCGTCGATCCATCGCTGAAAACCGGAGAGATCGTGTTGATCTCGGATCACCTCAACCTGACCTGTCGCTCGCCTCTCACCGGCGAAAACGACGAGCGCCTCGGACCACGCTTTGTGGACATGACGGATGTCTACACACCTTCCTTGCGGCGATTGGCGGCCGAGGTTTCGCTTTCAGAGCAACAAACGGTCCTGCGCGAAGCGGTCTATGCGGGGCTTCCGGGGCCGCAGTACGAAACGCCCGCCGAGGTGCGCATGTTGCGCGGCCTTGGTGCGGGTCTCGTTGGCATGTCGACGGTCTGGGAGGTCATTGTCGCGCGACACTCCGGATGCGAGGTGCTGGGGTTGTCGCTGGTGGCCAACGCGGCCGCGGGCGTGGATGATTCGCCTCTCTCGCACGAAGAAGTCACGCGCGCCGCCAACGCCGGTGCCGGTCGAATGACCCGCCTCATCGTGTCCACCTTGAACCGCCTGGCCTCGCGGGACGCGGCCTGATGCAGCGCCTCGTCTCGGCCGCGAAACAGGTGCGCAAGAAGGCGCATGCCCCCTATTCAAAGTTCAGGGTCGGCGCGGCCGTGATCGACGAGAAGGGGCGAATTCACGTCGGTTGCAACGTCGAAAACGCGTCATACGGATTGACCGTCTGTGCCGAACGAAACGCCGTGGCGGCTGCCGTTGCAGCCGGTGCGAAATCGCTGCGCGCGGTGGCGATCGTCACCAGCATGAACCCCCCGGCGAGTCCCTGTGGTGCCTGCCGACAGGTCCTGGCCGAGTTCGGCTCGGCCGACATGAAGGTCGTGCTTGTCTGTGATACAAAAGCAAAACGCGCCCAGGTCGAGACGACCCTGGGCGCGTTGTTGCCGCGAGCTTTTTCGCTTTAGCGCACTAGCGCAGGAATGCGTCGACGAGACCGCCGTCGACGTTGATCACCTGACCCGTGGTGCGGGGCAGACGGTTCGTGACCAGCAGATAGACAGCCTCTGCCTGATCGGCGGGCTCGATCGGCTGGCGGAGCAGCGTGCGGTCGCTGTAGAACTGCGCGAGGCGATCACGCAGCGCCTCGGTGGTCTCGCTCTCGTTGTGCGCGATGTTGTACTTCGCGAGTGACGAGATGACGCGATCGCGGGGGAACATGGAGCTTCCCTTGACGACCGTTGCGGGCGCGACGGCGTTGACGCGGATGTTGGGTGCGAGCTCGACGGCGAGTTCGCGCACCAGGTGGTTCGCGGCGGCCTTCGAGGTGTCGTAACCAATGCTGCCCTTCTTCGACACCGCGGCGTTAACCGAGGTGGTGACGACGAAGCTGCCATCGAGTCCCTGATCCTTCCAGATGCGAGCGGCTTCGTCCGCAACCAGGTAAGGACCCTTGACGTTGACGTTGTAGGTCAGATCCCACTTGTCATCCGGAATGTGGCCAGTCTTGTCCGAAGGCCAGAAGATACCTGCCGTCACGACAACGCTGTCGACACCACCGTAGGCGAGCAACACCTGGTCAAACGCCTTGCGAATGCTCTCGCGGTTGGTCACGTCGGCAGCGAGGCCGATGACCGGACCCGCGCCGGACAATCCGCTGCCTGCGACGCCGATGCCGACGCCGTAGACCGCCTCAAGTTCCTTCGCGGTTTCCTGTGCGGCTTCGAGCTTCATGTCGATGCACGCCACCGTGGCGCCATCCTTCATGAGGCGCGTTGCCACCTCCTTGCCGATGCCGCTGCCAGCGCCGACAACCGCAACGACCTTGCGGGAGAGTTCTGCCTCGGGCGGCATTCGGCGGAGCTTTGCCTCTTCGAGTGCCCAGTATTCGATGTCGAATGCTTCCTGCTCGGGCAAGGCGATGTACTCGCTCATGGCCTCTGCACCGCGCATAACCTCGACAGCGCAGTTGTAGAACTCGGCCGAAACGCGGCTCTCCGACTTGTCCTTGCCCCAGGCGATCAT
>Ga0169931_10004728_pt1 | contig 21056 bp, 15 predicted proteins | sample Kivu_15m_20L_FD_129675 | JGI IMG/M metagenome (GOLD analysis project Ga0169931, IMG submission 129675) | Freshwater microbial communities from Lake Kivu, Western Province, Rwanda to study Microbial Dark Matter (Phase II) - Kivu_15m_20L... | ecosystem: Environmental > Aquatic > Freshwater > Lake... | reverse complement strand
GACATTAATTGATGCCATTGGCGGAAATAGTATCCACAACGGGTCTCGTTTGTTGATTACGCCTGACAACAAAATTTTAATGACCACAGGAGATACGGGAGATGGCGGAGTGAGCAGTCAGGACATTACTTCATTAAATGGAAAAGTTTTGCGCATTAATTTAGATGGAAGTATCCCAGCTGATAACCCCGATCCTACTAGCTATGTTTATAGCTTCGGTCATCGCAATAGTCAAGGATTGTGTGTTGGTCCCAATGGCATCATTTACCAAAGTGAGCATGGTCAAAATAACAGTGATGAGTTTAATATTTTAGAACCGAATCGCAATTATGGTTGGCCCACCGTTCAAGGAGCGTGCAACACGAACAATGAAATCAATTATTGCACGGCTAACAATGTGAGGGAGCCGCTGCTAGAGTGGTCTCCTTGCAGAGCTGTGAACGGCCTGGAGTATTACAACCACCCTGCCATTCCCGAATGGCAAGGAACCATATTAATGGCTGTGTTGGGCGGATTGAACTCTAACTATGAGCGCCTATCTGTGATTCATTTGAGTGCTGACGGCTTGTCCGCTACGTGCACCGATGCGACAGACACCTATTTCCAAGTGTTCAACCAACGCATTCGCGATTTGTGCGTAAATCCAAACACAGGAGCATTGTATGTTGCCCTGAATGGAACCAATTATCCGGGTCAAGGTCCGAATATCATCAAGGAGTTTAGAAACCTTGATTATGGTTCAATTTCCACCAATGAGCAACAAAAACCGCAAGCGGTTTCGTTGTTTCCGAATCCAGCCAATGAACAAATCAGCCTTCAATTGTCAGCTTCTTTGATTGGAGCGCAATACGAAGTATTGGCTTTCAATGGCCAAAGTGTAGAAAAGGGATTGGTGAACAATACAACTATTCTTTTGAATGTCGCTGAATGGAGTGCGGGAAATTATTTCGTTCGTTTTAATAACGCCTTAGGCACAGTGACCAAGACCTTTGTTGTAAAATAATGAAACTTCTTTGTATTAAATGGACAGCCCTCCTATTGTTGGTGGGCTGTTTTTTTTCGTCATTCTCTCAACGCTCACCGATGAAGGTATATGTTTCTCCTGCGGAAGAGGATGTTCAAAAGGTAGGATTGACTTATTCATTGACATGTTTGGAAACGAAAGAAATGGCGGTGGTTACGGATCGTGGTTTTGCCATGATGAATCTTGACAAGCAGGATCATGTTTTGGTTTGTTTACAAGGAGTCTGTGTGGTTTGTAAAGTGAGTGATTCCGAGAACAGGGAAATCGTACCCAATCCCGATTTTACCGATCCACAGCTTATTCATTTGTATTTCTATTATCCTCAATATGTTCAAAAGACAGTAGAAATTGCCGCATATGCGGGCGTATTAAAAAACATCGAATCGCCTGCCAACGTTGGGATTGTGCGAATGAGTATCCTTTCTCAAGGAGATCATTCGTCCTTGCAGAATGTGCTCAATACCATCCCGGGTGTCACCTATGAATCCCGCGGATATGGAGGAAGCCAGCGCATCAATATTCGTGGCTCAATGTTGCGAAGTTCCTTTGGAGTGAGAAACGTTCGGGTTTACTATGACGGATACAGCATCACCTCTCCAGATGGAACCACTCCTTTTGAAGTGATTGATCCAGAGTGGATGGAGTCTGTGGAAGTGTACAAAGGCCCCATTGGTTATCAATTTGGAAATGGAACGGGAGGTGTCATCAGCTATCAATCAAAAAAGAACATCCCCGGATATCACGCTTTGACATACGAAATGACCTTGGGTAATTTTGGTTATCAGCGGTTTAAGTTGGGGGCTCAATTTCCCATTTTTCAGGACGCTGTGAATCAGCGACAAATTTCCGTTAGAATGGTAGATCAATCCACTGATGGTTATCGCGAGCAGGAAGGAAACAATAAGAGATCGGTTGAAGTAAAATACAACAAGAAAATACGGAGGCATTGGACGGCATGGCGAGGAAGTGGTATTGGCAAGGATTTGGGTTCCAATGGAATTTTATTCCAATACCACAAAGGTGGATGGGGTTTGCCAGGCAGTATCAAAGCAGAAGATGTGACGCTAGATCCAAAACAGGCCAGACCCTTCGCCTTGGCCAATAACACGCGATTGGAGCGGGAACGATGGATGTTGGGAATCAGCAGGGATAGAAATTTCAGCGAACATTGGAAATCCACTTTCCGATTGAGTCAGCAGTTGGCTTTGAAAACGAATCCTTATGGCACCAATCCTTCTTTTCAAGGATTTAAAGACGAGGCCGCGCGCAGCTGGAATCAAAGATTCACCCTCCAGTATCAGAAAAGTGTATTGGATAATAATGGCCAACGCCGACACCATTTTGTCGCTTTGTTGGGTGAGGAGTTACAACGCGAACGTTATGCGATCACAGAGCGAGCTTTGGTCAATGGTCAAAGAGGTGATGAAAAATATGAGTATCGGGTTCAGTACTGGCAGGCCTTTGTTTGGTTGGGAGTCCAATACCAATGGAAAGACCGCTTGAATTTGGATTTGGGGGCGTCCGTTCATAACACCCAAATGAAGGTGGAAGGTCAATATGCGGGAAGTGCAGTAGAAACGCATGATTTCAATTGGAAACCTGCCCCCACACCCCGGATGTCCGCCTCGCTGCGACTGCTGGGTCAGCAATATCTCTACGTGTCTCGCGGTTGGGGATTTTCTAATCCCAATGTCTTTGAACAAGTGGACTATGCAAATCGTCGATTCAATTCCAATTTGCTTCCTGAATGGGGAAGGCAAGACGAATGGGGATACAAAGGAAGTGTCGCCGGATGGGAATGGACCCTGTGTCATTATCAGCAAAAGATGACCAACATTATTCTTTCACAGACGCCCACTGAAACCTTGGGTTCATTCACCAATGCAGGATCAACGCAACTCAATGGTTGGGAAATGATGATTAACAAAGGATTTGATTTTGGCGCCCAAAAACAATGGAGCTTGATTTCAAATTTGGCGATGCATCAAACGGATTATCGATTTGTGGATTACCAAGATGATGGGGTCCAATGGTCAGGAAACAATCTGCCAGGAAACGCGCTCCATACGGTTAATTGCAATTTGCAATTGAAGTGGAAAGAGCAATGGAATTTGCACGTCAATGATTATTGGAGTGATCAAATGTATTTAAACAATCAAAACGATGCCACCACCCGGCCTTATCACTTGATGAACGTATCCATTTCCAAATGGTGGATGGTGGAATCCAAAGGCCAAAATCGTTCTTATTTCGGATGCACTTTTGGGGTGAATAATGTTTTGAATACGCAATACTCTTCCTTCTTGCAATTGAACGATACAATGGGTCGATATTACAACCCTGCTCCTGTTCGCAATTTTTATGGAAGCGTGTATTGGAGCCTCTCCCGATTTCGTTAAATTTGGGAATGTCGTTTTCAATGCAATCTCCCTTTGAGCCTTCTGGTGATCAACCTGAGGCGATTCGTCAGTTGGTGCATGGAATCGAAAGCAGTGAGAAATACCAAACTTTGCTTGGCGTAACCGGATCCGGTAAAACGTTTACCATCGCCAATGTCATTCAGCAAACCGGACGTCCGACCTTGATTCTCTCTCACAACAAAACTTTGGCGGCTCAGTTGTACTCCGAATTCAAGGCTTTTTTTCCTGAAAATTTGGTGGAGTATTTTGTCAGTTACTACGATTATTATCAACCTGAAGCCTATTTACCGGTTACCAATACCTATATCGAAAAAGATCTAGCTATCAACCAAGAAATTGAGCGCATGCGATTGTCCGCTACATCGGCTTTACTTTCGGGAAGGCGGGATGTCATTGTCGTAGCGAGTATTTCTTGCATTTATGGAATAGGAAATCCCACGGAGTTTAACAAGAGCGTCATCGATATCCACAAAGGGCAAAAGATGAGCCGGCAAGGATTCTTGTACAAATTGGTGGAGGCCTTGTACAGCAGAGCGATGGTGGAATTTGGGCGAGGGACATTTCGAGTGAATGGAGATACCGTCGATGTTTTTTTGGCCTATGCTGAACATGCGGTGCGTGTTGTTTTTTGGGACAACGAAATTGAGAGTATTGATACTTTGGATCCTACTACCGGAAAACGCATCACTTCCTTTGAAGCCACCAGAATTTATCCGGCCAATCTTTTTGTTACGAGCAAAGAGACGATGAACGATGCGATTTGGGAGATTCAGCAAGACATGGTAGCGCAAACGGAAGCTTTTAAAAAAGAGGGTAAGGATTTGGAGGCAAAGCGTCTAGAGGAGCGTGTAACCTATGACATCGAAATGATGAAAGAGTTGGGATATTGCTCTGGAATTGAGAATTATTCTCGCTATTTTGATCGACGATTACCCGGCCAGCGGCCTTTCTGCTTGATGGATTATTTTCCAAAAGATTATATTTTGGTCATCGATGAAAGTCACGTCACTGTATCACAAGTAAGCGCTATGTATGGTGGTGACAGGAGTCGAAAGGTCAATTTGGTAGAGCATGGCTTTCGCTTGTCTTCTGCGATGGACAATCGCCCTTTGAAGTTCGATGAATGGGAAATGATGCAGAACCAGGTCATTTATGTTTCCGCTACTCCGGCAGAATTTGAATTGCGAAAGTGTGAAGGAGTGGTAGTGGATCAAGTGGTACGACCCACCGGGCTTCTAGATCCGCCCATTGAAATTCGTCCTACCAAAAACCAAGTGGATGATCTGCTCGAAGAAATTCGCAAAACAGTAGCGAAAGAAGAGCGAGTGCTCGTGACCACTTTAACCAAACGCATGGCTGAAGAGCTAGCCAAATATTTTGACAAGATCAATGTGCGTTGCCGATACATACACAGTGAAGTACAGACTTTGGATCGCATCGAGATTTTAAGGGGATTGCGTGAAGGTGAATTTGATGTGTTGATTGGGGTTAATTTGCTAAGGGAAGGATTGGATTTGCCAGAGGTCTCATTGGTGGCCATCATGGATGCGGATAAGGAAGGTTTTCTGCGCAGTCATCGTTCCTTGACGCAAACAGCGGGAAGGGCAGCGAGAAACATCAATGGTCGCGTCATTTTTTATGGTGATAAAATTACCGATAGCATGCGCAGCACCATCGATGAGACGGAACGCAGAAGACAAAAGCAATTGGCTTATAATACAACGAACGGAATTACCCCTTCCCAAATCAAAAAGGATCATATTTCCACCGCTTCCAAGAAAATTTATGCTGAACCGATGGATCAGGCTCCTTCCAATGCGGCCGATCCGTTGATGCAATATCTCAGCAAGGACCAATTGCAAAGTGTCATGATGCAAACCAAAAAACGAATGGAACAAGCGGCCAAGGATTTGGATTTTATCAATGCCGCTCGTTTACGTGATGAAATGTTGGCTATTCAAAAACAATTAGAAATATCAGTCGTATGAAAAAAACAATATTCTTCACAGGCGCTATAATCATCATCAGCGCATGGGCATGTAAGCCTAAAAAGGCCGCTGTCAAGGAGGAGGGTGATGAACTCTCAGGAATGGTCATGGCGGTAAAGGGCAATGATGGGTTCATTGAGGTCGATAAAGCCTATCAAGGACCAGCGAAGGGAGATCCCTTCACCATTACGGACATGAGTGTAAAGGGAGATAGTTTGTATCTCGCAGTGCAATACAGTGGCGGCTGCAAGGAGCATGAGTTTACCATGATCACTCATGGCAATTTCCTAAAAAGTTTGCCCCCAAAATTGCCTTTGTTTTTGGAGCACAATGGTAACCAGGATAATTGTCGCGCTTTGAAAACAGAAAAATTGGCTTTTGATTTAAAACCGCTTCGAAGTCCACAGACCAAGAAAATCAAAGTGTTTGTGAATGATCAGCAGGACAAAACGGTGGAGTATTCCTATCCATGATCGGTTTTTTTAAGTTTTTTTGAAATAAAAATTACTTTGTAAATACACTACAAAGTGACATTTCATTTTTGTATCGTTCAATTAACGATACAATTATGGATAATTTAAATGACATTAAAGTTTACATCGATTCCTTTGCATGCCCAGCCGGGTACAACCACTATGCATGGGAAGTAACCAAGCAGCTGGCTCTAGAAGTTTGGGAAAGCCATTTAGAGAACAAGAGATTTACTCGTCCAGTCAATTATCTTTGTTTGGAATTTTATCAAATGATTCGAAAGCCAGGTAGCGAGGAATTTATTCTTCCTAAAGGAAGTTTCAGAATGCCCAGTTGTTAATCACATTACTTTTCGATCATGAAATCAATTGGGTAGATTCACAACCTCTTAAACACAAATATCTCCTTCTGAGATACTCACTAATTTTTTAAAGTTTGGCCAACTGATGGGTTGTAATTCCAGATTGGCAATGGATTGAATATGAATAGCCCCTTCTGCGCATTGAATAACGAGTCCCTTTTCATTGAAGCTTAAAACCTGTCCTGGCTTTGCCTGTGCATTGCCTTCTTCAACCTTGGTTTGGATAACGATAAAGACTTGATCGGAAATGTTCATCTTAGCATAACCAAATGAATTCGGAAAAGGAAATAAATGTAGTCCTCTGACCAATGCATCTAAAAGCTGGGCACTTTTTTCAAATGAAATCAACCCCTCATTCGGAGGAGTGTCTTTCAAGGAGTAGTAGGAGTTTGGGGCAGTTTGAGGTTGGGCTTTGATATCGCCACTGATCCAAGCGGTCCAATTTTTTTCAAATAATTGTATCCCCTCGAGAATACATACCGTCATCAACTTTGCGGCAGTCCATCTGGGTCCAATTTCAAAAAAGGATTGAGACAGAATATCGCCTGTATCAATGCCCTCGTTCACTAAATGCCAAGTAACCCCGTGATGGGTTTCCCCATTGATGATGGGCCATGAAGAAATATTCACTCCGCCATACAATGGAAGAGGTCCGTTATGAAAGTTAATGACTCCTTTTGAAGCGGATGCTATGATGGCTGGTCTTAAGTATTGATAACAATTGATATTGAAAATCCAATCAGGCGCAATTCGATTTAGAATTTCGATATTTTCTGCATCATGAATTTTTTGAATGGGACTCGCGTTCAGTTGAAATTCTGAGAGGGTGGTCAAAAGCGCCGCAGGTTCGGGATTTTTTACTTCCTCGTAAAAAACATGTTCTATCGAATGAGATTCATTTTGCAACATGATACGCAAACAATCACTCGCTATTTTTCCATTCCCAATGATGACGATTTTCATGGTGATCGTAATTTGTAGGTCCCCAAGATTACATCTTTCTGATAAAGCGGTTCTTTTTGAAACAAGATGATTTGATATTCATTCTGCGTTTCAAAGAAATTGCCTTCCGTATATTTTAACTCTTCTTCTGCAGAATAGAAATTTCTCCAACGATACCGATAATTGTAGATGCCTTGTTTCAAGTAAATAGCGGTTTCATAGCATCCTGTATTGGTATTGTAGATGAGTTCTTTTTCTTCTTTGCATCCCAAAGCGGTGCAATACTCTAGCAACAGTTGCCCACCTTCAAAGGCCCGGGATTTATATTGAAAATGGGTCAATAAATAATCCGCATCTATAGACTGCGCGGAGGGAAGGGTAGTGCTAAATTGGGTTACTCCGTTCATGTCATTCCATCCGTATTTGGACTTTGCATTGGACTCGTCTTGTTGAATCCAAATTTCCGGATTGTCTTGGTTGGGTTGGGTATAATCCACATGAAAGCCGGGAGATATGATTTGTCGAGTATCCATCACTCTCCATTCGTTTCCACCTGCAAATCCTGGAGAGTCGTTGTGCTGAAAGGTCCAACGCTCGGGAGTGATAAAAGTAGGCGCGATGGGAGGGAGCTCGGATCGCAATTCGTAATTCTTGAAGATCATGATCCTAATATCACGAGGAATATCATTGAAATTCATGGAATTGGGAATCACCGTAGTTTCAATCTGCTGATGGGTGAAAATTTTACTGACATCATTGGACTTGAGCAATCTGGAGGTCACATTCATTTTGTCGGCACTTACAAAAAGAGGAAAAGCCACTACTTGATTGCTGGCGTCGAGGTGATCGCTATTCCGATAAAACAATAGCCAATATCTACCGGATTGGGTAGGTCGCATCATGGTGTTGGGAAAAGTCAACGCATAATGCACATAATCTGTTGTTGTGTTATAAGCCAATTGAGCATCTGAAATTTCACTTTGATAGAAACCTTGAATAAACTCAGCGTCATCTACTTCAACGATATTCCCATTCATATCTGCGGGAATGAGGCGATAATTCAACCATTCACGATCGTCTTGAATGAGGTCAAATTGAAAAAGCAGTTGTCCTCCTTGAAGCGATAGGATGGGAAATTGTGGCTTCCCTTGCAAGTCTGTAATGCTTGCACTGCGCAAGTTGTCGGCGTTTAAAAAAGGGCCATCAGAATGAAAAGAGGGTACTTGCGCAGAGAGTTGTATAGTAAAAACAGCCATCAAAATATACTGCAATGCCACTCGTACTTTCATATTTTTGCAAGGTATGAAAGGAAATATTACTACACTCTTCGTGGCCATTGTTTTTTTATTTTTCGCTTGTGGAGATTCAAAAAAAGACGGTGTGTTGAAGGGTAGGGAGTACCAGGGAAGTGTGTTGGGTAAACAATATAAAATTGAAGTAATTGGTGACTCTAGCAATTATCAATCGGAAATTGATCGCATTTTACTTCAAATTCATCGGCAGTTTAATTTGAGCGATACCAATTCGACATTGTTTAAAATTAACTTCTCAAAAGTCGTCAACCAACCCATTTCCATTGATGATCCAGAGCGATATTTTGTTCGATTCTTTCACTTGATGGAGGAGATGTATGCCCAATCCAACGGGAAATTTGATCCAACCTCTGTGGCTTATGAGCGCATTATGGCCTACGGTGGAGGCGACCCCGAATTTATTCCGAATTTTGATGAGTTTGAAATGGCGGTGGGATTTGGTCCAAAAACGTTGGAGCTAAATGAGGTGGGAAACCAAGTTACGGTAACCAAGCACCATCCCAATGTGGAATGGGATGTGACTGATGTGGCTGCTTGTTGGGCAATGGATTTGATTTTAAATAGTCTGCAAGCGCAGGGCTTTTCAGCAATGAAGGTGAGCATGTCAGGAAAATATTTGGTGATGGGGGAAGGTCCTTCCGATTTCAATGTAGTACCCATGGGCTTCACAGGTCAGATGGAGGATCCTCAAGTCAAATTAAAAAATCGTGCATTGTGCTATAAAAACGCCCAGCACAAGAGAATTTATGTGGATGTGGCCAAGCGAAAATTAGTGGACAACGACTTTCAATGGGTATCTGTATCGGCACCCACCATGCTTGAGTCCGAAGTTTTTTCCAAGGCCTTCATGTGCATGGACATTCAAACATTGGCTGATTGGTACAATGCACATTCGAAGTCCGATATTCAATCTTCTATCATATATGGTTATCGTGATAAAATGGATAGGGCCACAACAGAGGAGTTTGATCAAATGATTGTAGTGAAACCATGAATGACTGCATCACATTAGCGGTGGAGAGCAGTTGTGATGAAACCTCTGCAGCCATTTTGAAAGGGAGGAGCGTGATAGCTTTGGTAACAGCCACTCAAGCGGTTCACGAACAATATGGTGGAGTAGTGCCGGAGTTGGCCAGCAGGGCGCATCAGTCCAATATCGTTCCAGTAGTGCAACAGTGTTTGGAAAAAGCAAAGCTCACCTTAGACAACATTCAACTACTCGCCGTTACAGAAGGTCCGGGACTCATGGGCTCTTTGCATGTAGGGGTGTCATTCATGAAGTCATTGGCTATGACGCGACAATTGCCTTTGGTGGGAGTGAATCACATGAAAGGTCATGTATTGGCTCATTGTATTTTAGGACAATATGAAAAGGAAATTGAATTTCCATTTTTATGCTTAACGGTATCTGGTGGGCATACGCAAGTGGTTTTGGCTAAAAGTCCGACACAACTTTCTGTTTTGGCCACCACTAGAGATGACGCTGCCGGCGAAGCCATTGATAAAGGAGCGAAGTTATTGGGATTGCCCTATCCAGGAGGTCCTGTCATGGACAAATTGGCGCAAGCGGGCAATCCAGATCGATTTCAGTTTGCAACCGCCAAATTGGACGATCAAAATTTTAGCTTCTCCGGATTAAAAACATCGTTGTTGTATTTTTTGCAAAAGCAGACAGCGCTCGATCCTTTGTTTGTACAAAATCATTTGAATGATCTGTGTGCGTCTTATCAGAAAGCTGTGATGGAATATTTGTTAGGGGTGTTTATTAAAAATTGGAAGTTGCATCCAACGGCTTGTATTGCCCTTGCTGGAGGAGTTTCCGCCAATTCCTATTTGAGAAGAAGATGGAGTCAATTGGGTGAGCAGCTTGAAGTGGATGCTTTTGTTCCTCATTTTGATTATTGTACTGACAATGCGGCGATGATCGGTATTACAGCTTTCTATGAATTTTTAGACGGCCATCAGCACGAGATGATCGTTCCTAAGCCGAATTTAACCTTTTAAAAATAATTTGAATGCTAACTCGTTTTATTTAGGAGATAAAACGAAAAAGATGAACAGCGCTTATTTTTTTGAAATTAAAAATGTAAAGGATAAAATAATCGAGGGAGAAATGGAAAAAGCCCTTTGTAGGATTTGTAAAATCGATACCTATGATTATTTAGCGTTCTTTGAGGATGACGAAATTGAGTATGTGTATTTATTTCTAGATGATGACATTCCTCATCAAATTGCCGTTGCTTTGGAAGAGTTGAATATTTTAATCAATTTTAGAGAAGCAAGCAACGAGGTTTTAACGGCTAATTTAAATAAGCCATTCTGGTCTAATTGGGAGGCTGAAAGTCAAGAAAAAATACATCGATATATCGAGCAAAATTTGTCACTCGATCATGTGTTAGACAAAATAAATCTTTGGGGAATGGATTCACTTACAGAACTTGATTGGCTGAAATTAAAAAGCGATCATTGACTTAACCGAAATCAGCATAAGTATAGATTTCATAAAGTTTTTCCGGTTGATCGAAATTACATAAGGTTTAATTTCTGTTTTTTTGGGACAGGAAGAGTATTTTGCGCGACTTGAAAAATATTCATTAAATATTTAATGAGGCAAAATGAGCTTGAAACATAGACCAAACATCACTTTTCCAATGATTAGTTAGCCAACCAGCGTGTTCTTCAGGTACTCCGATATGGTTAAAATGAATACGTGTTCCTCCGTTTTCCATGTCCGTTAATTCGATGTGCACAATCGTATGAATACCGCGGAAAAAATAGGCGTGTCGCCATGTCATCACGATGTATTCATTTTCCTCTGAAGCCAAAAAATAACCAGATACCTTCTTGTTTTCACTTTCAAAAAAACTTCCTTTATCAGCTGTGAATTCCGCGTGCAAACCTGTAATCGCATAAAAGGTTTTGTAATCGGTCAAGGCGGCATACACCTTGGAACGGGGTGCAGCGATTTCTGTGATTTGAAAAATATTTTCAGTTTTTACTTTCATAATGATTCAGAATAACGATTTCTAATAATGAGATTGAGCTTGCGCATGTATTCATTTTTCAACCAATCTCTATAATTCTCGGTGCTCTTTGAAATGCAGTAACTGAAGTGTTTGACTCGACTTTTCACATCGATCTCCAAAATTTTCACCAATTCCAAAGCATCAAAAACATCCACCGCATTCTCCATGATGATGGTAGCGTGTTGATCGATGGAAACATCCAAAACATCTTTGGCTTTTCCTCCATTTTTCATGATGCGCAAGTAATGTTCTTTGATATCAAAATCAATGACAGGTGATTGCTTGAAGCGATCTCTTACCTCAGGTGTCATCTCATATTTGGTCTCACGCTCCATCACCTCGTCGGAGATGATACTTTCAATGTAGGCATTGGGATGCGCAAAGATTTCCTGCCAATCAATGTAAGATTCCCAAAGTCCAAAGCGCTTGGCATTATTACCCAAATCAATCACGTTGAATTTGTCCTTTCCCGGAATCAAACGGGATCCACGACCAATCATTTGATGATACAAGGTCAATGATTTTGTGGCGCGATTGAGGATAATGGTTTCCACTGTCGGCTCATCAAAGCCGGTGGTTAGAATGGAAACTGAACTCAACACTGCATTGGGCGTTTCATGAAACCATTTCAAAATTTCCCTCCGCTCTTGTTCTTGGTGGGTATTGTCCAAATGCCGAATATCGTAACCTGCCTCTTTGAACATCATATACACCTGCTTGGAGGTGTTGATTCCATTGTTAAAAATGAGAGTCTTGGTTCCTTTCGCTATTTGCTCGTAGGCGTACAATAATTTTTCTTGCATGAAAATATTGCCATACAACTTCTCAGAACTGGATACTGTATAATCACCGTTGATCCCCATTTTCAGCGAGTGAAGACTTACATCATAGCTGTAGGTTTCGGCCTTGGCCAGGTATCGTTGCTCTACCAAACTGCTGATGCTTTCACCTACCAAAAGTTCATCATAATTTTCATTCAACGGTAGGAGAATATTGCTGCTCAAAGGAGTGGCTGTAACGCCAAGGATGATTTGATCTTCAAACCATTTGAACAATTTTCTGAAGGAATTATAATGCGCCTCATCCACAATCACCAATCCCAAATCTTCAAAGCTCATTTTTTCATCGCGCAAGCGATTGTTGAGCGTTTCTACCATGGCTACAAAACAATCATGGTTGTCATCCACCTCCAAGGTTTTGACTTTGCTCACAATGATCTTGTTTCGCACGTTGAAATCATCCAATACCCTGGATGTTTGCGCCAATAATTCCACTCTATGGGTGAGAATCATTACTTTTTTGCCCACTTCCTGAATGTATCGTCTCGCGATTTCCGAGAAAATCACAGTCTTTCCACCACCGGTAGGCAATTGAAAGCACAGGTTGTAGGATTTGGGAAACTTTTGTATGCGGTCAAAAATTTTGTCCAAGGATTTCTGCTGGTAATCATACAGCACCTTGTCTTTTTTAACCACCGATTTTATTTCATTTTCTACAATATCCATTTACCAAAAGGTCGATTGGCAAAAATAGGATTTCTTTTTTGGTTGAAAGTTAAATTTATTCAATTGTTATGAACGAGGAGACAATCGCAGCATTTTTCCTTTTTCAAAGGGATCGGTGCTCATTTTTTGCGGCCTAAATTTTTGGTGATGATAATCCTCGGCTTGGTTGTCATAATAGGGACTTAAGAAATGACCACTTTGTCCGGATGGTGTGATGTTCCAACCATTTTTCACATCGGCAAAATCAACAATGATGCGCATTTGCGATCCATAGAAAACCTTGAAATGAGCAGTAGAGTCTAAATAGAATCCGCTTTGATGGATGGTTTCATTGCCACCATAAATTTCGTGTTGGTCTAAATTAAGAAAGGGAGCGAGGGCAGCAACTTTTCCCAATGGATGTTGGATTTGCAATTGAGCGGTGGCAGACCAGGGCCAATCCTCCTCTGATTCTCCGTATTCATCCTTCAGAACTTCGATGCTTTTTTTCCATGCCTTTTGAAAAATGTCGTTTCGAGATTCGAGGGCATTGGTGGTTACATCATTCCACCAAGGAGAGGCGTCAGCCATGAGCAATTTGCTGTAGGCACGTTGCATTTGATGATTGCTCAAGAAAAGCTCAAAACGCTGTGCTCCTATTTCGTCCATCATCGCATACCGCAATGAATAGTACAACATTGTATTGAAAAGCGATGGACCAGTTAAGTGAGGCAAATATTGGCCTTGCCAGTTTTGAGCATCTTCCGAAAGCAGGGATAAAATTTCTTTTGGACAATAAGCCAACATTTCATTCCACACTTTGGTATCCATCGGATTGATGACGTCGTTTTGAATGATCTTCATGCCTTCCACATCCCATTGGTCTTGGCTTTGGATAAGTTCATTGATTCGATCGGCGCGGTATTGGGGTTTGTAATATCCCGGATACCAATAGGCGCCCGAATCTGTTTGAATAGGCCCAGGCCAATCATTGGCGGAGTAAATAAAATGTCGATCAGGGTTGATGGAATGCGGGTTGTCTTTAAAGTTAAAATATTCCCATTCGAGGGATCGCTCGTCATTGCCATTGAGGATGGTCCAGGGATTCCAATCAGAAGGTCGCTTTTTCAAATAAGCGGTAGCAAACCATGCGACGTTGCCAGCCGCATCGGCATAATTGACGCTGATACCGGGAGAGTGAATTTGAAGTAAGCCATTTTGAAAACTGGTTAAATTTTGGGCTTGATTCATTTTCCAAAATCCCCAAACAGGGTTGGCTTCTTTTTGCGTATAAGTCCAATGTAGGGAGATGGGGCTTTGCCATTTTTCCTTTTGATGTAATGCATTAATGATCGGTCCGTGAATGTTCTTTTGTAATGTAATAATGGTATCTTCTTGACCTTTTACTTTAATCACCTCTTCCATGGCTTCGATAGGAAAAAATTGATTGCCAACTTGAATTTCCATTGGGTTGATGGGATTCAAGGTCTCTTCGAAATAATCCATATCATCATTGAGCAACATGGTTACTCCCCAAGATAGTTGGGAGTTTCGTCCTATCAATGCAAAGGGAACACCGGCTAAAAAGTGTCCATACATTTCAAATCCTGGGCAATTCAAATAGGCCTCATACCAGGTTTGGGGAAGCATATATCCAATGTGTGTGTCATTGCAAAAAAGCGGTTTACCACTCTTCGATCTGCTTCCATCAATGGCCCATGCATTAGAGCCATTCAAAGGCGCAACCGGAAGAATTTTTTCCACTTGTTGCGATAAAGTGGCAAACTCGAGAACAGGTGAAGGAGCTACATGAGGCAGGCGAGTAGCTGTAGAGGGAATGCTGCTTTCCATCGAGTCGTGATAAATGGCCAGATCAATCAAGTATTGCTCGTTGTAGTTTTTAGCGATAAAATCCATCACCGGTTCGGTTTTGGGCGCATTGCTAAAATTGTAACTCAACGCGCCGATGATATAAAAAACATCTTCTAAGGTGTACACATGTCGATCAATTCCCAACAAAGAAAATTCCGGTGGAGTGGGTCCTTCCTTAGCAAATTCATTGACACCTTCTAAGTACGCTTTGAGTTCTTGTACATAGGCGCTGTCTTTTTGCAATTCCATCTCGGCGGCTTTTTTTCTCGCATATTGTGGCAGGCCAATGGTTCTGAATAATATATCCGCCTTCAGGCCATCATGACCAATCAATTCGGAAAGCGTTCCACCTCCCACGTTGCGCATTAATTCCATCTGAAACAAGCGATCTTGAGCATGGATATACCCAAAGGCTCGCATTAAATCCAATTTGTTCTCCGCCTGAATGTGCGGAATTCCATACTCATCAAAGGCGATACTGACAGGTGTTTGGATACACTTCAGTGCAACTTCTCCCTCGTATTTGGGTCTAGTGGTATAGAGATAAGCGGTGATGGATAAAGCCAAAACCACCAATAGAAGGAGAATACTGAACAGAAATTTTTTTAACCGTTTCATGGCGCAATATTAACGATTTATTGTACATTCGAATACCTTGATGAGTAACACCTTTAAATATGCCCTTTTAATCGCAATGGGTATTGCCATGCAGGTTTCAATTTGGGCGCAAAGTGATTGTAATTCGGCCATTCCTTTATGCAATGATTTTTATTCGGAGACGAGTGCATCGCTCAACACGGGAAATGTTTATGAATACACTGGAGATTGCAATACAGGTGAGTTTGCCAGTATGTGGTATGTGTTTACAGTGCAAACACCGGGCAATTTAGGATTTGTAATCGATCCGAATGTAGACGCAGATGATTATGATTGGGGATTGTTTGATATCACCAATACGGGATGTGCCGGTATCGGGGTGAATGCACCGGTGGTTAGCTGCAACTCCTATGGTTCCTTTTTTTCCAATGGACCTACTGGCATCTCAACAGCCAATGGAGGAATGGGCAATAGCAATGGACCAGGTGACCTGAATGGACCTGCATTTAACGCAGATTTAAATGTGGCGGTGGGTCAAACTTTTGCCTTGTGCGTGATGAATTGGAGCCAAAGTTTTGATGGCTATTCTATTGATTTTGGGGGTTCAACAGCTGCGTTATATGACAATATATCACCCAATCTTGATACTGTTTCAACGGTGTGTAACCAAGGTGGCATACAAGTGATTTTTGATGAACCCATTCAAGCATCCAGTATTTCAACCAATGATTTTATGATTACAGGGCCGAATGGAAATCTTACTATTTTGAGTGCCTTGCCGGAAGACCCTAATGCGGAATCGGATGAAACGATTTTATTGCAGACTGCTGTGATGAATCTCCCTCCAGGCGATTATCAGTTGACGCTTACCTCCACGGCGGGATACTTAACCGACGCGTGCTCCAATATTGCAACAGGGAGTTTTAATTTTACCATCGCTGCTTCTCTTTTGAGTGTGAATGCCGGCAATGATGTCCAATTGTGTCCTGGAGAATCTGTGGTATTGAATGCAACGGGTGATTTTACCTCCGTTCAATGGCTCAATGGTCCTGCGACAGCTCAGTATGAAGTGTCTGCTGCAGGCAATTACCAAGTGACCGCATCTGCCAATGGTTGCGAATTAACAGACAATGTGCAGGTGACCATGATTGCGGTGCAACCCTGGAATTTGGGCAATGACACAACAGAATGTTCCAATCAACCGTTGATTTATAGTACAACATTGCCAGTGGTTTGGGAGAACGGGCAGGTGGGAACGAGCTCAAGTCCCGATGGAGAGGGGTATTGGTCTGCCACCATTCAACTGCAAGGTTGTTTCATTGAAGATAGCGTGTACATCATGGTGGTGGATGCTCCAATCATAGATGTGGGCAATGATACCTTGTTGTGTGACGGAGAGATTTTGAGCATTACAACGGCAGTTCCATGTACGTGGAATGGAGGACCACAGACCAACAGCGTTCAAATCAATCAAGGAGGGCAATATACAGCGGCTTATTCTGATGGGGTATGCATTGTGAGTGATCAGATCAATGTGCAATTTTCTTCAGGTCCCTCTTTGCCATGGTCAGGCACTTACACGTATTGCCAAGGCGAGGAAGCACTATTTGATGCTCAAGATTCAGGCGCCGACTCTATCATTTGGTGGAACAATGACACCACTTGGACACAAACCATTGACTCAACAGGCGAGTATTGGATTTCTCTTTTCAACGAATGTGGAAGCTATACGGTCAACTTTTCCATTGTCATGAATGACTGTAGTGATTATGCTTATTTTCCCAACTCATTCACACCTAACCAAGATGGAATCAATGACGCTTGGTGGCCTGTTCTAAACAATTTCCAATCCTATCAAATAGAGGTTTTTGATCGTTGGGGAAATGTTGTTTTTTCATCCAATGATCCCACTGAGGCATGGGTGGGTGGTGACAAAGGAAGCAGTTATTTCGTAGGAAATGGAATATATCCCTATCGAGCCGTTGTTGATTTTCTGAGTGGAAATATCGAAATCTATCAGGGACAAATCACCATCCTGCGGTGATTACAACCATTGCACTGCCACAAACATCCCCATCAATGCAATGGCGAAAATGGACAAGATCCAACGGTTGCTTTCATGCATGTGCACATTGGAAGTTTGCTTGCTGTACATGGCCATGATGACTTTCAAATAATAGTACATTCCCACCACAGAGGTTAAAATCATCACAACAGCTAACCATGTATGGTTTTGAATGATGCCTTGTATGATGAAATACTTCCCGAAAAATCCTGCTAAAGGAGGAATTCCCGCCATGGATAACAATGAAATACTCAAAAGCGCAGCGCTCATGGGGTTGTTGGTAGCAATGCCATGGAAGGTACTTAGGTCTTCGTCATGTTCTTTTCCAAGGTTGTACAATATGACAAAGGCCAAAAGAGAGGCGGTGCCATAGGATAGTACATAGAAGAAAATGGAGGTTGGATCAAATGAAACCAAAAGCAAAGAGGCCAACATAAATCCTGCATGGGAAATACCAGAATAAGCCAACATTCTTTTGACGTTGGTCTGTATGGCGGCCATTCCATTGGCGATGATCAAACTTAACGCAACCAATAAAGCAATGATGCCTTCCAATGCAGGCATCGCGCCATCAAAGGCTCCTTTGAATAAACGATACATGCCCAGAACTGCGGCCCCTTTGACAACCGTTGCCATCCATCCCGTAATGGGAGTAGGAGCTCCTTGGTACACATCAGGTGCCCAAAAATGAAAGGGGGCAGCGGAAATTTTAAATCCAAAACCCACCAACACCATTGCAATACCAGCCATTAATAAAGTGGATGAACTGTTTTCAGCAATGAAATCATGGATGCGATACAAATCAAAAGTGCCCGTTACTCCATAAATCAAGGTGATTCCAAATAATAAAATCGCAGAGGCGGTAGAGCCCAAAATAAAATATTTGAAGCCGGACTCATTGCTTGCTTTGTTTCCTCTTTTGCTCGCTGCCAATACATAAAGTGGAATACTGAGAATCTCTATAGCTAAAAATAGCATCACCATATTGGTGAAATTGGTCATTAACAGCGCACCACAAAAACTGAATGCCAACAAGGCATACAAATCGGCACTGTTTCCGGTTTCTTCGATGGCATTGCGTTGTGTGATGAACCAACCCAAAGCGAGGATAGTCAAAATGGCGATGGAGCGCAAAGCAAAGGCATCATTCATCATCATGTTTTGCTGCATGATATTTTCACTGATTCCCCAATCGATTATCGTTCCGGCCAATATTCCCAGCATAGAAAGTACAATCACCGGAAACATCAAAGAACGCATCTTGAAAATTTCAAGGGCTAAAAGAATAACGCCTAAAAGGGCAGAGATCAAAAGTATAGTCATAGCGAAAGCCGATTAAAAAGTCATTTGAATTAAGTTTAACAGAGGCGCTGGATATATACCAAGGATAATCACAGCAGCAACCAAACCCCCAAGAATCCAATATTCTGAAATGCTCAGCGTTTCAAATGGCGTATTGCCATTTCCTAACATCATTTTTTGAAATCCACGAAGCATGTAGGCAGCTCCTAAAATCACGGAAAGCCCGGCAATCCCCGCCCACAACAAACTGATATGGGACAATCCTTGGATCAATAAAAACTCACCGACAAATCCGGAGGTAAAGGGCAATGCAACTGACCCCATTACCAATATAAAGAACAAGAAAGCAAACGTAGGATTGGAAGTTCTGATACCTCCCATCTCATTCATCTTATCATGTCCCACTCGATTTTCAATGATGGTATAAACTGCGAATAAGGCGATAGCCAACAATCCGTGTGAGAACATTTCAAAATATCCACCAACGGTGCCTTGTTCGGTATTGGAAAGCAATCCGGCGGCAATCATTCCAACGTGTGCAACGGAAGAGTAGGCGATCAATAATTTCAATCTCTTCTGGCTGATGGCCATCAAAGAGGCGTAAATGATACTGATGACCGATAATACCACTGCCCATTGTCCATGCTCTTTGATTCCTTGAGGAACCATCGGCAATACCCAATAGGCCAAGCCAAAAGTAGCCATCTTCAACATCACCGCTGCGAGCAACATGGTTCCTTGAATAGGGGAGCGGTCATAGGTGCTGGGCTGCCAAGAGTGGAATGGGAATACAGGCATTTTCACGGCAAAGGCAATGAAAAATCCAGCAAAAATCCAACCTTGTTCGGATGAACTTAACGCATTCGCGGCTTTGATCATGTCGGCCATTTCAAAGGATGGCACTTCCATTGTGCTTTGCACATACAACATGGAAAGCAACATAAATAAAGATCCAAATAAGGTGTACAAGAAAAAACGAGTAACGATTTTGGTCAAGTTTTCTCCATGTCCCCATTTTAAAATCATGAAGAAAATCGGAATCAAGGCCAATTCATAACACAAATAAAAGAATAGTGCATTGGTGGTTATAAACGCTCCCATCATAGCGCCAACCATCACCATCATCCAGCCATAAAAGCGATGTGAAGCTTCTTGGTCTTTTCCAAAAGAGGTGATGGGAATTAAAAACGCTGCGAGCGAAGTAAGTAAGGCCATCGCTATGGACGGACCGCTTAAAAGGAAGGAGGCATTGAAGCCGATTTTTTCAATCAAACCAATATGGAATTGATCGGTTACGCCATAAGCCGTTCTTACCCATGCGCCCACCACCAGGAGGGTCATGATGGCTCCGATGGCGGAGGCCAATTTTTTAGAAGGAAGACTGGGGCTATTGAGCATCACCAATCCCGTAAGAAGTGGAAGTATAAAAAGAGATAGTGCAATCATAATGTCTTAAATAAAATAGAGGATAGCAATTAAACCAACTACAATGGCAATGAGATAAGTGAGGATTTGTCCGTTGTGCCATCCTTTCATCCAATGTCCCAACCCTTTGGTGGCTTTGCCTGTTCCATCCACGGTCATCATCAGCGCCTTATCTTCAATCCAATGCTGAATTCCATGACTGAGTTGATCAACAGGACGACGGAAAAGATTTTCATACAGCTCGTCAAAACCATATTTTCTCCAAAGTAATCGATGGATACCGGCAGGTATTTCATCGTCTTCTAGCGCCATTGTGTTTTTAACAATGTAAGTGGTGTAAGCATAATAAATCATGCCACCCGCAATCGCCATGGCGACAAGGGCGAGCAGTATTTCAGTCATTGCACTCATATGAGAGTGAGCCAATACCACTGTACCATCTAAAAAATGATCTAGCCAATGGTGAAAATGAATACTTTCTCCAATGGCGTGTGGAAATCCAATAAAGCCGCCAAGGGTAGAAGCAATGGCCAAAACCACCAAAGGAATCGTCATTACAGCGGGGGATTCATGCAAATGATGTTCTTGTTCATGTGTTCCTCTAAAATCACCTTGGAAGGTCAAATAAAACATACGAAACATGTAGAACGCAGTACCCGCTGCAGCGAGCATCAATAAAACAAAGACAATGAGATTATTTTCCATGGCATGTGCCAAAATTTGATCCTTGGAAAAGAAACCTGCAAATGGGAAAATGCCTGCAATG
>Ga0169931_10004727_pt1 | contig 21059 bp, 15 predicted proteins | sample Kivu_15m_20L_FD_129675 | JGI IMG/M metagenome (GOLD analysis project Ga0169931, IMG submission 129675) | Freshwater microbial communities from Lake Kivu, Western Province, Rwanda to study Microbial Dark Matter (Phase II) - Kivu_15m_20L... | ecosystem: Environmental > Aquatic > Freshwater > Lake... | reverse complement strand
GAATGTTTCAATTCAAATTATTTGTCGGAACCACGTAAAGGTGCCTGGGTTGATTGGGCTACTTTCAAATAATGGTTGCCATCAGTCCGCAAGAATCGAAGTGGTTGTATCTGTTACCCATTTCCTGATTTTGCCTGTCCAGATGTCGTTCCAAAGAAACAGGCAAACCATCGCGCCCATTGCCAATAAAACAACATTAATGATCGCTTCGCTTCCATGTTCATCACGATGAAACCTAGATTTTTTTTGACGGATTTTGCCAAAAAAACCTGGGGCATTTTTACCAAATGGGGTTTTTTGCTTCAAATGGCCCATGGCACTTCTCCTTTAAAAAACTCTATATGACTTGCAAATAATCCAAAATTGAATTGGCAGCTTCTGCCAGGTAAGACAACTAAATCGCCAGAATCACTTCAATCGTCTTGGTCACCCACCCCTGGATGCGCCCGGTCCAAATATCTTTCCACAGGAATAAACTCACCATCGCACTCATAGCCAGCAGGGCTGCGACGATGATTGCCTCGCTGCCTTGCTCAGTCTTATGGAAGCAGGAAACTGATCTGCGGATAAAATTAAATCGGCCCTTGAGGTTTTTAAGAAAATGTTTCATGGCTTTATGGTCTCCTCAGTTTTTCCAGACCTGGGCAACATGGACCAAAGCACCCCCACTGAGCTTCCGTAGTTGACCTGATTTCCAAACCGGTGTACCAGGTTTTAAAAACCACGCATCCACCAATAAAAAATCCAAACAATAAAACATATTCCCATAGGCTTATTTTGCCCCGGTGCAGCCTAAAGCTTCTTGGTAAACCAGCGGAATGATTGTGCCGGGATATTATTGAGGATGATTGATTCATAGCCTTGCTCCCCTTAATCCAACTAGGTTCCTGTAGATAAATCACCTGGTTATCGATTTTGGCGACGCTTGCCTGCAGGATTTTTGATTCCGTTCAGTTCATCCAGTGAAGCAGCAGGCCCGCCAGAAAAAACGGCGCCATTGGCATGTTGCCACGCAGGGCGCTGGATAGTCTGCCACTTGGGGATGGTTGTGAATGCTGAAGTAGCCGCAGGGCCACTACCCCTAGGGCGCCAAAACCTGCAGCGATGCAGCCGGCCAACAGGGTACCTGCCAGGGCAACAGGGCCCAGCAGGATTCCCAGTGCGGCGGCTAGCTTCACATCCCCAGCACCTCCTCCGTGGGAAAGGTACAGCACTCCCAGCAAGGTGGCGCCCAACAGAAAACCGCCCAGGGCTTCCATCATATCCGGCATACCCATGGCCTCAGACCAGCCAGTGAGGGCACCTGCCAGGACCATTCCAGACCCGGCCAGTATGGCCGGGTAGGAAAGCCAATTGGGAATGCGACGAGAGCGAAGGTCGGTAATAGTGGCTACCAGCGTGATCGCCAAGGCTAGCAGCATGCCAGGAGATGCCAGAGGGCCAGGCATCCATGCTCCGAAAATGGCACCCGCCATTTGCAAGGCCACCATTGCCGACAAAGCGACTGGCCAGATAGTTTTGCCGTACCAGTATTTCCCTAAATCGCTCATGGTTGCGTCCCCCACACTGCCGCGGACAATTCCCGGTCCGAGGGCTTTGTTTGATCGAGAACATCCGCAGAGAACCTTGAGATTTTGCCGGTCCATGCCAATTGCTGGCCTTGCGAACCGGGTTTCAGCTCGAAGATCTTTCGCATTCGGTACCTTTCGCCTTTCGCGAGTCCGGCCCCTTCACTGATTCCCGTGACCCGCCGGGAGCCGTCCTTCATTCGGGCGATTTGAACCACCACCTGAATGGCGTGCGCCACTTGTGCCCGGGCAACATAGACCGGCAGTGCCACATCACTCATCAAGCAGAGGGTTTCCAGGCGCACCAAAGCCAGCAGGGGATTGGAGGCGTGAACGGTGGTGAGGGCGCCGTCGTGACCGGACAGCATCGATTGGATCAAGTCGAGAGCCTCGCCGCGGCGCACCTCGCCGACGATGATGCGGTCCGGGCGCATGCGGAGGGAGTCGACGAACAGGTTGCGGATGGTGACGCCGCCCTTGCCGTCAGGGCCTGGTTGTTTTGCTTCCAGATAGACCGTGTGCTCCTGGGCCAGCCGCAATTCCGAGGAATCCTCGATGACGACAATTCGTTCCCGCTCATCGATGGCGAAGGACAGCGCGTTGAGCAATGAGGTTTTGCCGCTGCCGGTACCACCGGAGACAACGATATTCCGGTGGCACGCCACCATCAGTCGCAAATATTCGGCCACCTCGGGCGTTAGGGAACCCTTGCCAACCAGCCAATCCAGGGTTGTCTCGTTCTTTTTGCCGAACTTGCGGATGGAAAGACAGATTCCGGCCCGGCTGGCCGGAGGAATGATGGCATGTACCCGGAACCCTTCAGGCGGCGGTAGCCGGGCGTCCATGCTGTGGTTATTTTCGTCCAGCCTTCTGCCGACATATTCCGCCAGATTGCGGACCGCCATTTCCAGGGATTCTTCCGAATCGAATCGACGGTCTGTCAGATGCAGCTTGCCACCGCTTTCGCAATAAATCCGGTCAGGACCATTGATCAGAACCTCGGTGACCTCGGGCTTCTCAAAAAGCAGGTCCTCCACTGGTTGGAAGAAGTGCCTGAGGGTCTTTTGGTAGATCTGTTCGCGCAGCATGACCATGGGTTGACTCCAAATCAGGGCCTTACGTTCTGGGTATGCCCGTTCCCGGTAGGGACTTGGTCTTTTTTCTGGCCGGCTACCAGGACCAGGCCTGCCAGCATCCCCGCGGCGCCGAGGGCTGCCCCGGCCAGGATGGGTAACCAACCACGCACCTTTCCGCCTGACCAGGATGAGCCAACCAGCCTTGATGCAAGGATTGGAGCGGTAGCCGCATCGACCATCGGCTGAAACGGCAGGGAAGTGATTCCCGGCGCGCAGGAGGTCGGGGCCGCAGTGCGCACCGCTTGCTCCAGAGGCTGGAACGGGGGGCGGCCTATCTGGCCCGAGGATGCGCTGGGGGATTTCCGAACCGTGACATCGGAGGCGCGGATGCTACCTGAACTGGCTCCCGGCGAGCCCTTCTTTCTCGGCAGAGCCGTCACCTCCGTTAGGCGCATGCACTGGGGGCAAAGCACCTCCACCCGCAGGCTTCTGAGCAGCTCACCTTTCTCGGCGGTGGAGAGCTGAAGGCTTTCCCGGCAGTGCTGGCACCGGGAGCTTGTCCGTGTGTCTTCCATTATGATTTTTCCCGAGGGCGAGGCACCATGCGAAGCCCTTCAGGTTTCTAATCACCGTTTCCGGTTGCTGGCGACACGGCGGCAAGCTGGCGGAAAAGTCCTGGATTGGATTTCGCCATGCCGTCGATCAGGTGGACCAGATCATCGAGAGACCGCCTGGATCCTTCCAGGGTGTCTGCCAGACTGATGGAACGTTCCGCCATGAAAGTGGCTAATTGGCCGATGGTTTTTACAGAATCGGGGTCTGGTACCCATTGCCCTGCCAGGACAACATTTGGGTTGTCACCCGCCATGGCCTTGAATTCTTGCTCCATACCACTGAGGAATCGCTTTGCCCGGCAATATTCGTCGGGGGTGACCAGCCCAGCGTCACGGGCCAGACTTTTTTGGGCGCTTGCCACTAAGTTCCTTCCCGCCTCAACGTGGGCCCGGGGGGATTTTCCCTTGGACACAGTCCCCCAACCCAACCGGTGTTCTCTTTCCAAGCCGTCGCGAACCTGGCGGTAGGCGGGCCCATCCAGCTCTTCTGGCCACAGGCATTTCCGTCCACCCTGCGTAGTACCTGTTACCTCAGGACCTGCGCCAGGGGACTGGCGGTCGTTACCGAACCGTAAACCACGCAGAATTGCCGGTGGAAGGGGTGTGTCCTTCCAAGAAATGCCCCGTCCTTTTTGCTCGGCTAAATCGACCATGCGATCATTTATCCAAGCCACTCCCCGCGGTGGCTGCGCGGGCTTTTTCTTTGCGGACGGCGCGGGATTTTTTCCCCGGGGGACTGAAGATTGCTGAGCAGTTCCAGCAGCGGTTTTTTGGCCTGATCCACCGGGTAATAGCGAAGGGGTATTTTGCTTCAGGTTGGTAGTTAACCCGGTTCCATTAGTGGGTTTTTCAGAACTGGTTTTTTCCACAGGCTCCTTATTACCTAAGAAGTTTTGGGAAATCGGCTGATGTGATTCACCTGCTTTTCCTGGTTGAGAAAAGCGGTTTTTCCCGTTCAGGGTTCGGAGGGAAACCAGGTTTATCCAGGCTAACTTTTCTCCTTCGGGCCCTAACGCTGCCTCCAATTCCACCAGTTTGTGGCCGGCCAGGTCTTGTAAACCGCTGACCCGCCTTCCGGGGAGTCGAAGGCGATCCAGGGACAGCCCTTTTAGTTGGGATAAGTTCAGGACAGGGTCCCTGTCCGAAGCTGGTTCAGCGCTTATTTCCCTTAGTGAAGTGAGGTTAGCCAAGGCCTCCAAATTCATTGGGAGGGCACCAGAAAGGCTGAGAGTTTCCACCTCTTGCCGTTCGTTCCAAGTGCACTTAAAGGTGATTCCCGGGTTTTGGTAGCGGAAGCTATCAAAACGTGCCCGCTGCAACAAGCTATTGGCCTGAAGAGGCATGGAACGTGGTTCGAGCGGCTTGCTTTTGAAGCTTGGGACAGGTTCTTTATTGAGATCAGGATAGTTTTCCGCAGACTGAGTGCTTGAACCGGTTTGAATGGCTGCCGGGTTGGGACTGGCATCCTTTTCTGCTTGATTTGCTGCTGGAGGTGAGGCGGTTTGCCGGTTTCCACGCCCCGTCAAAAACAGTCCCAGCGAAAGGATCGCCCCGCACCCTGCGGCCATTGCCACTTTGCGACCGGTGGTCCAGGTTGTCCCATTTTCAGGCACTCTTTCCGACCGGTCAGGGCCATATTCCATTGGCTTGAATCCCGGGTCAGCCGGCCCGGTATTTGGGGACTGGGGTTGGGTAACACTTCCACGTGTAGGACTGTTGGTAGTGACAGGTTGCCGACCCCCATGGGCGGAAACCGAGGTGATCCGAACCAGCCGGTCCACTTCCTGTAGTTCGCGAAGGGCAAGGGCTGCTGAGGCTGGGCGGTTATTGGGATTCTTGGCCAGTAGCCGATCGACAAATGCCGAAAGCTCGGCTGGTACATCCGGCCGCTTTGCCACCAGACGTGCCTGGGCCTTGTTGACAATCGCACCCAGGGTGGCCGCCACACTGTCGCGCAGAAACGGGTTCTCCCCACCTAATGCTTGATAGAGCACCGTGCCAAGGCTAAAGAGGTCTGACCGTGGGGTAACCAGTTTTCCCAAGGCCTGTTCGGGCGACATGTAGGCGGGCGTCCCCACCAACATCCCTTCCTGAGTGAGTGTTCCATCCTGCTGGCGGGCCCTGGTCAGACCAAAATCCAATATTTTGACACGACCCGTACCCTCCTCCAGCCAGAGATTGGAGGGCTTGATATCGCGGTGGACCAACCCGACCTCATGGGCTGCCGCCAAACCTTTGAGAGTGTCCCGCGCGATCCTGCACGCATTTAGAGCCTGAACTCCTCCGGTAGCAGCCTGCTTTTCCAGCCATTTGTCCAGAGGGGTTCCCCGGAGCAGCTCCATGGCCATGTAGACGACCCCGCGAGCATCCCCAACCTGATGGATGGTTACCACATGATCGTTCTTAATTGAGGCGGCAGCACGTCCTTCCAGCATGAATCGGTCCAGGGCTGCATGCTTGCTGACCTCCCCTGGCCGCATCACTTTCAGGGCAACCTCCCTAGACAATCGGGTATCCTCCCCTAGGAAGACACATCCCATACCCCCCATACCCAGCAGTTTCTTGACCCTGTAGCCGTCCAGGGAACCCAAATCACCTTTGCGCAGTGCTGGTCCCAAAATGGCCTGAAAATCCTTCAATCGTCGATCTGTGGAATGTCTGCCAACATCCGGCGACTGCTCATTCACAAAACCATCCAGTAGGTTGTCTTCTTGTGTTGGGGCCATCCTTTGAACTCCAGAAATCCGGACCAATCTTTCGCTTTTCTCCTTGTGAAATCACCAGTGGGACTTGGTGGCGACAGAATCAAAAAAATAATCAGAAAATCGATAGAAAGGCTTTGCTAGACTGACTCTCAGTGATATCACCAGAAACAGAAGCGCCGTCCCCAGCAATGCCATGAGCCCCCAAAACCAACCGACACTAGCGCTCGGTCCTCCCTTGCAAGCAGGGGATCTTGGGTCGTTGGACGGAATGCGCATCACGGCGATTCTGGGCCGCGGTGGCATGGCCGAGGTATTCCGTGCCGAGGACCCCTTGCTCGGCCGACCGGTTGCGGTGAAGCTGATACGCCCTGAACATGCCGGTGACCCGCAAATACGGGCAAGGTTTTTGCGGGAAGGTCGGATCCTTAGCGCATTTCAAAATGACCACGTAATCCATATCCACCGCGTGGGAGAGGCAGACGGTGTTCCTTACATTGTGATGGAACTCCTTGAAGGATCTTCCCTGGATTCCTGGATGATCCGCCAGCGCAAGCCGGTCACTTACACCACCACCTGTAAAATTGCCCGCGACGTTCTCCGAGGTTTGGCCGCAATCCATGCCAAGGGGATCATTCACCGGGACATCAAACCGTCCAACCTTTGGATTGACCGCCAATCCAGCAAAGTTCGGGTGCTGGACCTTGGAATGGCCCGGCAATCCTCCGGGGAAGAAAGCATTACCCAAAACGGTACATTGGGCACACCCGCCTACATGTCTCCCGAGCAGTCCGAAGGGGATGAGCTTGACAGCCGGAGCGACCTTTTCAGCCTGGGAGTTGTGCTTTACCAGTTGCTTGCGGGATGTAACCCTTTCCAGAAAGAAAACTCGCTGGCATCCATCACGGCCCTTGCCACTGAGGAACCTACTTTGCTCCATTTTTGCCGCCCGGATATCCCGGCTGAACTGGAGAGCCTCATCCATTCGCTCCTTTCCAAAGACAGGGAGAAGCGACCAGCCGATGCCAGACTGGCTTTCAATGCGATCGCCGCGGTAGAAAAAAAAGTGCGCCAAGGAAGGCGTGAGGGAGAACATTCGTCTGGACAGTTGGCCGATTCCCAAAAATCGCCGGTGCCCGTTGCTGAACCACTGACCCCTACCGGCGTTTTGGCCCCTGAACGTTCAGATACCGATTCTGATCTGCTTCATTCCCAAGAGACCGAGGTTTTTCCGCCGCAACCAAAGTATCCCTTTCTGGAGGCTGCTATCAACCCGGATGATCTGGGCTCCCTTGATGGCCATAGGGTGATTTCCCTGCTGGGCCGAGGGGCCATGGGATATGTGTTCCGGGGAATCGACAAGAATTTGGGCAGGGCGGTAGCCATCAAAGTAATTCGTCCCGATGCAGCGAGCGAACCAGCCGCGAGGAGAAGGTTTCTGAGGGAGTCTCGTTTGCTGGCTTCTTTGAAGAGCGAGCATGTTGTCACCATTTACCAGGCGGGTGAGACGTCCCTGGTCCCCTACTTGGTCATGGAATGTTTGGATGGTGCCCCTTTGGATGTCTGGCTGAAGCGTCAGGGAAAACGGGTTGCCCCCGCCGTGGCCATCAAAGTTGCAAAAGATACCCTTCGCGGTCTCATTGCTATCCACCAGAGCCAGATGGTGCATCGAGACATCAAGCCTGCCAACCTTTGGGTGGAGAAAGACGCATCCCGGATCAAGGTTTTGGATTTCGGGCTGACAAGAGGGCCAACCTCCGAGGACAGAAGTACCCTGTCGGGGGGCATTTTGGGGACACCCGCCTACATGGCCCCGGAGCAGGCGGCCGGCAAAGTCGCCGACGCACGGAGTGACTTGTTCAGTCTTGGGATTGTTGTCTATGAAATGCTGGCGGGGGCCAACCCGTTTGCGCGTGAAAGCGCTGTGGCCTCAATGAACGCTGTGGCCCATGATGTATTGCCGAGCCTCTCGCTGGTGAGGAAAGATCTTCCTTCAGGTTTGGTGCGATTAGTTGAATCCTTGCTTGCCAAAATGCCAGCGGAAAGGCCAGAAAGCGCATCCAGTGCTCTAGATGCATTTCTTTCCATTGACCTTCTGGGGAAGCGGAATGTTCACTTGGATGAGTTATTGCCCACATCCACACCGACCTCCAAAAGTGACTCGAAAGCTGGCCCATCCGTGAAGGGTTCGGGCCCCAAGGTGGCAAGGCCTGAGGAAGAACCTGCATCTATTCATCAAGCTTATGTTCAAAAGAAAGGCATTCTAAAGGAAAAACCGGTTCCAGATTGGCTTAAGGTTGGAATCATTACGTTTTCAGTGATTTTCTCTTTATTTTTGATGGCGGTTTTGCTTCGTAAATGGCTTGGGTGATCCAGGCTTTCAGGTTCCGCCACGCCTTTCTTTCTGGATAAAGTCATTGAGGTCGGTCGCCAGGGCTTTGGCAGATGAGTAGCGAGCGGCGGGGTCTTTGGCGAGGCATCGCAGGCAAATATCCTCAAGTCGGGCTGGAATCGCAGATCGCAACTCCCGCGGCTTGATCGGTTCTGCTTTTATCACCAATTGCAAAACTGCAAGAGTATCCTCCTCCTTAAAAGGCAGATGTCCGGTAAGACACTCATACAGTATCACCCCCAGGGCCCAAACATCTGCCTGGGGGCTAACAAACTTGGACCGTCCCTCAGCCTGTTCGGGGGACATGTATGCAGCCGTCCCGATCTGGGCGTAGTGGGCTGTCAGTTCCGATGATTCGCGCTTGGCAAGACCGAAGTCGCTCACCTTGCACCGGCCTGTTTCGTCAAACAGTATGTTGCATGGTTTGAGGTCCCGATGGATGATTCCTCGGGAATGGATCGAGTGGACGCCTGCGGCAATGTTTCGCACCACCCTGGCGACATCACGCAAGGGCATCAACCCAGCCTTGAGCCTGTCAGCCAGAGTACCGCCTGCCAGATATTCAAGAACCAGATACGGGGGTTGGTGCCGGGCCTGGAAGTCATACACCTCGACGACATGCGGATTTCTAAGTGAGGCGATTACTTCTGCCTCACCTAGGAAACGGATCATTTCCTGACTGGATAATTCCTGGGTGTTTCTTTTCAGCACCTTGATCGCTACAGGTCTGTTTAGGCTGGTCTGAAGAGCCTTATACACCACACCAAATGAACCACTACCCAACTCCTCCAACCAGAGAAAACCAGGTATCTGGGGCATTTTCCCCAGGCGAATGAATTGTTGGCGGATCAGGGGTATGTGATCGGGATACAACAGCTCCATTTTTTCCCGGTTCAATGGCAGGCCTTGGTGATTCCGCCATTGCATTTCGGTTTGTAGGAGCGAATTAATGTCTTTGGGTGAGGTCCAAACTTCAGGATACTTATCTATATAATTATATAAATAAATATCTTCGCCTTTTCGTAATCGCATTTCCAAATCGGTATGGATCAACTCCACCATCAAGTGCCAGCGGAATGCTCCTTCACCCTGAAGGTAAGCTTCCAACCGAATTTCAGGATTTACCAAAAGCGCTTGTTCAAAATCGGAAACAATCTGATGCACTTGCGAGGGGTTGTAGTCCTCTGTCCCCGCGCTCATAGAGTGCCCCTTTTCACGTTTTGTGCTAAAAAATGCGAAAATAATGTTCTGTAGCAAACGCCCTAAAAATGTTTACGCAGCTTATCATTTATTTTGCCTGATGGGAATTGCCTGGCGGGGACATTGTTGCCTTGTTGAATTACTCAAAATTGCTTGCTGGGGAGATTTTGCCGGACACAAAAAAGGAAGAGCGGTTGCTACGTTCAATTAGCCTTTTGATAACTTGTGTTTCAGATGTCCATTTCATCATAAACGGATCCGAACCATGCCTTCCCCCAATGATTCTTTTGTCAACCTGATGAATGATTTGAACCGAGGTGATCAGGATGCCGCACGCCAGTTGTATGAGCGTTATTCTCAGCGATTGGTAATACTAGCCAGCCAGCGATTGGACAAACGGTTGGGGGCGAAGGTTGATCCAGAAAGTGTGATGCAATCTGTCATGCAATCGTTTTTCGATGGTCAGGCGAAAGAGGAATATGTCATCGATAGTTGGGCGGCTCTGTACGGACTGCTTTCCAAGGTGACCGTGCGCAAGGCTCTGAATCGCAATCGATTGCATCGCCAGAAAAAAAGGAATGACCGGTTGGACGCCGAGGGGAACGAGCGCCCCGCGGCAGTGGCATTCGAAGAGTTCCAAGCTGCCTGTAAGGAACCGGGGCCAGAACAGTTGGCGGAATTAAGGGACCTGATTGAAACCGGCCTGGGGAAGCTGGATCCCACAGACAGGAAAATCATCGAATCGTTTTTGGATTCCGGTTCAACTGAGGAAACTGCAATTCAGTTCGGGGTTTCCACCCGGACTGTGCAGCGGGTGGTGAAGATTTTCAGGGAATATTTGGAAGAAATGGGGTTGGGGGAAGAATAGATCACCAACCCCTTTTGAGCCACTTTTCCTTTATGCCTGATCGTTTGAATGATCAGCCTGCTTCCTTCCTTTTCCTTCCATACCTCAGCCGCCGGTACTCGGTGTAACCCTCCACCAGCCAGCCCTTAACGCGCTCCCAGGTGACGCCATACTTTTTGGCCAACTCGGTCATGGGTACCCCTTGAGCATGGAGCGCCCGGGCCTCATCCCGCTGCTGTGCCATGGTTTCGCTGAAGTGGATGAGCTGTCCAGCGGGGACCTCCCCGATTGTCCAATCACGCTGTTTCAGGTACTCCCAAAGTGGCGTGCTTGGACAATGTCGACGGCGTGACAGGTAGACCATCAACGCCGTGGCATTGAAGCGGAAGGTAGCGCGCCAGGCGCCGCGTTCCACCTCTTTGGCGCAGAACATTTCCAGGTTTTGGAACAGTTCTGCCAAGTAGGGAGCTGCCTCCGGTGTGGCCTCCCGCAGCAAAGTCGGCAGGTCGGCTAGCATTGCCTTCACTTCTTCAAGGCTGATCTCACCTGGCGGCGGAGCCAGACTGCCGGCGGTGAGCCGGGTCAATTCTGCTTTGAGGGCGTTCAGGTCTTCGGTAAGGACCTGATGTCGGTCCTGGAGTTTTGCCACATCTCCATCCGAACAGGTTTCGATCATCCCCAAGACCCGGTCGCAGGCTTTTTCCTTCTGGGTAATCTGCCTGGATAGTTTCTGGGTATCCGCTGGGGGTGTGGATGCCGCCGCCTGAAGAAGGGAATGGTTGGCCTCCTCCACAAGGAGTTCTATCCAACCATGTTTTGCGAATTGGCGGTGAATCAAGTGGAGTAGGACCTTTTCAATGATGTTTGCCGCCTTGTAGTTGGCTAGCTGGCAACCCCTTTTTGATTCGACTCCATTGGTGCAATGAAAGGTGGCGTACTTTCCGCTTTTGCCCAGCCAAAGCGAATTGCCGCAATGGCCGCAGCGTGGCTGAAATATCCGCTTAGGGTAAACTTCGTTTCGGAAAACAGGTTTTGTTTTCCGTTTTTTGAAGACGGCTGAGGCGAGTTCCCGTTTTTTCTGAACCCTGTCCCAAAGGTCTTGGTGAATGATGCGCATTTCTGGTACCTGACGCTCCAGCCATTTTTCCTTGGGATTGTGTTTGACTTTAACCCTTTCAGTTTGGCGATCCCTGACCATCTTTGTCATTCGATAATGCTCAACACCTATGTAGAGGGTACGCGTGAGGATTTTCACGATCTGGGCCCTCCCCCAGGACCTCAGCCCGGTGGCACGTCGTTCATTCAATTCTTTGGCAATGTCCTCGGGACCTTTTCCAAGATCCCCGTACATGTGGAAGATCTCACGAACCAATTGCGCCTGGTCCTCATCAACCACCCGTTGCTTCTCGACCTTTCCCTTGGAATTGAGGATCGGTTTGCCGTTTCCATCCAAGACCAACTCGAGGCGGTACCCGAGGCAGGCATTTTGGATGATTCTTCCGCGGAGGAATGCGTCACCCATGCCCCGGTTTACCTTTTCACGAAGTTGGCCGACGAACCATTCGTTGAGGATTCCTTGATGACCCAACATGAACCTGTTGTTGGGCATCTCGGAGTCATAACCATCCGAGGCTGTCACAAGCCGTTTGTCGGTAGCCTCAATCAGGTCTCCAAGTTCAAGAACCTCCTTGTCCCTTCTGGAAGCTCTACCGATATCGTCAACCAGGAGCACTTTTAGCCGTTTATCGTCTTGGATTGCCTGTTTAGCCATCTGGTATCCACGCCGAACCGCTGTGGTTCCGGAGATGGCAGCATCGGCAAAAACAGTTTCCCAAGGAATGAACACCTCTTCGCGGCATGCCCGGCTGAGGATGTTACCTAGCTGTTGTGCCAATGACCGTGGGTTGCTGTTGTCACAGCTAAAGCGCAGGTATGCCACGCCCAAGGTGGTTGGGGAAGGCGCCCTGGCAGGGCTAAAAGAAAGACCCGTGCCGCGGAGATAGCCTTCCCGGAATTGGGAGGCCATCTCCGCCGCGACGGTATCATCATCCCGCTGGTCCCGCAGCCGTGGATCCGGGTGATCGGGCCAGTGTTTGCGTTGGTCTTCCAACCACTTCTTCGCCAGACCGACGAGGTCTGGCTGCGTCGGCAAACCGGTCTCTGGGGAACGACGTGACCTATTGAAATCATTCATCTCAAGGACCTCCCGCATGAAAACAGGGAGGCTTTGAAATGGGCTGAATCAGGGGTGGTGGATGATTGGCACTTTGTGCCAATCATCCCGTATTTCCCTGAAACCAGCGGTCATTCACGGCAACAAGTGGTTTTTGCGCAAATCTAAATTGGCAAAGGATTTACGTCATAATCTGGAAAAAGCCCGACTACCGTCAAACACACCCAAAATAGATGTGGATAATCATGGGGCAGTTCCTGCTTAGCGGATTTTTTTGAAGGTGTCGTAGTGGTCGAGGGTGTAGTGGGCGCTGCCATCGGAGCCGGTGATGAGTCGTTCGGCGCCGCGGTTCACGCCGGCCCCCAGGGGATTCACATCCCATTCGCGGTAGCGGATCCTTTTTCCCGACCGGTCGGTCTGGGGCAGGCGGCGCTCAAAGTTGCCGAAGTTGCGGCCACCCTCATAGCCGGCCATGGGCTGGCTGTTTTTGTCGACATAGTCGAGCACCCTGAGGAATTTTTCGGGGGCGTTGCGGCCGGCGGTCGGAGGCGCGGAAGGTGGCGTGGCCGGGCGGGGATTGGCCATGGGAGGATTGGCCGGACGGGTGGCTGGGGCTGGAGGCTTTGCGGTGGGGCCGGGCGGGGCTGCCGGCAGGATTGAATCCGCCAGGAAGGCCTTGATGGCGTCGAAGGAACGCTGGTCGGCGTCAGCGTCGTAGGCGCGGCCCGACTTCAGGTCGCTTCCCGCCTGAGGGTTAGTGAAGTCACCCGCCACGCCACCCATGCGCAGAATCTGCCAGTCGACTCCCCCCTCGCGCATCTCGTCCTCGAACGAGGCGATCTGGGCCAGCGGCACCAGGGGGTCATCGGAGCCGGTGACCACCAGCACGGAGGCGCCGATGTTTTTGCCGTCGCTGCCAGTTGGCGTGAGATCACCATGCACGCAGGCGATCGCCTGCAGGTCAGCCTTGGATCGGGCCAGTTCCAGCATGGCGGTGCCGCCGGTGCCATAGCCCACAGCCACCACACGGTCCATGTCCGCTTGGCTTAGTTTCTCCACAGCGGCCAGGGCGGCTTTGCCCCGATTGCGAACCACCTTGCGGTCACGCCTGGTCAGCTCCAGCCGCTCGGCGGCTTCCCGCGTGTTGGCCGGGCTGACATCCTTGCCGTAGAGGTCGGCGGAAAAAACCAGATATCCCAAGGCGGCGTATTTGCCCGCCGTCATTTTGGCCAACGGGCTGGCCGGGCCTTGCTCATGGGCCAAGATCAGCACCGGGCGCTTGCCTTGTAGTGCCGGATCCTGAACCAACTGGGCCTCTAGGGCGGTATCACCATCCTGATAGGCCAGCGGCTTGTAGGCAGGTGGCGCCGCATGGATGGCCGATGACCACACGCTGGCGACCAGACTTCCCAACAGGATCAGGAAGTTGGGACAGAAGTTCTTGTTCATGAGGGTGGATTTTGCTCCCGGGAGTAGGCTGCAGGGGGATCAGGACGATTTCAGGCGGAGGAAGACCAGCACTTGCCGGGAACCCTCTTTGCTCTCCTCGCGGTTGGAATTGACCTGAACCACCATGCCGGGACTGAGATTGGCCGAGGTCTCGGCGGTGAACTGGAGCACACTGTCAGGCTTGAACTCCTCCGCGGTTTTCTCTTTGTCCTTTTCCTTATCCTTCTCTTTTTCCTTTTCCTTCGGTGTCTCGGGCTGCGGTTTAGGGGCTACGATGCGCGAGTCCTGAAAGTTGAGGTCGACCCGGTATTCGCCAGCTTTGCCGGGGCGGAGGGTGAGCGTGGCCATCGATCCCACATTGCGATAACTGAAGTTGTGCGATGCGATGCCACGGGCGGAGATCATCGCACCGGTGGCGACGGGTTTTTCCTCCCCCACCTGGATGCGGGCCTGCTGGTTTTCTGCTGCTTTGACCTCAAGGGTTCGAGAAAAAGTAATTTTCCCTTCGATTTGAAGCTTTTTAACCAGGGTATGCCAGGCATCGTCGGATAAGGCCCCGGAGGCGGTGACGTCACGGATTTGCCCGGCCACCGCATCGGCGTTGCCTGCCGATTCCACCACTGTCAATTGAACGCTAACGGTAGCTGCGGGTTTGTCGAGCTTTTCGACCAGGTCTTTGGCCTCTTGGACCAATTTCTCGGTTCCGGAGAGGAGAATCGCCGACATGGGGGTTCCTGCAGCCACCTCGATGGTCATCGTGTCGCCATAAGTTTTTTGCAGCGACTTGGCGAGGATGTCGGCTTTGGCCTGTTTCACCTCCACGAGGAGGGTTTTGTCGCGTGGGTGCTTGAGGGGCGGCTGGTCCCGGGTGGGCGGGCCGGCGTCGGAACCGGGTTCGGGACGGGTGAACCTGCCGGGCCTTGTGAATGGCTGGTTTTCTGGAGGCTGCGCCGGGAAACCACCGGGTGTCACCTGGGGGACGGAACCCGGCTGCGCTGGAAAGGGGCGACCGGGCCTGGGTGGTGTCTCCTGCTGGTCAGAGTTTGTTCCCGGGGCGGGCAGGCTGAATTGGCCGGGCAGGTTCAGGCAGGCGGAAACCACACACAGTGCAAACGAATGGACCATGAGAGCCTACTCCTCAATGGGAAATCTGCTTGGCAAGGAACTGGAAAAAGGACTCCATCACCCAGCGCGTCATTCCACCAGGCCACGCTCACCCAATTGTTTGGGCAAGGTGCTACGCCAGGCGGCGACGAGGTCGCCCAGCGGGGTCCAGATGATCCAGTCGTCCTGCGGTCCGGCGACGCGCATGCGGTTTTCCTTCAGCACCTTGCCGATGGCGCGGCAAGCGACCGGGGCCATCTCCTTCTCGAAGGCCGCAGCGTTCTCCGGCTTGATTTCCACGACAAACCGGCTGGGGGATTCGGAGAAAAGGACCGCATGAGCTGGCAAATCGGGCGCAGTGGCGAACAGGCCATCCAGATCGCAGCCGAGGTTGCCGGCGAGGGCCATCTCGGCCACGCAGGCGGCCACGCCGCCCTCGCTGACATCGTGGGCGGAGCGGACCAAGCCGCCGGCGATGGCCTGGTGCAGGGCGCGGAAGGTGGCCAGCGCCTTTGCCGTGTCGACTTGCGGGGCCTTGCCGCCCTCCACACGGTGCACCGCGTGGTATTGCGAGCCGGCCATGGTGGCCTGGGTCTCGCCCACGAGGTAGAGCAGGTTGCCCGCGGATTTCAGGTCCATCGACACCGCCTTGCGCACATCGTGGACAATGCCGATGGCGCTGATCAGCAGCGTGGGTGGGATGACGATCCTGCGGTCGGCGCCCTTGTACTCGTTCTTGAGGCTGTCCTTGCCACTGATGAAGGGCATGGTCCAGGCGATGGCCAGATCGTGGCAGGCCTCGGCGGCGCGGACCAGCAGGCCCAGCTCCTCGGGCCGGTCGGTGTCGCCCCAGCAGAAGTTGTCGAGCAGGGCAATGCGGGCGGGATCGGTTCCCACCGCCACCAGGTTGCGGACCGCCTCGTCGATGGCGCAGGCGGCCATGGCGTAGGGATCGATGCGGCCCATGCGGTGCGCCAGGCCGCAGGCCACGGCGAACCCGAGGTTTTTGCCAAGGACCGGCGCCTGCACCGCGGCATCGGAAGGGCCGGCCTCCTCCACGCCGACCAGCGGTTTGATCACGCTGCCGCCCTGCACCTCGTGGTCGTATTGGCGGATGATCCATTCCTTGGAGGCGACATCCGGCAGTGCCAGGATGGCGGTGAGGGTCTTGCCCCAGTCTTCCTTGGCGGGATAGGCGGGTGCTGTTTCAGCGGGAGGGGTCCAGCGGGCCTGGCGGGTGACGGGCGGCCTGCCGCCGTGCAGGAACTCCATGTCGAGTTCGCCCACCTGGGTGTTGTGCCAGTAGAGGGTCAGCTTGCCGGTGGCCTGGAAGGTGCCCAGCACGGTGGCCTCAACGCCCTCCGCCTCGCACTCGGCCTTCAGCGCCGCGAAGTTTTCGGGAGGAACGGCCAGTACCATGCGCTCCTGCGATTCACTGATCCAGATTTCCACGGGGGAAAGTCCCTGATATTTCAGGGGGGCCTTTTCGAGGTCGACCCGCGCGCCGAGATCGGCGCCCATCTCGCCCACGGCGGAGCTGAAGCCGCCGGCACCGCAGTCGGTGATGGCGCGGTAGAGCCCCTTGTCGCGGCAGCGCATCACCGCCTCGAGCACCTTCTTCTCCTCGATGGCGTTGCCGATCTGGACGGCGCCGCCGCTGGTGACGGTGCTGGCGGCGTGCAATCCCTCGCTGGAGAAGGTTGCGCCGTGGATGCCGTCACGGCCGGTGCGGCCGCCAAGTGAAACGATGAGGTCGCCGGGTTCGACGGATTTAACCGCCTTGTTCACCGGCAAGAGGCCGACGGTTCCGCAGAAGACCAGCGGGTTGGTGAGGTAATCCTCGTGGAACACGACGGCGCCGTTGACGGTGGGGATGCCCATGCGGTTGCCATAGTCGCGCACGCCGGCGACCACGCCGTGCAGGATCTTTTGGGGGTGCAGCACGCCGGTGGGCAGGTCCCTGGCGGGGTAGTCCATCGGGCCGAAGCAGAAAACATCGGTGTTGCAGACCGGGCGGGCGCCCAATCCGGTGCCCATGGGATCCCGCACCACGCCACCGATGCCGGTGCTGGCACCGCCGTAGGGCTCGATGGCACTGGGGCGGTTGTGGGTCTCGACCTTGAACACCAGGTGATCGGTGTCGTTGAAGCGGATGACGCCCGCGTTGTCCTCGAAGACCGACACACACCAGTCATCCTTGCCCAAGGTTTTGCGCACCTGGACGGTGGCCTGGAAAATCGTCTCCTTGAGGAGATTCTTGAAGGTGCGCTCAGGCGTCTCCACCCTGCCCTTCAGGGTCTTGTGTGAGCAGTGTTCGCTCCAAGTCTGGGCGATGGTCTCGAGCTCGATATCGGCGATGTCGCGCCCCAACCGGCGCGCGTGCTCCTGGATGACGCGCATCTCGGCGACGGAAAGGGCCAGCCCCATGCGCTTGCTGATGGCGAGAAGCGCGTCATCTTCCAGGCCTTCGAGGCGGAAGAATTCCTGGTTCCAGCGGGTTTCGCCGTCGACCGACAGACCCTCGAGGCGTTTGCCGCCGGGCAGCACCTGCTCGATGGCGCCATTGGCGATGATGCGGTTGAACAGGATGTCGCGGGTGGCCTCGGCCAGCAGGGGACCGTAGTAGCGGCGGAAGGTGCGGGCCTCGTTCACACGGATACCCAAGTCGCGGGCCAGCTTGCCCACGCTCAGGGCGGCGGGATCCATCACGCCGGGCCGTGGCAGTACCGTGGCAATGGGCAGCGGATCGGGCAGGACCTCGGCGGGGCGCACCTGGGCGTTTTCGACCAATGGGTCCAGTAACACGCCGCTCACCAGGGAATCCACCTGGGACTGTGTGAGGTTGCCTTCCAGGAGAAAGCCACGGCTGGTGCGCTCGACAAAGGCGTGGGGGGGATCCTGGTTGGTCAGCAGGCGGTATTCGTGGCGCACCCGCGATTCCTCGCGGTCAGCAGTCCGGGGGGTGATTTCAACTTCCCACAACATGAGCCATCCATCCCCGCGCCACTCGGCGCCAAGCGCTTTCTTTTTGCGGAAAAATGACGGGCAAACCCCGCCTGTCGCCAAGGTTCATTGTACTGATTTCAGGGGCGGTTGCGGGGGCCGGGACCGGTTTGCCCCCGATTGGTACAACAGTTTGGAGTGATGGAAAAGCGCCCTACCCGGATCTTTCCGCGAGCGGGGTGTCTGAGGGTTCCTGGTTTTGGGGAGGTTGGGCATGCCAGTGCAGGCGCGGCAGGTGGTGGTGACGGAGCCTTTCAAGGTGGCGGTGCGCGAGGTGACACTTCCCGACCCCGGTTCCCGGCAGATCCTGGTGGCGGCGGACGCCTCTGCCATCAGTGCCGGCACCGAATTGGCGGTGTACACCGGAACCCACCAGTGGCTGAAGGATCCCAACCTGCCGGACTGGAAATTCCCGTTCAAATCGGGTTATTCCGCCGCGGGAAAAGTGGTGGCCATCGGCGCCGAGGCTGCCGAAATCACCGGGTTCAAGGCGGGTGACCCGGTCAGCTACCCCGGCAACCATGCTTCGCATGAACTGCTCACGTTGGGGCATGAGCGTGGCCGGCTGTGGCGGTTACCAGCGGGCATTTGCCCGAAAAAGGCGGCCTTGGCGTGTATTGCCCGGTATGGGCTGGGGGCTTCCATTCGGGCGGGGCTAACTCTGGGCCGCAGCGCGGCGGTGCTGGGCCAGGGGGTGATCGGCCAGTTCGCCCTGCGCTGCCTGAGGGCGGCGGGTTGCAATCCGGTGGTGGGTATCGATGCGGTTCCGATGCGGCGGAAGGCGGCGCTTGCGGCCGGTGCTGACGCGGTGATCGACCCTGGCAGCGGGGATGTGCGGGCCCAACTGAACCAGATTTTGCCGAACGGGGCCGAAATTGTCGCGGATGCCACCGGAGTTCCGGATGCGGTTCAGGTGGCAATGAGCCTGGCTTGCGATGCGGGCCAAGTGGTGGTGGTGGGTAGCCCCCGAGGCATTGCAAAAGAGGTCAATTTTTATGATCACCTTCACCGCAGGTATATCGAGGTGACGGGTGCCCACGGCAATATGCTGTTTGAGCCAGCCCATACCCGATTGGCCGGGGCTTGGGGGATCGACAAAGCCCAGACCTGGCTATTGGCGGCTATTGCCAGCGGGCGATTGAATCTGGATGGACTAGTCACCCATACCATTCGGCCAGAGGGTGTGGGCGAGGCCTACGAGGGGTTGCTCAAGGACAAGGACAACTGGTTGGGTGTGGTGGTAGATTGGTCGTAAGTGATTAAATAATAATACTTTAAGAGATATTGATGGACTCGCTTCAGGGATATGCCCTGGCTGCGGGGACCGCCTTTTTGGCCGGGGGAATCAATGCCCTGGCGGGAGGGGGTACCCTGCTCACCTTCCCCGCCCTTTTGGCGGTCATGGACCCGACCGAGGCCAATATGACCAGCACTTTGGCCCTGTTTCCGGGGTCTTTGGCTGGTTCGTGGGGTTTCCGAAGTGAGATCTGCCAGGGAAAAACCTGGCTGCTCCGGTTGTTGCCGGCCAGTGTGTTGGGGGGAATTTTGGGATCCTTGCTGTTGGCGTGGGGATCTCCCGAGCATTTCAAGGTGTTGGTTCCTTGGTTGGTGCTTCTCGCCTCGGTGCTTTTTATTGCCCAGCCTTGGTTGGCCCGGGGGCAGGGTGATGAGGAAAAGGTTCCCACCTGGGGGATTCTTGGTTTGGCCAGCCTCTGCCAATTTCTTGTGGCGGTGTACGGCGGCTACTTTGGGGCGGGGATAGGTATCTTGATGCTGGCCACGCTAGGCCAATGGGGTGTGGGTAGCCTGCACCGGGTCAATGGCATGAAGAATCTGCTTGCTTCAATAATTAATGGAATATCAGCGATTATCTTTGGATTATCTGGTTTGGTGCGTTGGGACTACGTTTTGGCGATGGGGTTGGCGGCGGTGGTTGGGGGTTACCTTGCGGGTCAGGCAGGTCCAAAAATTCCCCGCAAATGGTTGCGGGGCTTTGTGATCTGCGCAGGAGTGAGCCAAACCCTCTATTATTTCTCGAAGCAGTTGGGATGGCCGAGCTGACCCGGCATTGGGCCGGCGGGAGCACTCCTGGCGATATGGATGAATGGGTTTCCGGAGGGTGAGAGCCGTGCAAAGGGTGAAAAATCCGTGGTTCCGCTTGGCCCTGACCGGTCTGTTTATGGGGGCCGTGCTTGGCTGCGCCGAGGGCGGTTCCATTCAGGGTGGAAACAATGGGGGAGGCAAGGGGATGCCGATTGAAGTGCCTGCGGACGCGAAGAAAACCGACAGCGGCCTGCGTTATGTGGACCTGAAGGAGGGCAGCGGCGCGGAGGCGAAAGCCGGCGCCCTGGTGGAAGTGCATTACACGGGCTGGCTGCAATCGAACGGGACGAAGTTCGATTCGAGCCTGGACCGTAAACGCAGCTTTGATTTCGACCTGGGCGCCCGCCGTGTGATCGCCGGTTGGGACGAGGGTGTGCAGGGGATGAAGGAAGGCGGGAAGCGGAAGCTGTTTATTCCCGCCAAGCTGGGTTACGGCGAGCGTGGGGCCGGCGGAGTCATCCCACCGGGGGCCGACTTGGTTTTCGAGGTGGAGTTGCTGAAGGTGGCCAAGCCGATTGAAGTGCCAGCTGATGCCACCAAGAACCCCAGCGGCCTGCGTTTTGTGGACAGCAAGAAGGGTGAAGGGGTGGAAGCCTCCAAGGGTCGCAAGGTGGTGGTGCACTACACCGGATGGCTGGAGAGCAACGGCAAGAAGTTTGATTCCAGCGTGGACCGCAAGGAGCCGTTCGACTTCAAATTGGGTGCTGGCGAGGTGATCCAAGGCTGGGACGAGGGCGTGGAAGGCATGCGGGTGGGGGGCAAGCGCCGCTTGTTCATTCCATCAAAGCTAGGCTACGGTGAGCGCGGGGCCGGCCGGGATATTCCCGG
>Ga0169931_10004726_pt1 | contig 21060 bp, 11 predicted proteins | sample Kivu_15m_20L_FD_129675 | JGI IMG/M metagenome (GOLD analysis project Ga0169931, IMG submission 129675) | Freshwater microbial communities from Lake Kivu, Western Province, Rwanda to study Microbial Dark Matter (Phase II) - Kivu_15m_20L... | ecosystem: Environmental > Aquatic > Freshwater > Lake... | reverse complement strand
TGCGCGAGTTGCTCGACGCCGCGATGGCGGCGCCCGCCGAGCAGCAGGTACGTGGTTTCGCAGCCGGCGTCTGATCAGCGCGCGAGGATCTCGCGGTAAATCCCGACGACCTCGCGCGCTTTGGCGTCCCACGTGAAGCGCTCGGCCACGGGCGCTAGCGCCGGCTCGAGGCGCGCTTCGATGACCCGCGGGCCCTCGCCGATCAACTCGAGCGTCAGCGCGCCGGCGTGCAGCAAGTGCGCCGCTGCCGCGAGCGCGTGTGTGCGCCCTTGTGCGGCACGAAGCGCCCGACAAACAGGCAGCGCAGCGGCCGCGGCGCGCGGCGTACTTGGAAGCGCGCGGGGACTCGCTCCAGCGTGTCCTTCGAGACGACGAGGATCGCGGCCGCGTGCTGACGCATCGAGCTGAACCTGGACAGCAGCTTGTAGGCGTCGCGCACACCGCTGGGCCACTCGCGCTCCTGGCGGCGTGTGGAGTCGAAAGCGCGCTGCCAAGGCACGCCTCCGTTGAGCGGGCCGAGCACGAACGGCACGCTGGCGCGCGTGCACTTGCGCGCGATCCGACTCTGCGTCGTTGGTCTCAGAGGCGTGATGCGGTGCACAAGGTCGAACTCGCACGCGCGGACGCGCTCACCGAAGCGCTTCCACGCCACGAAGCGCGTAGGGGCGCTCCAACGTCGGCGCGGCGCCGACCTTTGGTTCAGGGCTCGAACACTTCGATGCTGAGCGCCGCCAACTCCGGCTCGGTGTTCGCTGCGTCGTACATCCGCAGGAACGCCTCGGCTTCGGGAGTCTTCGACGTGCGCAGCGGCTCGGCCCAGTGCGGCGGGATCGGCTGGTAGAGCAGCCACGCCGTCACGATCACGTCGCCAGTGTTCTCCGGCAAAGGCACGCGGTAGGTGACCGTGTCCGCGCCGCCCGTAAAGTCGTCGTCGTTCACACCGATGGGCGCGGTCTCGCTCGCGTGCGGACCGTCGGCCTTCCAACCACGCGGCAGGAGCCGGTTGTCCTTGAGCGGGCGCTCCATCGCGCTCAAGCGCGTCGTGGCGCGGCCCTGATCGTCGGCTGCGACCAGCTCGTACACCTGCACCTGGTCCGCGCGTTCGATCACGTCGTAGTGCGGCAGCGCGAGCTCGTCGGCGACGCCCGTCAATCGGCCGCGTTTGTCGTAGCTGCCCGACTCGAAGATCGTCGTTCCACCCGAGCGAGCGTTGACGCGCAGCCACGCGCGCCGCGCCGGATAGCCGCTGGGGAACTTGTGTCCGGCGAGGTTCTCGAGAGCGAGGTCGAACTCGAGCACACCGTCGACACGCCGGCCGTTGCGCACGGCGACACGCGCGGTCGAGTGCGCGAGCTGCGTGCGCGTCGCGCTGAGGACGCGCTCGAGCGCCGATTTCGATGCGCTGACGCCCAGTTCCTGCGCGTGATCGCGCAGCATCTCGATCAGCAGCACGTTGCCGCCCACGAAGGTGTGCGCGCGCACATCGGGCCGCACAGCGATGTTCATGTCGATGCCGCGCGGGTTGCGCGCGATCTTCATCGAGCCGACGTCGGGCATGTGGCACTCCTGGCAGCTCTTCGAGCGGCTGGTCGCGCCCTGTTCATCGGAGTACACGCTGTTGCGCCACTCCAGGTACGGCCCCTGCTCGAGGAACGGCGCTCCGCCGCGCGTGTGCGTGTAGAGCGTGTGGCACGAGCCGCACAGCGCCGAGCTCTGCACGTGCGCGCCGTGCGTCGGCGTGAAGCCGGTGTGCATGCGCATCGGGCCGGTTGTGGGCTCCTTGTAGGGGCCGAAGATCACGCCGTCGCCGGCGATCGGCAGCGCGCCGTTGAAGCTCGTCGGCTCGCCCAGGCCGTCGGGTTGCGTGCGGTGGCACACCGTGCACGACACGCCGTCGCGCGCGAGCGGATCGGCGAGCGCGTCGGCGAGCTTTGGCGCCGGGCCGCCGCTCAAACGCGCGGTGTGGTGCTGCATCGGCGCGTGGCAGGTCAAGCACTCGCCCTCGATCCGCGCCTGCTGCTGCGGCGCGAGTTCGATCTCGTGCGCCATCTGCGCGCGCCAGTACGGATCGCGGAACGCGTTCGCCATCGGGGTCGCGCTCCAGGTCTCGAAGGGCGACACGTCGTCGCCGGTCGCTGACCGCAGGGCGAGCGCTGTGGCCGCCGTGCTGTGGCAGCGCGCGCAGCTGTCGGATGTGAGAAAGGGCGTGAGAGCCGCGTGCACCTCGTCCGCCTTCGGCGCCGCGGCGCTCGCGGGTGCAGACCCCGGGACCGTAGCCGGCGCAGGCGAGGCGTCGGACTGGCAGGCGATGGCGGCGCCCAGGGCGAGCGCGGAGAGCGAGAGCAGGGCGGAACGGGTGGGCGAGTGCATCGCGGACGGAAACGTAGCTGCGGCCAGGTGGCGGCCGCAATTCGAACCTGTGCGGGCGCCGCCTCAGCGCGGCGCGAACTCGGCCGCGAGCGCGCGCGCGACGGCAGCGTTGCCCGCGGCGGTGTAGTGCCCCGAGGGCAGGAACAGTTCGGACTGCGCGCCCGCAGCGAACGCGGGAGACACGTCGACCACGCGCAGGCCCTCGGCGCGCAGCCGCGCCACGATCGGCAGCGCGCGTTCGCCTCCGGGGTGCGAGGCGAGGAACTCGCGCTGGGGCAGCAGCACGATCACGGGCTCGGCGCCGCTCGCGCGAGCGGCGTCTGCGAACGCGCGTGCAATCGCGCTCGAGAGGCGCACGGCTTCGTCGTCGAGGTCGAGCGCCGTTGCGCGCCGCAGCTCGCGTGCGCGCAGCTTGCGCTGCAGGGAGGCGAGCGCGCGCAGCGAGCGCAGCGCGAACCACGCCGGGCGTTCAAGGTCGCCCGGCTGGCGCCAGCGTTCGAACTCGAGCAAGCGGCCTGCGAGCGCGTCGGGCCGCGCGAGCGCCTCGAGCAGCAAGCGGCGCGAGCCGACCCAATCGTCGACGCGCAGTTCGAGCGCACCGCGTGCGTCGAGCGTAAGGCGCGGCTTCTGCATGTACTCCGCGCCCGAGGTCATCAGGAAGCGGTACACGTTGAGCGCGCGGCCGAGGTCCTCGGGCCAGATGCACAACAGCGCGTAGTGCGCCTCGAAGCGCGGCAACTCGCGCTTGGCGCGCAGGTAGGCCTGGTCGAGCCCGTAGGCCGGAACACCGAAGTTGAGCGCTTCGAGCTGCGGCGCGAGCGCTTCGAGTTGCGTCTGCCAGGCCTGGGCGAGCTCGACCTCGTCGCCGTGCGTGAACGAGTCGCCGAAGGTGATGAGCCGCGTGCGGTCGGTCGGCTTGGCGCTCGGATAGACGCGCTCGGGGGCGCTGCGCAGGCCCTGGGAGTTGCTCGTGTAGATGCCCGTGTTGGCCGACGGGCCGAGCGTCCAGCCGAGCTCGTCGTCCTCGAGGAAATACGCGCCGGGCGCGTCGCGCGGCGGAACGGCCGCGATCAGCGCCGCCAGCTCGTCCTCATCGGGCAGCAATGGAACGAGCGGCACGCCCAGCAGCCGCTCACGTCCGTCCTCCACGCGCGTCAGTGCGCGCGCGACGAGCTCGCAGGCTGCGCACGCGAGCGCGAGGCCGATCACCGCCGCGGCGAGCCTGCGGCGCGCACCGCCTCCGGCCGCGCGCGCCGTGCGTTCGTGCGTAGAAGGTGTGCTGTTCAAACTGGCTGCTCCGCGGCGCGTGCGGCTGGCCGCACCCGCGTTACACGCTCGCCTTGGCCGAGCGGCTGGCGCGCTTGCGCTCGACTTCGGTCAGGATGCGCTTGCGCAAGCGCAGGTTCTTGGGCGTGATCTCGCACAGCTCGTCGTCTTCGATGTACTCGAGGGATTCCTCGAGCGACATCACGCGCGGCGGCGGCAGTGAGACGTTCTCGTCGGCGCCGGCGGAACGGATGTTCGTGAGCTTCTTCTCGCGGCAGATGTTGAGCTCGAGATCCGTGTCCTTGTTGTTCTGCCCGACGATCATGCCCTCGTACACGGCGGTGCCCGGCGCGACGAAGAACTCGCCGCGGTCGAGCAGGTTGAACATGCCGTAGGGGACGCCGGTGCCGGCGCGGTCGGCGATCAGCACGCCGTTGGTGCGGCGCGGGATGTTGCCCTGGTCGGGGCGCCAGGCCTCGAACACGTGGCTGAGGATCGCTTCGCCGCGCGAGAGCGTCATGAGCGCGGTGCGCGCGCCGATCAGGCCGCGCGAGGGCACCAGGAATTCGAGCCGCACCGAGGCGCCGAAGGGCTCCATGTGCAGCATCTCACCGCGGCGTCGGCCGAGGTACTCGATGATCTTGCCCGCCGATTCGCTCGGGACTTCGACCACCGTGCGCTCCATCGGCTCGCAACGCTGGCCGTCGATCTCCTTCAAGATCACGCGCGGCTTGCCGACGGCGAACTCGTAGCCCTCGCGGCGCATGTTCTCGGCGAGCACTCCCAAGTGCATCACGCCGCGGCCCTTCACTTCGAAGGTGTCGGCCGAAGCGGTGGGGGAGATCTGCAGCGCCACGTCGCGCATCGCAGCCGCCTCCAGGCGCGCCCAGATCTGGCGGCTGGTGACGAACTTGCCTTCCTGGCCCGCGAAGGGCGAGGTGTTGACGCCGAACGTCATCGCGATCGTCGGCTCTTCGAGCTTGATCGCGGGCAGCGGTTCCTGCGCGTCGGGCGGGCACAGCGTGTCGCCGATCATGAAGTCATCGATGCCGCCGACGATGGCGATGTCGCCCGCGTAGACCGCGTCGGTCTGCACGCGGGTCAGGCCCTCGAAGCGCAGCAGTTGCTTCACCGCGCAGAGCGTCGCGCCCTCGCGATCGGGGTGGCACAGGGCCACGCGTTGGCCGGCGCGGATCGTGCCGCGGCGCACGCGGCCGATGCCGATGCGACCCATGTAGTCGTCGTGGTCGATCGTCGCGCACTGGAACTGCAGCGGCGCGTCGTCCTCCTGCGGCGGCGCGGGCACGTGCGCGAGAATCATGTCGAACAGCGGCTTCATGTCCTTGGGACCGTCCGCCGCCGCGTCCTCGAACTTGTGCACCGCGACGCCCGAGCGACCCGAGCCGTACACGGCCGGGAATTCGAGCTGCTCGTCGTGCGCGCCCAGTTCGATGAACAAGTCGAAGATCTCGTTGAGCACTTCGTGCGCGCGCTGGTCGGGCCGGTCGATCTTGTTGATCATCACCAGCACCTTGAGCCCGCGCTCGAAGGCCTTGCGCAGCACGAAGCGCGTCTGCGGCATCGGGCCCTCGTGCGAGTCGACCAGCAGCAGCGCCGCGTCCGCCATGTTCAGCGTGCGCTCGACCTGGCCACCGAAGTCGGCGTGGCCCGGCGTGTCGACCACGTTGATGCGCGTGTCGCCGTACTGGATCGAGGTGTTCTTGGCGAGGATCGTGATGCCGCGCTCGCGCTCCTGCGCGTCGGAGTCCATCACGCAGGTCTCGACCTTCTGGTTGGCGCGGAAGGTGCCTGCGAACTTGAACATCGCGTCCACCAGCGTGGTCTTGCCGTGGTCGACGTGTGCGATGATGGCGAGGTTTTTGATCGCCTGCTTTTCTCGGGCCATGACGTTTTCGTGCTCGGGAGAGGAGTCCAGCGGGCTCTTCCCGCGCAAAATCGAGCGAGAGAGTGTAGCGGCGCCTCGTCAAGCCCTCCACCTCGGCGGCCGCTTCTGCCCCCGGACGCCCTTGCGCGCCCCGCAGGGGCCCGCTATCTTCCCCGCCCCGCTGGGCCGCTAACTCAATCGGCAGAGTGCCATGTTCACAGCGTGGAAGTTACTGGTTCAAATCCAGTGCGGCCCACCAGCTTTCTCCGCCTAGACGCTCCCCCGCGACGGCGTTTTCGATAGCCCCCGGAGCGTGAGGGCTCGACGCGCGGCGCGGCCCGGTCCGGAGGCGACACACGCGCGGACCCGCCCGACTGTCAGGGCACGCGGGCGCCGCGTTGAGCCATAAACTCCGCGCGCGAGCCGTCCGCGCCCGCAGCAGCAGCGCGTCTCGAGGCTTGTTTCGGGGCCCGACTCGAGGCTCGACTCGAGGCTCGACCCTGGCCCCGACTCGCGGCGATCTCGTTGCCGCTCCAACCATTCGCAGGACTTCGACATGGACCGTCGACCGAGCTTCGTCTTCGCTCGCCGCGCTCTCTGGGCCGCGGTCTTGCTCGCTCAGTTCCTCTTCGGCTACTGCGTCAACACGGTCGCGAAGTTGCTGAGCTGCAGCGTCGGCTTCGACGTAGCGGACGCCGCGCAGCGGGTTCTGTCGTCGCTGACCGTCTCGTTCGTGCCGTTCGTTTTGCCGCTTCCCATCGTTCCGGTTGGCTTCGTCTGGGCGTGCTTCGCGCTCTGCTCGCGTTTCACTGACCCGCCATTCGTCGACGCGCCCTGGAGGAAGCTGCGCTCCGTCGTGCTCGCCTGCCTCGTCGGCAGCGCAGCCGGTGAAGCGTGGATGCTGCTCGAAGACTGGAGCTTCGCTCGGTCCGTCGAAGGCCAGCAGGTGACGCAGGCGTTCGTGTCGCGCTCGTGGCCCTTCGAAGGCTTCGGCCTGTTCTACCGGCCCGACCGCGGCATGTGGGCTGTGGACTAGCTCGCGTCGGTGTGTGGGGCGAGCGCGCCGGTCTGTGTCTCTTCTTGCTCGACTACGTCGATCGCGAGGAACTGCGCCAGCGTGCGCACGGTGAGGAAGCGGAAGAGGTCCGTGAGCGCGACTTGGCGGATCAGCTGGCGCTTGAGGCGGCCATGCACCCGGACCGTGAGCGCCGAGCGGCCGCACAGGTCGAAGAGCTTCTCGTCCGGCCCTGCTCCTGCGCGCCTGCTCTGGGCGATCGAAGCGCGCGACGTGGCCGGTTGCGGCTGCGGGCGGTCGCGCCTGACCAACGCAAATGTACTCGAATCATCATTAGAGTACGTCTGAACTCGGCGGCGAGTCTGGCGCGGCATGTTCGAGCCCGCGACTGCAAGCTGCGACGCTTAGACTTGGAAGCAGCGCACGATGCCGGAGCTCAAGACGATCGGAGCGACGCTGTTCACGCTGACCGTGGTGGCGGGCGCGGTTCGTTGGTCGCTGGATGATTCCAACCAAGTCGCCGTTGCGTTGCGCACGAGTCATGTCGATCCGCCCGGGGCGCGCTTCGAGCGGCCGCGCTCGTCCCGCCCTCGCGCCGATGCGGAGCGGCCCAACGACGTGAGGCTCGCGGTCGAACCGGACTTGCCCGAGTTGAGCCCCGACTTCCGCACCGCACGCCGTTCCGGCGCGCTGCCCGGTGGGACGCACGAGCACGGCGACAGCGGCGAAGAGTGCACTCGCGTCGAAGCGGAATTGATCGAGGATGGCCGCGCGCGCTTCCAACTGGCGCTGGGCAACTGGTGTTTCGCCGAGCACTTCCGCTTTGAACTTCCTAGCGGAGCGCCCTCCGGGGCCGAAGTGATGCTGACTGCGAGCTGGTGGTCGGACCTCGGCCTCGCGATCGACGCGGACACCGGCAAGCCCTGGCGCGAACTCGACTACAGCCTCGGGGGCGTAGTCGGACGCTTGACCCTGTCTACGACCGCCTTCACACCCGGCGCGCGGGTGCCGTTCCATTTCGAGGCCGACTGCGCCGTGAACGACAAGCGCTGGGAAGCACGCGGCGTCTTCGAGTTCCCCTGAGCACGCGCTGCGCCGCTTCAGCCCTGCGGCCGGCGGCGGTTCATGAGCAGTGCGCGGCGGTCGGCGCCTTCCTGGCGCGCCTTGGCGCGGGCGTCGGTCTGCGAGTCGAGCGCGGCGGCCTGCGTCTTCTCCTGTTCGCCCACGTCGATGGCGAGGAACTGCGCCAGCGTGCGGACGGTGGGGAAGCGGAACAGGTCCGTGAGCGCGACTTGGCGGTTGAGCTGGCGCTTGAGGCGGCCTTGCACTTGGACGGTGAGCAGCGAGTGGCCGCCGAGGTCGAAGAAGTTCTCGTCGCGGCCGATCTCGGGTGAAGCGAGCACGTCGCGCCAGATCGAGGCGATCTGCTTCTCGAGCTCGTTTTCGGGCGGCTGCGCGGTGCGGCGCGGCGCGGCGGCGACGTCTTCGGGTGCGGGCAGCGCCTTGCGGTCGATCTTCGCGTTGGGCGTCTTGGGCAACACCGCGAGCTCGACCCAAGCGGTCGGCAGCATGAACTCCGGCAAGCGCTCGGAGAGGAACGCGCGCAGTTCGCTGCGCTCGGGGCTGCGGCCTTCGCGCGGCGCAAAGTACGCCACCAGCCGCGGTTCGGCGCCGTTGTCGGCGCGCACGACGACCGCGCATTCGCGCACGTTTTCGTGCTCGCCCAGGCGTGCTTCGATCTCGCCCAGCTCGATGCGGTAGCCGCGCAGCTTCACCTGGCCGTCGTTGCGGCCGAGGAACTCGACCTGGCCGTCGTCGCGGATGCGTGCGAGGTCTCCAGTGCGGTACACGCGACCGCCGGCGGCGCCGCGCAGCGGATGCGCGACGAAACGTTCGGCCGTCAGCTCCGCGCGACCGAGGTAGCCGCGCGCGACGCCGTCGCCTCCGATGTACAGCTCGCCAGGAATCTCGCGCGGCATCGGCCGGTTGCGCGCGTCGAGCACGAGCAGCTCGGTATTCGCGATCGCGCGGCCGATCGGAATCTGCTCCTCGCCGCCCTCGAGCGCGTAGGTCGACGACCAGACCGTGGTCTCGGTCGGGCCGTACATGTTGATCACGTTCGGCACGAGCGCCTTGAGCTCGCGCGCGAGCGCGGGCGGGAAGGCCTCGCCGCCGATGAGCAGCTTGCGCAAGCGCCGCAGCGCTTCGGGCCCGCCGTCCTCGGCGAGCAGCATCGAGGCCATCGACGGCGTGCACTGCATGTGCGTGACGCGCTCGCGCTCGATCGCGGTCGGAACGCGCGCTTCGCGCTCGGCTTCTTCGCGCGCCACGACGCGGCGCTTGAGCTCGGCGAGCAGCGGGAAGTGCTCGCGCACGGTCTGCGCGGGCACGCCGAAGTCGACTAGGCAGGCGATCTCGTCGACGCCGATCTCGCGCAGCTTTTCGACGAACGCCTCGCAGGTTTCGAGCGTGCCGAACAGGCCGCTCTGCGTGAAGTAGCGCTCGAACGAGTGGCTCAGGATCGCGTCCATGTCGGCCTCGCTGAGCTGCTTGAAGTCGCTGCTCATCTGCTCGGCTTCGCCCGCGCCCTGCGTCTTGAAGGTCGGGAACGACGCGATGAAGTTGCGCGCGAGGCCCGCCGAACTGCGCAAGTACTCGATCATCGGGCCGCGCACGGCCTCGTAGACCTCGCGGTCCGTGCGGCCGACGAAGGTGTGCAGCATCAACGTGACGCGGCCGCGGCCGGCGTGCCCGCGCTGCTTCCACGTCTCGCGGTACGCGGCGACCTTGGCCTTCACGTCGCCGAGCGACTGGCCGAGCAAGTGCGTGAGCACGTTGAAGCCGCCCTCGGCCGCGCCCTTGAACGTGTCGACGTTGCCGGCGGTCGTGACCCACACCGGCAGTTCCTTTTGAATCGGGCGCGGCATCGTACGCACCTCGACCGCGGCCCCGTCGGGACCGGGAACCGTGATCGATTCGCCGCGCCACAGCGCGCGCACCTTCTCGATGTTCTCGAACATCACGTCCTTGCGGCGCGCGTGATTCTGCGGCGCGAGCACGAAGTCGTTGGGCTGCCAACCCGAGGCGATCGCGACGCCGACGCGGCCCTTGGAGAGGTTGTCGACCAGCGACCATTCCTCGGCGACGCGGATCGGATCGTGCAGCGGGAGAACGATGCTGCCGGCGCGCAGCGCGACGTGTTCGGTGATCGAGGACAGCGCCGCGCTCGTCACCGAAGGATTGGGGTACATCCCACCGAAGGCGTGGAAGTGGCGCTCGGGCGTCCACACAGCCTCGAAGCCGTTCTTGTCCGCGAAACGCGCACCGTCGAAGAGCAGCTCGTACTTCGAGGAACGTTCGCCGCCGTCTTCCGCGGGGAAGTAGAACAGGCTGAAGGACACGTCGCTCTTGCGCGCGCTCGCGGCGGCGACGGCTGCGCTGTTCGCAGCGCGCGGCGCGGGCTGCACGACGACCTTGAAGCCGCGCGTCAACGTCCAGAGCAGTTCGAGCACGGAGATGTCGAACGACAGGCTCGTGACGGCGAGCCACACGCCGCCGCCTTCGCCGCCGACGCGCGCGTCCATGCCGGCGAAGAAGTTGAGCACGTTGCGCTGCTCGATCATCACGCCCTTGGGCCGGCCGGTGGAGCCCGAGGTGTAGATCACGTAGGCGAGATCGCCCGCGCCGTTCGTGCGTTCGGGTTCGTGCGCCGGCTCGGAGGCGAGCGTTGCGAAACGCGCGTCGAGCTCGAGCTTGACGACGTTCGGCGCCTCGAGCGCGTCGGCGAGCCCCGGCATGGTGACGAGCACGCCGAGCTTGCTGTCGGCGATCTGGTACGAGACGCGGTCGGCCGGATACGTCGGGTCGAGCGGGACGTACGCGCCGCCGGCCTTGAGCACGCCGAGCACCGCGACAACCATCTCGAGCGAGCGCTTGCAGTACACGCCGACGAGCACGTCGGGTCCGACGCCGAGCTTGCGCAGGCGGTGCGCGAGGCGATTGGAGAGCGCGTCGAGTTCGCGGTAGGTGAGCTCGCGCTGCTCGAACACGAGCGCGACCTCGTCGGGCGTGCGTTCGACCTGCGCGGTGAACAAGTCGGCGATGACCGCGTCCTTGGCGTAGGGCGTGCGCGCGCGCTTCCAGCCTTCGAGCGCGTCGCGCGCTTCGATGGCCGGCAACATCGGGAACTGCGCCAGCGGGCGCTGCGGATTGGCGGCGAATTCCTCGAGCAGCGTCGCGAGGCACGCGACGAGGCGCGCCGCGGCGCTGTCGCTGATCAGCGCGCGTTCGTAGGCGAGTTTGAAGTCCAGGCCCGGCTCGGCGTACGCGTACAGCGTCAGCGGATAGATCGTCTGCTCGAACAGCTCGAAAGAGCGGCCATTCCAGTTCCCCGGAAGCGATTTGACGTGCGTGTCGAGCAGCGCGTTGTCGAACACCAGGATGCTGTCGAACATCTGCGCGCCGACCGCGACGCGGCTCCAGCGCTGAATGTCGGCCAGCGCCGCGTGTTCGTTCGGTCCGATCGCACGCTGGGAAGCGCGCAGCTGGCCGAGCCACTCCGCCAGACCGAGGTCTTCGTCGACTCGGGCGCGGAAGGGCAGCGTGTTGATGAACGTGCCGACGATGCTCTCGGCGCCTTCGACCGTCGAGCGGCGGCAGGCGCGCACGCAGCCGAACACGATGTCGCGCTCCTGCGTGCAGCGGGAGAGCACCAGCGACCAGGCGCCTTGCACGAGCGTGTTGAGCGAAACCTTGTGTTGCTCCGCGAGCGTGCGCAGCGCCGTCGTGATCGGCTCGCTGAGCTTGGCGCGCTTCTCGCCGCGGGTGGGCTGGCCTTCGAGCGCGGCGCGCGGCGGCTTGGCGAGCGGCAGCGACGCCGGGCCGCTGAAACCGTCGAGGTACGTGCGCCAGAACGGTTCTTCGGCGAGCCGCTCGCGCGCGCCCAGCGCCGCCACGTGCTGCCGGAATTGCCGCGCCGGCGGCAACGCGAGCGTGCGACCGTCGCGCAGCGCGTCGTAGCTCTGGAACACCTCGCTCAGCACCTGCGGGAACGAGCGGCCGTCGAGCACGAGGTGGTGGAAGGTCCAGATGACGGTCGTGCTCGCGTCGCTCGTGCGCAGTACGCGCCAGCGCATCAGCGGAGCGCGGGCGAGGTCGAAGCGCTCGGCGCGGTCGGCGGCGAGCCACTTGCGCAGTTCGGCTTGCGCGTCGAGGCCGCGGCAGTCGACCTCGAGCAGCGCGACTTCGACCTCGTTCGTCGGCACCTGCAGCGGCGCCTCGAGACCTTCCCACTGGAACGCGATGCGCAGCGCCTCGTGGCGCGCGAGCACGCTCTTCCAGGCGCGCGCGAAGTGCGCCGCGTCGAGCGCGTGCTCCAAGCGGCACACGATCTGCTCCACGTCGACGCCGCTCGAGGAGTGGGTGAGCTGGTGGAACAGCATCCCCTGTTGCAGCGGAGTGAGCGGGTAGCCAGTCGACGTGTCGGCGGGGAGTTCCATGGAAGTACCTTCTATCGGGCCGTGGGAACGGCGTGCTTCAACCCATGAGTTTACGCAGAGCGTGGGGCGACCCGAGCCCTCGCATTTGGCCGCAGCCGCCTTCTACGCACGAGGACGCACGAGGCCCTTCCACGCGCTCGAGACGAGCAAGCGCGCAGCGAACGGCAGGCCGTCGACGAGGTAGCGCCGGAAAAGACGACGCGGTTCTTGCGCGAGGCGGTGCACCCACTCCAGGCCCAGGCGCTGCACCCAGGGCGGCGCGCGCTTCACCATGCCGGCCACGAAGCTGAAGCTGATGCCGATGCCGAGCCACCACACGCGCGGAAAACGGCCGCGCAAAGCGTCGATCAAGCGCTCTTGTTTCGGGGAGCCAAGGGCCACGAGCACGATGTCGGGGCGCGTGCGCTCGAGTTCGTCGACGATGCGCTGCAGCTCGCGCTCGTTGTGCTCGAACCCCAGCGGCGGTCGGTGCATACCCGCGATCCGCAAGGTCGGGAAGCGCCGCGTGAGTTCCTTCGCCGCGCCTTCCGCCGCGCCCTCGTCGCCGCCCAGCAAGTAGAGCGAGCGCCCGTGCGCGGCGGCCGCGGCGGACACGCTCCAGATCAGGTTCGAGCCCGCGACGCGCTCGGGCAGCGGCGTGCGCTGCAGGCGCGCGGCCCACAGCAGCGGCATGCCGTCGGCGACGCGCAAGTCGGCGCGCGCGCACAACTCGCGAAACTCTTCCTCGTGCGCAAGGCGCCGCAGGTGATCGAGGTTGGGCGTCACGACCCAGCCGCCGCGCTCGCGCGCCAGCGCGTCGACGATGTGCGCGACGCACTGCGATTCGGTGACCACGTGGATCGGCACGCCGCACAGTTCGATCGTGCGCGGCGCAGCCCCAGTCGCGGCTGCGTTCATTCGCCGCGCTCCCCACGCCGCAGCGTCCACACCTGCGCCTGCTGCGCGTCGAGCTCGCGCGTCGCGCGGCGCTTGCCGACTAGCAAGCTGCGCATCTGAAAGCGCCGGATGAAGTTCACGAGCGCCGCGTCGTCGAGGCGTTGCGCACCACGCAGCGCCGCATCGAGCCAGCCCCACAGCATCGTGAGCCCGCCGACCACGAAGGGCCGGTGCAGCATGCGGAAGGCAGCGCTCGCGCCCATGAACAGCGGCCCGGTGCCCATGAAGTACTGCCCCGCGCCGTGGCGCATGCGCCCGGTTAGGATGCCCTTGTGGCTCGAACCCATCGGGCGCAGGTGCTCGAAGCGCAGCTCGGGGTCGTCCCAGCTGCAGGCCAGCCAGCCGAGTTGACGGCAGCGGTGGCAATCGATGCCGTCCCACATGACCTCGCGGTGGAAGCCGCCGATGTCCTCGAAACAAGCGCGGCGGTAGAGCTTGGTCATGCCGACGCTCATCTCGTCGCCGCAGCCTTCGCTGACGAGCTTGCCGCGCGCGCTGAAGTACGGCTTGCCGCTGCACGTGCCCAGGCGCGGTTCGGCGCGCATGCGCGCGAGGAGCAGCTCGAAATAGCGCGGCGGCAGTTCGAGGTCGAGGTCGAGCTTGCAGATGAACTCGTAGCGTTCGGGATGCGAACGCTCGTAGCCGGCGTAGAACGCGTCGATGACGCCCGGTCCGACGCTACGCCGACCGCGGTCCTCGCGCCGCACGACTTCGATCCAAGGGTGCTTGGCCGCGTATTCCGCGAGGATTTGAGGCGTTTCATCGCTCGAACCATCGTCGACGATCACCCAGCGCGTCGGGCGCAAGGTCTGCGCGACCATGCTGTCGAGCGTGCGGCGCGCGTAGGCGGCCTCGTCGCGGCAGGGCGTGACGATCAGAAGCGTCGGCGCCGAGCTCATGCGCTCACCCGGTGCTCGCGGCACCACCACACCAGCGCGAACAGCGACCAGACGCGCGACCAGTAGAGGCCCGGCGAGCCGCTTTGGAAGGCCTTCCACAGTTTTTCGACCGCAGCGGGAGCGAGTCCGGCGGCCGCGACGGCCTGCGCGTCCGAGAGCACGCTGTCGATCGAACCGGCCAGTTCGTTGCGGCACCAACGCTCGAAGGGCATCTCGAAGCCCGACTTGGGCCGTTCGAACAAGGCCGGGTCAAGGCCGATGAGGCCTGCGTCCCGCAGCGCCTGCTTGCGGCCCAGGGGCTCGAAGCGCGCCTGCGCGTCGTACTGCGCGACGAGCTCGACGAGCTCGAAGTCGACCAGCGGCAGGCGCACCTCGATCGAGGCGGCCATGCCCGCGGCGTCCGTGTCGCGCAGCAGGCGCTCGCCGAGGAAACCGCTCAACTCGAGCAGGCTCACGGCGTGGAGGTCGCGCTCGTCCGCGCACAGCGCGGCGAGTTCGGTGCGGCGCTCCTGCGGCAGTCCCCAGGCGACGCGAGCGTCGAGCGAGGGCCGCAATTCGCGCTGGAAATCGCGCGAAAACAGCGCGTAGGCGACTTGGTACAGCGCCACGATGTCGCCGTCGGCGTCGAGTGCGTCGCCGAGCTTGCCCCAGCGCGTCTGCGGCTTGAGGCCGTCGCTCGATCCGCCGCGCACGGCCTCCAGCGCCTTGACCGCGCCGCTGCGCACGGCGCGCGGCACGTGCGCGAGCTTGCGGCCGATCCGCCGGCCGCGCGGCGCCTGGCGAAAGCTCGCGTAGCCGCCGAACAACTCGTCGCCGCCCGTGCCGGCGAGCGCGACGACCACGCCGGCGTCGCGCACGGCGCGGCTCACGACGTAGCTGTTCACGCCGTCGAAGGTCGGCTGGTCGAGCGCGCGCAGCGCAGCTTCGATCGAGCCGAGGAAACGCTCACCGCTGATGCGCAGCTCGGTGTGCTCGGTCCCCAGCGCCTGCGCGACGGCGCGCGCGTGCGGCGACTCGTCGAACTGCGCCACGTCGAAGGCGATGTTGAAGGTTCGCACGCGGCCCTGGCCGGCGCGCACCGCGAGGTTGGCGACCGCGCTCGAATCGACGCCGCCGGAGAGGAACACGCCCAGCGGCACGTCGCTCTCCAGCTGCAAACGCACGGATTCCTGCAGCTTTGCTGCGAGTTCCGCGCGGTCGAGCGGACGAGCGCTCGAACGCGGCGGCGTCCAGTAGCGCTGCGGATCGACGCTCGACGCGGCGAGTTCGACCCGCGCGAAGCTGCCCGCCGGAAGTTCGCGGATGCCGGCGACGATCGACTGCGGGCCGTACACGAAGCCGTTCCACAGGTACGTGGCGAGCGCGTCGGGGGCGAGTTTGCGCTCGACCAAGCCGCTGGCGAGCAGCGCGCGGACCTCCGAAGCAAACACGATCGAAGTCTGGCCGGCGGGGCCGCGGATCTGCGCCCAGTACAGCGGCTTTTCGCCCAGTCGATCGCGCGCGAGCAACACGCTGCGGCGCGCCGGATCGAAGAGCGCCAGCGCGAACATGCCGCGCAGGCGAGCGAGGCATCGTTCGCCCCAGCGCACGTAGCTCTCGAGCAGCACTTCCGTGTCGGAGCTTGTGCGGAACGTCGCGCCCTCGCGTTCGAGTTCGCGGCGCAGCTCGCGGAAGTTGTAGATCTCGCCGTTGAAGCACACGACGACGCCGCTGGCGGCATGGTGCATCGGCTGCGACGCGGCCGTGCTCAGGTCGATGATCGAGAGGCGGCGGTGCTCGAAGTGCGCGCGCGGCTCGGCCGCGACCGGGCTCGAGGTCCAAGCGCCCGAACCGTCCGGGCCGCGGTGCGCCATGCCGCGCGCGGCGCGACCGAGCGCGTCGACGACGTCGGCCCCGAACAGACCGATGGCTCCAGCGATGCCGCACATGGTGGTGGCGCCGCCGCGGTCGAGCTCGGCGCCGTGCGCGGGGAAGCTGAGGGGAGGGCGGGCATCGAAGGGACTGTTTCGGCTCGCGCGGCCGGGAAATCGCGCAGGGTCAAGGCGGCGCCAACGCACGGCGCGCATGCGCTAGTCAACCGCGCGCCGCCTCCCAGTTCGAGGGGCGCGTGGGAAGTCTGCCTCGCCGATGGGCCCGCGAGTGCATGACCGAAACGTCAGAAGTTCTTTCCGCCGGGCGCTGCGAGCGGGTCGCAGCGCATCAGGATCGGGCCCTCGCGCGGCGGCGTGTCGCCTGGCTGCGCGCACCGGTATCGTGCTCCCAGCCGCGCGTGCGACCGGCGTCCGCTCGCCCCTTCCCGGCGCGAATCGCCGTCCCACGCAGGCTACTCACCGGGTGTTCCAGCGGCCGATGAAGCCTGCTGCGCTCCCCTCCGCGCCGCGCTCCTTCGTCGGCGCCGACCAGCCCCTCCGTCATGACCGCTTCCGCCCCCTACGAGCCCTCGCCGACCGACATCGCAATCGTCGGCATGGCCTGCCATCTCCCCGACGCCTCCGGCCCCCGCGCGTACTGGCGCAACCTGTGCGACGGCGTCGAGTCCGTGCGCACCTTCAGCGACGACGAGCTGCGCGCGCGCGGCGTCGACCCGGCGCACCTGCGCAGGGCGAACTACGTGCGCTCGGGCGTCGTGCTCGACTCGCTCGAGCAGTTCGACGCGGGCTTCTTCGGCTTCTCGCCCAAGGACGCCGCGATCCTCGATCCGCAGCACCGCCACTTCCTCGAGTGCTGCTGGGAAGCGCTGGAAGACGCCGGTCACACGCCCGAGCAATTCCGCGGTCCGATCGGCGTGTTCGCCGGCTCCGGAATGGCCGCCTACATGGCCTTCAACGTGCTCACCAACCGCGAGCTCGTCGAAAGCGTCGGGTTGTTCCTGCTGCGGCACACGGGCAACGACAAGGACTTCCTCACCACGCGCGTCTCGTACAACTTCGACCTGCGCGGGCCGAGCGTGAACATCCAGACGGCCTGCTCGACGTCGCTCGTGGCCGCGCACGTCGCTTGCCAGAGTTTGCTCAGCGGCGAGTGCGACATGGCGCTCGCCGGCGGCGTGACGATGCAGCTTCCGCACCGCATCGGCTACCTCTACCACGAGAACGAGATCCTCACGCCCGACGGACACTGCCGGCCGTTCGAAGCGCGCTCCAAGGGCACGATCTTCGGCAGCGGCGCGGGCGTGGTCGTGCTGCGCCGCATGAGCGACGCGCTCGAAGACGGCGACCACATCTACGCAGTGATTCGCGGCACGGCGATCAACAACGACGGCGCGCGCAAGGTCGGATACCTCGCGCCGAGCGTGGACGGCCAGGCGGCTGCGATCGCGGAGGCGCTGCGCATCAGCGGCGTCGACGCGCGTTCGATCGGCTACGTCGAAGCGCACGGCACGGGCACGGCGGTCGGCGACCCGATCGAAGTCGCGGCGCTGACGCGCGCGTTCCGCACGAACACGGACGAGCGGCAGTTCTGCGGCCTGGGTTCGGTGAAGAGCAACATCGGGCACCTCGACACCGCCGCTGGCGTCGCGAGCCTGATCAAGGTCGCGCTGGCGCTCAAGCACGGAAAGATGCCGGCGACGCTGCACTACGAGCGGCCCAATCCGAACATCGACTTCGGAGGCTCGCCGTTCTTCGTGGCGGGCGCGCTGCGCGAGTGGCAGCGCGAACACGAACCGCGCCGCGGCGCGGTGAATTCGCTGGGCGTGGGCGGCACGAACGCGTTCGCGATCCTCGAGGAGCCGCCGCCGAGCGCGCCTGTCAAGGCGCAGCGCGCGCAGCAGCTGCTCGTGCTCTCGGCGCGCACGGACGCTGCGCTGGCGAACGCGGCGTCGAATCTCAAGGCGCACCTGGAGGCCGAGCCGGAGCTTGCGCTCGCCGACGCGGCGTGGACGCTTCAAGTCGGCCGCAAGGGCTTCGCGAAGCGCCGCGCGATCGTCGTGCGCGACCGCGCCGACGCGCTCGAGAAGCTCGCGCAGCCGAGCACGTCGACGAACGCTGCGGCGACTGCGCCGTCGCTCGTCTTCCTGCTGCCGGGCGGCGGCGCCCAGTACCCGGCCATGGGCCGCGATCTGCGGCGCAACGAGCGCGTTTACCGCGAAGAGGTCGAACGTTGCCTTGGGTGGCTCGACCCCAAGGTGCGCGAGCCGATCGCCAAGCTGCTCGACCCCGCGCCGGGCGATCTGGAAGAGGCCGCGAAGCTGTTCGAGCGTCCCGCGCTGCAACTGCCCGCGCTGTTCATCACCGAGTACGCGCTCGCCAAGCTGTGGATGAGCTGGGGCTTCACGCCGACGGCTCTGCTCGGGCACAGCATGGGCGAGAACACCGCGGCGTGCATCGCCGGCGTGATGAGCCCGCGCGACGCGCTCGGCCTGGTCGCGCTGCGCGGTGAGCTGTTCGAGCGCGCGCCGGCCGGTGGCATGCTCTCGGTCGAACTCGCGCCGGAGGACTTGCAACCCCTGCTCGGGCCCGAGCTCTCGCTCGGCGTCGTCAACGCGCCGAAGTTGTGCGTTGCCTCCGGCCCCACGCACGCGCTCGAAGCGCTAGGCGCCGAGCTCCAACGCCGCGGCGTCGAGTTCCGCCGCATCCACATCAACATCGCGGCGCACTCCGCGCTCGTCGACGGTGTTCTGCCGGAGTTCACGGCCTACCTGCGCCGCATCCAACTCTCGCCGCCCAAGATTCCGATCGTTTCGAATCTGACGGGTGATTGGCTCAGCGACGAGCAAGCGACCAGTCCGGAGTATTGGGCGCGCCACCTGCGCGGCACGGTGCAGTTCGCCAAAGGCGTCGCGACGGTGCTCGCCGGCGGTGACCGCTTGCTGCTCGAGGTTGGCCCCGGCAACACGCTCAGCTCGCTGGTGCGGATGCAGTGCACTCCGGCGGCCGCGAAAAACGTGGTTTCGTCGCTGCGGCACCGCGACGAGCAGATCTCGGATGTCGAGTACGCGCTCGGCGTCGTGGGCAAGTTGTGGTGCGCCGGACTGAGCGTCGACTGGCGCGCGGTGGCGGGCGGAGTTGGCGGCCGCCGCGTTTCCTTGCCGACCTATCCGTTCGAACGCCAACGGCACTGGATCGAGCCGACGCCCGTGCAGGTCGCCGCGGCCGCGCAGAGTCTCACGAAAGAGCCCGAGATCGAGCGCTGGTTCTACGAGCCGCGCTGGAAGCGCGTGGACGAACCCGGCGCCGCTCAATCGCAGGCGGTGGGCGAGCGCTGGCTGGTGTTCGCGCAGGTCGAAGGCGTGGGTGATCTGCTCGCGCACCGCCTGGCCGAGCGGGGCGCCAGCGTGGTGATCGTGCATCCCAGCGACCAGTTCCAACGCCTCGCGCCGGATCACTTCACGATCGTGCCGCAGGAGCGCGAGCACTACGCGCAGCTGCTCGAAGAGCTCGCGCGCGAAGAGCGTCTGCCAACGCACATCGCGCACACTTGGCTCGTCACGGGCGACGAGAGCACCGCCGTCACGACGACCTTCTTCCACTGGTGCCTCGAGCACGGCTTCTACAGCCTGCTGTTCCTCGGCCAGGCCCTCGGCGCGCTCACGCTCGAGCAGCCCGTGCACCTCGACGTCGTCTCGAACGGCATGCAGCGCGTCGGCGACGAGCCGCTGCGCAATCCCGCCAAGTCGACCGCGCTCGGCGTGTGTCGCGTTCTGCCGCGCGAAATGCCCGGCGTGAGCTGCGCGAGCATCGACATCGTGCTGCCGCAGGCGCCGCGGCGGCGCGGCAAGGGCGGCGCGGACTCGGCCACGTTCCAACTGCTCGACCAGGTCGCCAAGGTGGCCGGGAACGGCGTGTTCGCTGTGCGCGATGGCGCGTTGCACGAACTGGGCTACGAGCCTGTCGCGGCCCCGCCGCTCCCGCCCGCCGGTTCGTTGCCGGCCCTGCGCGAGCGCGGCGTGTGCCTCATCACGGGCGGTCTGGGCGGCGTCGCGATGGTCGCGGCCGAAGAGCTCGCGCGGCGCTCGAAGGCGCGCTTGGTGCTGCTCTCGCGGCGCAAGTTCCCCGTGCGCGCCGAGTGGGAGCGTTGGCTCGCCGAACATTCCGCGCGCGACGCGACGTCGCGCCAGATCCGCAAGTTGCTGGCGCTCGAGGCGCTGGGCGCCGAGGTGCTCGTCGCGCGCGGCGACGTGGCCAACATCGAGGACATGCGCCGCGTCGTGGCCGAGGTCGAGCAGCGGTTTGGCGCCTTGCACGCGGTGTTCCATGCCGCGGGCGCGCTCGACGACGGTCCCTTGCAGGTCAAAACGCCCGCGGGCGTCGACAACGTGTTCACGCCCAAGATCCACGGCGCGATCCTGCTCGACGAATTGCTGCCGCACGGCAAGCTCGACTTCTTCGCGGTGTGTTCTTCGACCAGCGCCGTGCTCGGGCCGGCGGGGCAGGTCGACTACGCCGCGGCCAACGCCTTCCTCGACGCGTTCGCCGAGCAGCGCAACGCGCGCGGCGCGGGGCGCACGCTCTCGATCGCGTGGGGCGTGTGGAACCAAGTGGGCATGACCGCGCGTGGCGCAGCCGGCGCTGAGGCGCAACGCGAACTCACAGCCGCCTCGGGGCCGGCGCACGCGCTGCTCGGGCGGCGCTTCGATGGGGGACCGGACGAGATCGTGTTCCTGGCCGAACACTCCTGCCGCACGCACTGGCTGCTCGACGAGCACCGCCTCGCCGGCGGCGCGGCGCTCGCGCCGGGTGTGGCGCACTTGCAGTTCCTGTATTGCGCCGCGCGCGAAGGCTTGGGCTGGAGCGGCGCGGTCGAGTTGCGCGACGTGAGCTTCCTCTCGCCGTTGCGCGTGCGCGACGACGAAATCCGCGAGGTGCGCGTGCGCCTGGAGCGCAGCGGCGACGGTTGGAACGCGTCGATCGCCAGCCGTGGCGCGGACGACGGCGAAGACGCCTGGCAACTGCACGCGCAAGGCCACCTCGCGCGTTCCAACGCGGCCGCCGGGACGTTGAGCATCGAGGGAGCGACCTTCAGTGGTCGGAGCGAAGCGCTCGCTTCGCAGGGCGCGCATCTGCGCTTCGGTCCGCGCTGGTCGAACGTCGACCGCGTCGTGCAGACGCGCGAGCAGGTGCTCGCGACCCTCGCGCTGCCCGCGGCGTACGCCTCGGATTTGAGCGTCCACGTGCTGCATCCGGCGCTGCTCGACATGGCGACCGGCATGGGTTTGCCGTTGATCGAAGGGCGCAGCGCGCGCGGCGAGTT
>Ga0169931_10004725_pt1 | contig 21063 bp, 20 predicted proteins | sample Kivu_15m_20L_FD_129675 | JGI IMG/M metagenome (GOLD analysis project Ga0169931, IMG submission 129675) | Freshwater microbial communities from Lake Kivu, Western Province, Rwanda to study Microbial Dark Matter (Phase II) - Kivu_15m_20L... | ecosystem: Environmental > Aquatic > Freshwater > Lake... | reverse complement strand
AGCTCGAAGGGTGATTGCTCAAAAGGGCATCAGGTGGATAACACCTGATGCCCTTTTCCTTTTTGCTTGCCAGAGTTCAATCAACTCTGGGAGGCTGACGGCATGAGCATCACCGCCAATACCAGCGCCGGGTCGGCGTCGTTGCCACCGCCGCTCAAGATCGGCCCTTGGGAACTCGTACCGGGCGTCAAGCGCGCGCACTTCAACGCCCTGCTCGGTGCTTCGTTCTTCACCATCGGGCTCATGACGCTGGTCGGTAATCTTCAGCCCTATCTTTTCAATGCGGTGCTCGCGATCCCGATCGGCGCACAAGGCAAGCTCAGCGGCAGTCTCGCCTCGTTCAATGAAATCCTGTTTTTGGTGGCTGCCAGTTTCATCGGCGCGGCTTCCGACAAAGTGGGTCGCAGGCCCATTTATGCGCTCGGTTTTGTGATCATGGCGAGCGCGTATGTCCTCTACCCGCTCGCCACCGAAGCCTCGCAGCTATTTTTGTTCCGCGGCATTTTTGCGATCGGTGCCGCCTGTGTTTCGTCGATGCTGGCCGCGATCATCGCCGACTACGCGATGGAATCCTCGCGCGGGCGTCTCGTCGGCATCTGCTTTTTTCTGAATGGTATCGGTATTGCCACGCTGGTCGTTTTCGGGGGTCGCCTGCCCAAAATCATCGAGGCCATGGGTGCCGAACCCGTCATGGCGGCCCGCTGCGCTTACTGGACCGTGGCTGCACTCTGCTTTCTGCCGTTTCTGATCGTCGCCTTCGGTCTGCAAGCCGGGGCGCCCGCACGCATCGAAAAGAAAGATCCGCTGCTGACTACTCTGCGCATTGGTCTTGAGGCGGCACGCGAGCCGCGCATCCTGCTCGCCTACTTTTCGGCCATGGTCTCGCGCGGCGATCTTGCCGTGCTCTCGACGTTCTTTTTGTTATGGATCACCACCTATGGCATCGGTCAGGGGCTTAGCCCCGCGGACGCTCAGGCCGCTGGCACCAAATTCTTTGGTCTGGCGCAGATCACGGCAACGCTCTGGGCTCTTGTCGTCATCGCATTCATCGACAAACTCGACCGCACGCTCGCGCTGGCGCTCGCCATGGTGCTGGCCTCGGCGTCTTATCTCATCATCGGTTCCATCGACGATCCACTCGGCAGCGGCATGTACATCGCGGCAGCCTTCATGGGCATCGGTGAAATGAGCGCCATCCTCGCCTCGCAATCGCTGATTGGTCAGGTGGCGGGTGATCGCGGTCGCGGCGCCATCATCGGTGTGTTCAGCATGTTCGGCGCCGCCGGCATTCTGGTGGCGAGCTTCGTCGGCGGCATTCTCTTCGACGCCTGGAAGCCCTCGGCCCCGTACCTGCTCGTAGGTGCCGCGGACGGCGTGCTCGCGGTGTTTGCGCTGCTCGTGTACTTCAAATCTCGGCGCCAGTGAGCCCAGGCTCGATGATCCAAGATGTGGGCAAAGAATCAATGAGTGCATCGCCGAAAAGCGTCGCGTCAACAGCTGGTCTTCACGCGCTCATCCTCGCGGCGGGAGCCGCACGGCGTTATGGCTCGCCCAAGGCCCTCGCAAAACTCGGCGATCAGCGACTACTCGAGATCGCAATCGCGCGCGCGAAATCGTTGGTCGACGATCGGTACATCGTGGTCCTCGGTGCGCATGCCGCATCGATCATCGCCGCGACCGATCTTGCGCCGCGTCATGTGGTTACACACGAGAGTTGGACCTCAGGCCTCGCAGAAAGCCTGAAGCACGGCTTGCGCTCATTGCCCGCCAGCGCGAGCGCCGCGCTCGTCATGCTCGTCGATCAACCCGTCATCACCGATGACGACCTGCAAAATCTCGCTGACGCCTGGCTCGCCAACCCGAGCAAACCCGCCGCCGCCGAGTACGCGGACGACATCGGCGCGCCCTGCATTCTGCCGCGAGATCATTTTAATTTGGCGATGCAACTGACGGGCGATCGCGGTGCCAAATCGCTGCTGCGCGGTATCGATGGCCTGACTCGCGTCCCCATGGATAGCGCAACCCACGATGTCGACACACCCGAGGATCTTGCCCGACTGGCAAGAGCCATGAGTTTGTAAACAATCGGAGCTGGCGAAAACCCACACCTGATCGCGATACGTCAAGGAAATCGCGAACGGCTCATCGGTGCGGCCGCCGCGATCGGCACCCTACCCTGTGCGAGGCAAGCCAACTCGAAGGGGTCCGCGGTCCAAAGGGTCATGAGCTCGGGGATCAGCAGACTGGCTGGAACAAAGAAAAGTTCACGACAATAAGTCGCCTCGAGCAACCCGACCTCGATAGCCGCAGTCTGCAGCACGTTATCTTTGACCTTGATCTGCAGGCGATTCGGCAGGCTGGCCTCCGTCAGCGCAAGCTGCCACCGCGCGAGACCCTCGGTTGGCTCTACCCCCGATGCGAAGTCGCCGCCAACCAATGGCAGCAAACCGCGCGCGAACGAAAGTTGAATCGAGTAATCGGCAGACCCACCCCCAGCACAGCCGAAGAGAGAACCCAGGACGGAATCAAGGCGGACAATGCTGGAGCGCTCGTCCATCGCGGCGATCGCTGCCGAGCGCGCAGCCTCTTGGGTGGCATAGGCCAAGATGTGTCTCGCTGTCGCGAGCTGCGCAAACTCCAAAATGCCGGAAATCAACGGCAGCACCACCAAGGTGACAGCAAGCACAAACTCGATCATCGACGAGCCGCGCGTCAATTACCTGCGCCCTGACGGGGCTCGCGGTGATGAACCCCGCGGTGATGAACAATGGGCGCTGATGACCCCGAGTCTCATGGCTCGCGTTCGCGCGTTTGTAATCTCGAGCCAAGCTCGATACCCAAGGCGCACACGACTCCGGCACGAAACTCGAATACGGCGTGAGCTCGCGTATCGGCCGCAACCCGCCATGGTCGTAGGCGCGATATCAATCGCAGAACTCTGCCCTCTCCATCTACAAAAACCACATCGATCCGCTCGGCCATGGCAAAGCTGTGGATGGAGTGACAGCGCGGAAACTCGACGATATCCATGCTGTGCCAGCGGGGTGTCGGCCAAAACCCCAGCAAACGCGAGCGGAAGCTGCGAGCACACAGCACGCGCAAGCCGCAGCGTCGATCGTCGATCATCAGCTCTGCCAGCCGCTGCGTCATTGCGACTCCCTGCGCCACCCGGGCGCGCTCAGGCCTGGAGAAACCTCATCACGATGGGAAATCCCAAAATCAGAAACGTGCAGGGAAAAATGCATAGCACCAGAGGGCCGAGCATCCGTACCGGCGCCTCCATGGCCCGCTTTTCAGCACGAGCAAACCGCTCGTTGAGCCGTTGCTCGGATTGCGCGCGCAACACGGCGGCGAGACTGCCGCCACTCGCGTCCGCCTGAACGAGCGCCGCCACCAGCGGGCTGATCGCGGGCATATCGAGTCGCTCGCCAAGTGCGCGCAAAGCCTCGGCGCGCGATCGCCCTGCACGCAGGTCGCCCTGCACCCGGATGAATGCACGTCGCAACACACTGTCGGGCGAGCGCTCGGTCGCGACCTTCAGGGCAACGCTCAGACTGCCGCCCGCCTCAAGCGCCAACGTAAGCATATCGACGTACAACGGCAACTCGCGGATCACCTCATCACGGCGTGACTCGACGAGGTCGCGCAGCCATAGCCAGGGCATGACGAAGCCGGTCGCGAGCGCCAACACGACCATGGTCAAAGAAAACTGCAACACTGTAGCAGCTATCCCGGCCACCACAGCGCTTACCGCCGCCAATGACAAAAACTGCGGTGGCGTGAGTTCGTCTTCAACGCCTGCCCGCTTGAGTTGATCTTGTACGCGACCGCGAATGGAGACCGGGATGTGCGGCCCAAGCCACGCTGCCGTGGGCTCAACGGCCACCACCGGCGCTCTGATCCAAAACGGCAACGCCGCGGGTATCGACTCGTCGCTCTGTCGAAGTTGCACGACTCGATCGACACTGCTCGAGAGTAGGCGCAGGACCCAGAATATACCAGTCGCGACAGCGACCGCGGTGAGCGCTGCAACCAGCCATGGCAATGCTGACAACATCGAACACTCCGTAGGGGTCTGTTCTTAAACTTTGATGTTGACGATGCGACGGATCAGTACAAAACCCACCGCCTCGAGTGCGACGACGACGCCACATACGGCCCAACCAACGGGTTCGCTGACCAGACGCGACATGATCTCGGGTTCCATGAAACTGAGCACGGCACCCAGAAACAGCGGCAGCGCACCCATGATGAGCCCCTGCAATCGACCCTGCGCCGTGAGTGCGCGGATGCGATCTTCCAGTGCGAGGCGACGCCGCAGCATCGAACTGAATCTCTCGAGAGCTTCGGCAAGACCGCTACCCAGATCTCTCGCGATCCCCAGTGTTGCCACGAGCAGATGAAAATCACGCGTGCCCGAGCGTTCGGCAAGGCCAAGCAGCGCTCGATCGAGCGGCACACCGAGACGATGCTCGCGCAGCATCAATGAAAACTCTTGGGAACTCGGACGCGGCTGAAACTTGACCACCTGCTCAAGCGCCTGCGACAACGAAAGTCCGGCGCGCAAGGACGAGGCGAGCGCAGCGGCCACATCGGGTAACTGTCGCAGCAACGCGCGGCGACGCCGTACACGCAACCAGCGATACACGGCCATCGGCGCGATGAGCACGATGACGAGAACAGCAAGGGCTATGGGGAGACCGACGATCAACCATGCCAGCAAGGGCAGCACCACGACGGCGATCGCGTTATAGCGAATGAACTGCCGCGAGTCGACGAACAAGAACAGTTCGGCGAGTTCGACTCGAGTCAAATGCGAGAGTCTGTTTTCGTGGCGGGCAGAGCTCCAGCGTAGGGCTGCCGTCGCCAACACGCCAGCGAGTACCGCTGCGATGGCAAATGCCAATGCCGCCAACGCCACGTGGATACTCATGAACCAACCCGTGCCGCCGCGACGTCCGACGAAAATGGCGTGAGATCGACTGCGGCGCCTCGCCGTGCCAATTCTTCGTAAAACTGCGGGATGTGTCCGCAGGCGACAAACCGCCCGGAATCGATGGTGGGATCTGCCTCAACGGTGGATTCGAATCGGAAAATATCTTGCGTCTGAATGGTGCCGCCCACGACGCCGACAATCTCGGTGACCCGAGTAATGCGACGCTTGCCCGACGGGAACCGCGCCTGATGCACAACGAGATGGACGGAATTGGCGATTTGCTCGCGAATGGCCGCCACCGGCAGCTCGACCCCAGACATCAGCACCATCACCTCGAGCCGCGACAGCAACTCGCGGGGACTATTGGCATGGACCGTGCTCAGCGACCCATCGTGTCCGGTGTTCATGGCCTGCAGCATGTCGAGCGTCTCGCCGCCTCGACACTCGCCGACGACGATGCGATCTGGTCGCATGCGCAAAGAATTGCGTACGAGATCGCGGATAGTGACCTCGCCCCGCCCCTCGATATTGCGTGGACGGGTTTCCAGCGCGACCAGGTTGGGATGATCGAAGGCCAGTTCGGCCGAGTCTTCGATGGTGACCACGCGCTCGCCTGCGGGAATGAGACTGGAGAGCACATTGAGCAACGTAGTCTTTCCCGAACCCGTGCCTCCTGAAACCAGAATATTGCGACGGCAGCGCACGCACACGCGCAGAAACTCGAGCATGTCCTCGTTCAAACTGCCGTACCGAAGCAGATCCTGCGCACCGATGCGCTCGCGGCCGAAACGACGGATCGTGACCGACGTGCCATGGACGGCAAGCGGCGGAATCACCACATTGACTCGCGAGCCGTCTGGCAACCGCGCGTCCACCATCGGCGAAGCATCATCGATGCGCCGTCCAAGCGGACTCACGATACGCTCGACAACCCCGCGAAGGGCGACCTCGCCGCTGAAACGCGCACTCGCCCGTTCGAGGCGACCGCCGCGCTCAACGAAAATGATTTGCGGGCCGTTGACCATGATCTCGCGGATGTCCTCATCAGCGAGCAGCGTCTCGAGCGGACCGAGACCGAGCGCCTCATCAAGTACCAAGCGCAGCAGCGCCGACCCGGAAACGCCGGCATCCGCTGCTTCGGCATCGACCAGCGGCTCGAGGATCCGTGTGGCGAGCTCACGAAGCTCGGTATCGGCCATGCTCGCGACATCCTGCCGTCGCAGATCAAGTTCGGTCAGCAGACTCTCGTGCAAATGTCGCGCTGCCTCAAGCAACCTCGACGCGCGTCGCATTTCTTTGGGTGAGAGCGGCAAGGATTCGAAACTCTTGACGCTGGATTCGTTCACGGCATTCTTTTCGCTTGAGGCAGCCTCTTTGTGCGTCGCAGCAACGGCGAGCACGCGGATGTCGGTATCACCGCAACTGACGATGTCACGCTCACCCAGAGGACCCGCCGTCACCACCCGCTCGCCGTTTACCCGAATGCCCGCGGGGCTACCGAGGTCAACGACACCGAATTTGCCGTCGACCGCCAGATCGAGCCGCGCATGTCGCAGGCCGATACCAACACCCGCGACCTTTACCGCGCAGTCGTTGCCACTACCGATCCAGTGCAAACCTTGTGAAACAGGCAAACATTCAGGCGACTGTGACTTCCGCGAGATATGCAAGAACATCCAGATACCCTCAATAGGCTTTGCGTGACGATGGGCGCAGCGGTGGCTCAGGCTGCCGAGCAGTGGCGTTTCCAGGGGCCAGCGATCCCTGCCTCGCGTCAGGCGCGAATTTCGCGCGCTCCAGCACCTCGCGCAGGCGCTGTTCGTTGGCCACGGCAGACTCGCCGCTACGCTCAACGCGTGGCGTCAAAAAAATCACTACTTCGGAATCCTCGGTGCGTTTGCCGCGCACGCCGAACAAACGCCCCGCCCCGGGAATCTTCGATAGCCCGGGCACGCCGCTATCGTCGATGCTGCGCTGCTGCTGAATCAGGCCGGCGATCACCACCGTCTCGCCCGCTTGTACGTTCAGATCCGTGACCGATCGTCTTTTGAGCAAACCCGGAATCCCGGCTACGCGTTGCGCGTTATCCACTTGACTGAGTTCTGTCTCGACGCGCATCGAGACGCCGCCTGCCGCATCAACGACCGGGCGCACTTCGAGGATGACGCCGTACTCACGAAACTCCACATCGGTCGCGCCGACGCCGTTGACGACCGGGATGGGAATTTCGCCACCCGCGACGAAGCGCGCCGTGCCGCCACTGCGACAACTGAGCCTCGGCTCGGCGACGAAGCTCGCTTCACCGGAGATCGCAAGAGCGCGGAGTCGGGAGTCGAGAATGGTGGAGATGCCGAGGTACGCCTTCGCCGAGGTATGACCGGGGATAGGATCGAAGGCGGTTTCGGCGATGGGGTCGCTGTCGAGGCGAACACGAAACCGATCATTGGTGATGAAATCGGCAATGACTCCGGCACTCGGGCCGCTGACCTCATCGCGCCACCGAATGCCAAGCTCGCTCAGCTGGCCGCGTCGAAATTCGACGATCCGTACATCGACGTGAACCATACTTTCCCAGCCGACTTTGCCGACGAAGTCCGTCACCGATTGCGGGTAGAGCGCGGCGATGGCTGCCGCTCGTTCGCGAGCGCGGCTGTCAGCCGCATCGCCCTCGAGCAACACTCGTCGACCGACAACGCGCGCGCTCACGCCCTCGACGCCGCTCAACATGTCTTCGATCGTGGTGCGCAGAGCGTCGACGTCGGCAACACCCACGGCGACTGTCATTCGATGTTGTCGTCCATCGGCGAGCCACATCTGCACGACGCTCTCGCCCACACCCTGACCAATGAGCACCACCTGCTCCGAATTGACCGGCGACGCCGAGACCACCTTGCCGTTACCCACCGCGATGCGCGTAGTGGTCGCATGAAGCACTCGACTGTCACCTACAAAGAGCTCGAGACGCGCCGGCAACTCGGCAGCGACCTGACCGGATGCATTAAACGGCGCTGCGCAAAACATGGCGAGGAGCAGCGAGACGCAGCGCCCGATCCGTATTGATCTGTCGAATAGGTTCATGGCGTGTGCCTCAAAGATTTCGGAGCGGCCGCGAGAGGCACCCACAGTTTGGTTCGCTGTGCCGCGGCCTCGCCACCGATGAGCAGCTCGATATTGCGACCGCGCGGCACAGCAGCGACTCGCGCGCGGGCTTGCGGGTCGCTGCTGCCCGCACAGCCTGGTCGGCCCTCGATCCGCTCGGCGAGTTTCATCGGTGAGGTGTCGGCGTCACCGCGCAGTAATGGAATGAGCTCCCCGACTCGCAAAGCCAGCGCGAGCTGCTGCGCCTGTTCGGGAGTGACATCGAGGGTGATCGTCGAGTAGCTCGAGGCATCGATACCGCGGCGAAGCAACGCCTCGGCACCCTGAGTAGCATCACCCTGCACTCGACCAGTCGCAAGCACGGCGAGCGACTCAAGCAGGGGCTTCACACGAATACAGCGCTCCTCGCTGCCCTCGATTTCTTCGGCGAGCATCAGATCGACCCGATCGCCCGGACGAACCAACCCCGCTTGCGAACTCACCTCATCGACGGGCACGGTGACCGCACGTGCGCCCTCGCTGAGCCGTGCCGCCAGCGCTGTTTCGTTGCGACCCGCGACCTGCGAGTCGACAATCGGATCACCCGCTCGCAACGGCAACAACAAGGGCTTGCCAAGTACCTCGTTCAAGCGAGCAGGTTCAAACGCCCCGCCCGGAACAAAGGCCGACGGTACGGCCCGCTTCGCAAGATCGGTCGCGGCCAACGGCCGTCCGGGTTCGAGATCGCGGGCAGCCACGAGCACATCGCGAGGTGCATAACGCGCCTGCCACGCGCGCTCGACTTCGGCTGAGCTATCCGTGAGGTAGCGCTGTGCGGCATAAAAAGCGACCAGACCGGCAACCACCGCAGCCAAGCCAAGCCAGACCGATGCAGCAGGAAGTTTCATTGCACGTGATTCCCCGTAAGTTTCAGTGTGGGTGGGCGCGTGGCTTTAAATAACTTTTAGCCAATCGATGAAGGAGCCGGTCAGGGCGGCGAGGCTGCCGAGCAAAAGCTCGGCAGGCGACTCGCCATCCATCCAAGGGGTGCAAAGCGCCAGCGTCACAATCAAAGTAACGACAACAACTTCGACCATGGCCTGGCCTCGCTCAGGGCGCACGGCCAGTGACCTGTACGACAACTCTGCTCGGCTGACCCCTGGACGCAACCAACGCGGTAGCAACTAATTTTTGAGAGCCGCGCGACGCCTCCATCATCGAAGGCCCCCGACCACTCAAGGTGCGTGAATCGACGGTCCAAGCGGCGGAAACGACTGAGGCACGCAGACGCTCGATCGACTCACGCGTCGGCAAATCGCTATCCATGCGATAGGTAACGGTCGGTTCGTTGCCGTTGATTTCTTCGATGGTGTCGATGATGCGAAGCCCTGCGGGTAGGCCGAAGGGCGGCGGCGGCGCCGTGCCGAGCACCTGACGAACATCTTGCGTAGCGAGCACGATCGCCGTGCGCAAGGGGTCGTCGGTCGAGAGCAAGGTGAGTGTCTCGTGCAGGGCACCGATTTGCCGACCAAGCACCGTGCGGTCCTCGCTCGGCGAGAAGCTGAGCCCCTGATGTCCTGCGTCGCGCCAGCCCGCAAGGATGGCTTGCACCAGAGACTCGCGCGGCATCGCAACAAGTGCCGAGCGCACATCCAAAGAAAGTCCGTTGACACGGAACTGCATCGGCTCGGAGGCCTGCAGAAACTCGGCGGGATTGGCTTGCGCCGTCGACAAGGCGAGTGCCGCAAGAGCCGCTTGCATCGACAGGCAGGCCATCGAGATCAGAAAACGTCGGTGAATCAGCATGGTTGGTACCTCAGGTCTGATGGACGGGACATGGAACCGGACAGCCGGTCCTCGGGAACGATGTCGGGATCGATGCGCCCGATGCACAGTCGCTCGAGCGCGGGCTCGACGATGCTCGCGACAGAGAAGACGGCTTCGAGGGGCTGTGCGGCGGCGGCCAGCGACCCAGCCACACTGAGCGCCGCCGTTCGCGCGCGAACCTGCTCGGGGCCGCTCGCAGCGCCGTGTCCCACAAAGAAAAACAGGTTTTCTTGCAGCACGACAGGTAGATCGAATGGCACACCCAAGACTTCGGTGCTGCCCATCGACACCGCGGTCGTCACGCTGCGCGCACGCCACGGCGGAGGATCGAACTCGCCGCTGCCCAGCAACTTTGCCGGTAGCAACATCACATCGGCCGTCCTTTCGATGAGCGCGGGCGCGCTGTCGATCGAAACCTCGCTGAGCAGCGGTGGGCGTAAGTCGCCGCTGGTCGAGTCCGCGGGTATCGCAAGATCTTGCAGTGCACGAGCGACGCGAGGATCAACCTCGCCGGCTGGATCGTGCAGCGCTGCCAAGGCGATCTCGCGTGCCGCAAGCGCCGCGCCGTGCCCGGCCCGATGCAAATCGGCGAGATAAACGGCACAAAGAAAAATCGGCGTCAAAAAAAGCAACGCCACCAGCGTCTCGACAAATGCCTGCCCGCAAGATTTACGCTTCATCGCGGCACCCCGGCCAACCACTTGGGGTCACCGTCGAGAACAGCGAGCTGCAGTCGATCGACGGCAGAGAGACTGACGAGTCGCGGGCGCCAATACGGGTTGTAGAGACTCGGCGCCTCTTGCGCGCCATCGGCTCGCGGCACGGGACGAACGAACGACGTGGTCGCGGCCGCCTCAACCATCATCGGCAATTCGGTGTTGCTACCGAGTGACTTCTCGCTAGCCTGCGAATCGGTGTCCGATAACCCGGAGAGCGACTTGAATCCGAACCAGCCCGTTGCGCCTCGACGCTCGCTCTCGCGCAGCGACACGCGAACGGCGATGACCGGTGGCGAGAACACCGAACGCTGAATGGCAGAGAGATCCCACATCGAGGGCAGACCGAGATAGCCGCTGCCTGAGCGCATCGACTGTTCGGCAAGGCGTGCTGTCCTCGGATTGGTGCGGTAGGCACCGCCATGCACGCCGCGAGCAAGCGATCGACTGCCGTTTTCGACGCCGGCCCAACCGATGGGTGAGACCTCGCGCATGCGACCAAAGATCACATAGCGGCGTTGATGCAGGGCCAAAGTCTCGATGGCGCGCCAGGTGTCGAAGTCGATGAGGTCGGTGCCTGCACGCTTTTCGAGGCGACCCACGAGCCCACCCGGCAGCAGGTTCAGCGTCCAGTTGCGCTCATGACTGAACCCGTCCATGGAGCGCTGAACGATATCGCGTTGTCGCCAACGCCACGAGCCGCCGTAAAACGACGCGAAATTCGACCACTCGAAGGCGGTCCGCATCAGCATCCATTGGCCGCCAGTGGTGACCTCGTAACGCGGATCGTTACGTGCGACCACATCGCGAATGACGCTGTCCAAAGCGGCGGGATAGGCGGCGTGCACCACTCGCTGCGCGAGTGCGAGATCATGATCGATCACACTCATGCCGGCCTCGGCGATCAACAGCGTGGGCTGCAAGGCTCGGTCGATGAGATTCCAGCCGCGTTGCAGATAAGACATGGCCGTGCCGAGATAAGGCACGGCGGAAGTGACGGCATAAGCCTTCGGCAACATGTCGTCCATGTAGGCGGACCACCCGCGCAGGCTCACCGATTGGGCGATGACCGCCTCGTTGGCGACGATGGCGCGATTCATGTGCGCGTCAAAGTTGAAAACTTTGGCTTGCCACACTGCACCCGCAAGCGCCGCAGAATCGGCGACGTTGCGCATGCGCTGCTTTTCGGCAACGCCCTCGCCGGTCTCAAGCACCCACCACAGCGCTGCAATCAACACCGCAAGCAGTGGCAACAGCAGTGCCAGAACCTGGCCACGGACGGCGCGAGATCCACCAGCCGCGGTGAGTCGGGGTGAAGAGACACCGCGAAGCTGGAGAACGGGGGTAAGTACGCCCCGTCCGTGGCCCGGAATCATTGCTCGAAGTTCTCGAGGTTGGCGGTCTTGGCTTCTTCGTTGGCGCGACCCCGCGCCTCGGTCACGAAGCTGCGTCCCGTCGTCGCAGTGCGCCCAGACAAGGCGACGGCGGCGACCGATGTCTGGCCGCGAACGACATCGCCAAAAGCGGTGTAGACGCCGATGGCGGCTACCGCGATGAGAGCGACGACGATGATGTACTCGGTCATTCCCTGCCCGGCCACTTTGCGCCGGAGTGCTTTGTGCTGCCTCATGTTTAAATCTCCGAAGGGATCGCCGACGGACTGTCGGCGCGGGCAATTCGAACCCGGCGACCCCGTCGCCGTCCGCTTCCGAAACCGGCAAGCGAGTGAGAAATGCGCGAACTCGCTCGATAGCCGGTGCGCAGCCAGAAATGCAGCACCTGTGCTTTAATTCCGCTTCAATCGACCAAATTGGAGTTGCTTAGATGAAGAGCCGTATTGCCGTTGCGTTGGCAGCTTTGCTCGCCACCTCGTCCGCGCTCGCCGACGAGGGCATGTGGACCTATGACAACTTCCCGAGCGCAGCCGTGGAAAAGAAATACGGCGCGCGGATTGACGGCGCTTGGTTGGACCGCGTGCGCCAATCGACAGTCCGTCTCGCCGGCTGCACGGCCTCGTTCGTCTCGGGTGAGGGACTGATCCTCACCAACCACCATTGCATCGCAGCCTGCCTCGCAGAAAATTCCAACAAAGAAAAAAGCCTGCTCGACGACGGGTTTGTCGCACGGGGCCGCGACACCGAAATCAAATGCCCAACGCAAGTGGCCGATATTTTGGTGGCCATGGATAACATCACGGGGAAGGTAGAAGCTGCGACGCGAGGTCTCGATGACCGTGCCGCCAATGACGCGCGCAAGAAAACACTGACCGAGCTCGAGCAGAGCTGCGAAAAGAGCACGGGAAACAAGTGTCAGAGCGTTTCGCTCTACAACGGTGGGCAATATTTTTTGTACCAGTACAAGCGCTACACCGATATCCGCCTGGTGTTTGCGCCGGAGGCCGGGATCGCCGCATTCGGTGGCGACCCGGATAATTTCCAGTTCCCGCGCTGGTGCCTTGATATGGCGCTGCTGCGCGCCTATGAAAACGGCAAACCGGTGCAGCCTGCGCAACATTTGAGGATGAACTTCGCAGGGCCGAAAGCCGGTGAGTTCGTGCTCGTCTCCGGACATCCGGGCTCAACCGATCGCTTGCTCACGGTGGCGCAGTTGCAGCAGCTGCGCGAGAGCGACCTGCCGCCCGCCCTGCTCCGCAGCAACGAGCTGCGTGGGCGCTACATTCAATTCGCCAAGACGAGCGATGCTGCGCGCCGTATTGTCGAAGATCCGCTCACTGGCCTTGAGAACGGCATCAAAGTTCGTCGCAAGCAGCTCGATGCGCTGCTTGATGAAAACATGATGGCGCAGAAGCGTCGCGAAGAAGCCGAGTTGCGTGCGCGGGTACGCGCCGACAAAGAACTCGCCAAGATGGGCGATCCTTGGGTCGAAATCGAAAAGGCCAACGTCATCGCCCGCAACCTCGATCTCGAGCTCGGCTATCTCGAAGGTGGTGCGGGCTTCAACAGCCGATACTTCCGCTACGCGCGCACCCTGCTGCGCGGCACTGCGGAGCGCGAAAAGGCGAATACCGATCGCTTGCGCGAATATACGGACGCCGCCCTGCCGCGTATCCGGCAACAGCTCGCAGCGCCGACGCCGATCTACCCGGAGCTCGAAAAGCTGACGCTCTCTTTCGGTTTCGAGCGTATGCGTGAGTGGCTGGGTCCCGATCACCCCACGGTCAGGCAGCTGCTCTCCAAAGATTCACCGGACACTTTGGCCGAATCTTTGGTGACGACGACCAAGCTCAACGACCCGGCTATCCGCCTGGCGTTATGGAGTGGCGGTGCAGCAGCGGTGGCTGCCTCCGATGACCCCTTCATTCAGCTCGCCCGCAGCATCGACGCCGAGGCACGAGCGCTGCGCAAGCGTTATGAGGACGAGGTGGAGGCGCCGATCAGCGCCGCCGAAGAAAAGATCGCGCGTGCGCGCTTCAAACTCTATGGCACCGCGGTTTATCCGGACGCCACTTTCACGCTGCGCCTGAACTACGGCACCGTTCAGGGCTGGGTCGAGAAAGGACGCCCCGTCGAGCCGTTCACTCGCCTCGAGACTGCTTTCGCAAGGGCGACGGGTCAGCCCCCGTTCCGTATTCCGGACAGCTGGCAGCGTGTGCGCGACCAGCTGAATATGCAGATTCCGGTGAACCTCTCGACGACCAGCGACATTGTCGGTGGAAATTCAGGCAGCCCGCTGCTTGATGCTCGTGGCGATGTCGTGGGCCTGATGTTCGACGGCAATATCCACTCGATTTCCGGTGCGTATTGGTTTGACACCGAGAAGAACCGAGCGATCGCCGTGCATCCGGCGATCATGCGCGAGGCGCTCGACAAGGTTTATGGCGCCAAAGACTTGCTGCGCGAACTCGGCGGCAATTGAGACGCAGACCTGTCGAGAGACAGGTCGGCTCAAAAGGTGTACAGCCCCGCTTCAGGGGCTGTCATCACGACCCACGCCAGCGCGCTGGCGACGAGGGCAGCCATCAACACCGCGAGCCATAGTCGCGGTCCGGGTTCGGCTGTCGCTGCGGGGAGCGGCGGCTTCGCAGAGTCAACCGGCGCCGCCGTTGCTTCGATGCGCTTGCGACCGGTGATCATGGGCAGAATCAGGTTTTCGCGCTTTACCCAAAGATAAAAGAGCGCAGCCGCGACATGCACGCCGATTGCCGCGATGATCCAGTCGAAGGTTTGCTTGTGGATCGTCGTGAGACGATCGCTGGTTTCGATCGCGACGTAGCCGAATAGCGGGCCTGTTTCGAAGACCTGATCGTTGGCGAAGAGCCCTGTCACCGCTTGCACCAGGAGCAATGCCAGAAAAGCGATGATCATCAGCGCGCCGAGCGGATTATGGCCGAGCATGCGCTCGCTCGATGATGCCTGGAGATACGCGATGAGGGCGCGTGGCCCGCGAACGAAATCCTTGAACCGTGCATGTTTGCTGCCGACAAATCCCCAAAGAATTCGGGTAACGACGAGCACCAGCACCGCATAACCGAAGCGCGTATGCCAAGCGAACCAGTCGCCCTCGAGTTCGCGCGTGAGCCAAGCCCCGGCCACGCAAATCACGAGACTCCAGTGGGTGAGACGCACCCATGAATCCCAAACGCTTGCTTCGCGGCGCGGGTCAGCAGGATTTTTATCGGGGGCGGTGTTCATGGTGATGGCTGATGACGTTCGTTGTACTCAATGAAAAAATCATCCGGATCCCAGAGGCTGAGCGAGGTCATGGAAATCATGTCTCCCGTGGCGCCACGCACCTCGAAACGATGCGGTGCCGCGTGAATGCGCGCACCGAATGCCAATGCACGCTGATACACCGCCTCGACATTGCGACCTTGCATCACGAAAACAATATCGCCGATCCCTAGGCGGGAACGCGCAGCGGGCTCGGGTAACCGCGGGCCTATGAATTCGAGCAGCCCGATCATGCCGATGACGGGATCATCCGCTTTCAAAATCACGAGGTGAGTGCGATCGCCTTTCGCACCCGCAGCGAGCCCGACGCCCGAGAGCACGACTTCGTCGTCGTACCACACCGCGAGACCGAGCACATCGCGGTAAAACCCGACGGAGCGTTCGATTGAACGCACGATCAAGGTGGTGCGTTTGACGAGGGGCGGAAAGATTGCGTCGACTTCAGCGTTCATGATGCGCGCCGATTATCGCGTACGCGACAGCAGCGTCAGGGCCGCAACCGCCATCAGCATCGTCGGCAACCAAGCGAAGAGCGCTGGATTGCCATTGAACACGACGGCGCCGCTTTCCAGCATCTGCTGCAACAGGAAGAACCCGATGCCGAGCGCAAGCCCGAGCGCGACACGCACCCCTGCCCCACTCGAGCGCAGCGAACCGAACATGAACGGCAGTGCCAGTAGCACTGCAAACAGCGGCGCCAGCGTACGAGCAATCCGCGACCACAACGCAAATTCCGCCTCGCGGCTATTCAGCTCGTTAGCCTCGAGGTGACGCACCATTCGCCAGAGCGCTGCCGTGGGCAGCTGCGCGGGCGATGTCGCGGCAATACCCAGAAACTCGGCGGTGACATTCGACTCGAGCATACGACGAGGAATTTTTTGATTGGTAACCCGATCTTCGGCGAAGCGCGTCTCGGCGTATTGCTCGAGCGCCCAAGAGCCGCTTTCAGCAGCACTTGCACTGACCGCACGACCCATCGCAGCAAGACGTCCATCGGCGCCTATTTCATAGACCATCATGCCACCGAACCGCGCTTCACCAGTCTGTCGCTCGACGTTGACGAGCAGATTGCCATCGCGCACCCAGGCATCACCGGAACCCGCAAAACTGACGTTCGCCACTTTGGCAAAGGCTTTTTGTTGGCGGGCGATTTGTTGTAGCGGCGGACCTAGCGCTTCGCCCAGCAGTGACCCGATGACCGCGAGCAACACGCCGGCAATCGCTACGGGCCTTGCGATTTGCCATACCGACAAACCGGAGGTGCGCATGACGATGAGTTCGCTGCCGCGCGCCAGATTACCGAGACCCACCAGTGCGCCGATCAGCGCGCTGATCGGCAGCAGTTCCCAACCCTGCTGCGGCAGGTTCAGCAGCACGAACAAGAGCGCATCGACGGTGGAATAGCTGCCAATGCCGATGTCGTCCTGCTGACCCATGAAAAGAAAAAGTCCGCCGAGCGAGAGCAGCACCAAGACGACCAACAGCACGCCGCCGAGGACGGCGCGAATGACATGACGCTCGAGCACACCGAGGAAAGTCATGCGCGCGCTCCCGCCGCGGGTGGCGCAAATGCAGCAATATCACGATGCCGCAAGCGCGCACGCAGATCCGGCAAAGCGATGACGCCGAGCGTCAGCAACGCAACCAGCAGGTGCACCCACCACAGCCCGAGTACGGCGGGCACCGTACCCTTGGCAAGCCACACTTTGGCGGCCGAGGCGAGGCTGAAATAGATGAAGTACACGACGATGGCGAGCCAGATGCGCGCATAACGCCCCTGCCGTGGCCGCAGACGAGATAGCGGCACGGCGAGCAGTGCCAGCACGAACACCATGATCGGTGCCGCCAATCGCCAATGAAATTCGGCGTGCATGTCCGGATCTGTGGCCGACCAAAGTTTTGCGGTGGGGATGGCGTCGAGTTCGCCGGTCTTGCTTGTCATGGGTGGGACGCGCACCGGAATAACATTGCTGGCAAAGCGCACGATGCGAAACTCTCGCGAGCCGGGTGTTCCTTCATAGCGCTCGCCATCAAGCAGCGTCAGCGTGTGCAGGCTGCCATCGGCCGAGACCTGATGAAGCGCGCGCTTGGCAACGGCGATTTCATAGCGATCATCGCGAACGCGTTTGACAAAGATTCCCTCGAGCGTGCCATCCGCTGCCGCCGACTGCGCATAGAACACGGCCGAGCCGCCACCAAAACTTCGAAACTTCCCGGGTGCAATCGGTGCGAATTCACCGGCTCGCAGTGCGCTCGCGCGCAACTCTTCGACCCGCGCGGCGGCCGCCGGCGCCATCACCAACGTGAGCCAAGCCACGATGGCCGCAACCACGAGCGCAAGCAGCGTGACGGGGGCGTGAATACGCCAGCGATCAACGCCGCAAGCGAGCACCGCGGTCATTTCGCTGTCGTGATACAAGCGACCGAAGGCCAGCATGATGCCGAGCAGCAACCCGACCGGGAGCAGGACGGACAGGTTGCTGATGGCCCCAAACCAAACGAGTTCGAGGACGACGTCCCGCGGAAAGCCCTGCTCGGCGGCTCGCGCCAACACGGTCGCGACCTGATTGGTGAGCAGGATCACGAGCAACACCGTCGTCACCCCGAGCCAGGTGCCGAGGGTTTCGCGCAGGATGTATCGGGAGAGGATTTGCGCCACGAACTTCGCTACCGAGGGTCGCGACCCCTGAAGGGGCCCGGAAAACGATAGAATGTTACGTCAACTCGCTCGGCCCGTGGTGCAGGGAAGCACCCCTCTACCCGCTGGCCGTATCCTCGCGGAGGTTTGCATGCAGTTCGAGATTTTCACGGGTAGCACGGCCCAAGTTCAGGCTGATTGCATCGTCATCGGCGTTCACGAAGGCAGCGCGCTGTCACCGCTTGCCGCAGCACTCGATCGGCAGTGCGCGGGCAAGCTCACGCGGTTTTTGAAATCGGGCGATTTCGCGGGGCGGCTCGGCGAAACCTTGCTTCTGCCCGCCTTCCCTCGCATGAAAGCCGAGCGGATTCTGCTTGTCGGCCAGGGGCGCACCGAGGTCAATCGCAAGGCCTGGCGCAAAGCGATGCATGCCGCGGTGTCGGCGCTCTCACGCACCCGCTGCAAGACGGCGGCGGTCGCGCTCACTCGTCCCGCGCCGCGCGAGCTCGACGATTATCTCTTCGCACGCTCGGCGGCAGAGATCGCCCATGCGGCACTCTATCGCGTCAATGATTTGAAGTCGGGTAAAAAACCCGCCCCGCCGGCGCTGGCTCGGCTCAAGTTCGGCCCGGTGCGTCCGGCAGCGGCAGCGAGCACACGGCGCGGCCTCGCTCACGGCAACGCCTCGGGCAATGGCGCCTTGATCATGCGCAACCTCGCGAATCTTCCGGGCAATGTCTGCACACCGAGCTATCTCGCCGAGCAAGCTTTGCGCCTTGGCGAACAGCATGCAAACCTCTCGGTACGCGTGCTTGAAGAAGCCGAAATTCGCGCCGAAAAAATGGGCTGCTTCTTGGCAGTGACCGCGGGCAGCGAGCAACCGCCGCGTTTCATCATCATGGAATACAAGGGGCCGCGCGCGCGTCGTGCCCCGGTCGTGCTGGTTGGCAAAGGTATTACCTTCGACACTGGCGGTATCTCGCTCAAAGATCCGGGCGCAATGGACGAAATGAAGTTCGACATGTCGGGCGCGGCAGCCGTGATTGGCGCCATGGCGACGGTGGCCGAACTGCAGTTGCCACTCAATGTGGTTGCGCTGGTGCCCACCTGCGAGAACATGCCTAGCGGCCGCGCCATCAAGCCCGGCGATATCGTCACCAGCGCCGCCGGGTTGACGGTCGAGATTCTCAACACCGATGCCGAGGGACGACTGATTCTTTGTGACGCGCTGCATTACGCAAGGCGTTACAAGCCTCAGGCCGTGGTCGATCTCGCCACCCTCACCGGAGCTTGCGTGATCGCGCTTGGCCATCACCACACGGGCGTCATGGCGAACGACGATGCGCTCGCCGAGGAATTGGTCGAGTCCGGCGTGCGTGCCGATGATCGCGCGTGGCAGCTGCCCTGCACCGAAGAATACGGCGAACAGCTCAAAAGCAACTTTGCCGATCTCGCCAACGTCGCAGGTCGTGACGGTGGCGCACTGACGGCAGCCGCTTTTCTCGCGAAGTTCACCACGGGCATGAGTTGGGCACACATGGACATCGCGGGTTCAACCTATGCGAGCGGTGCCAACAAGGGCAGCACCGGTCGCCCGATGGCGCTGCTCACCGACTTTCTCGTCCGTCGCGCAGGACGCTGAACAGCCGCCATGGACAAGGTCTATTCGCCCGGCGATATCGAGCAGCGCATCTATAACCGCTGGGAAGCCTCGGGCTTGTTTGCCCCGCAAGGCCATGCTGCAGGCTATTGCATCGTGATCCCGCCGCCCAATGTCACGGGCACGCTGCACATGGGTCATGCGTTCCAAGACACGATCATGGACGCGCTCACGCGCTACCACCGCATGCGCGGCGAAGCGACACTGTGGCAGCCGGGGACCGACCATGCGGGCATCGCGACGCAGATGGTCGTCGAGCGTCAACTCGAAGGCGAAGGCAAGACGCGGGCCGAGCTCGGGCGCGATGCATTCATTGAGCGGGTCTGGAAATGGAAAGGCGAATCGGGCGGCACGATCGCGAGACAAATGCGCCGACTCGGCGCCTCGGTGGACTGGTCACGCGATCGCTTCACCATGGACGAGGGTTTGTCGCAGGCCGTCACTGAGGTCTTCGTGCGTCTTTACGAGGAAGGCCTGATCTATCGCGGCAAGCGGCTCGTCAACTGGGATCCGGTCTTGCAAACAGCGGTGTCGGATCTCGAAGTGTTGAGCACCGAAGAAGAAGGCTCGCTCTGGCATCTGCGCTACCCGCTCGACGATGGCAGCGGGTATGTGGTGGTCGCGACCACCCGCCCCGAGACTTTGCTCGGCGATACAGCCGTCGCTGTGAACCCCAAAGACGAGCGTTATGCCGCACTGATCGGCAAATCGCTGCGCCTGCCCATCGTCGGCCGCCTGATTCCGGTGATTGCCGACGACTACGTCGATCCGGAATTTGGTTCTGGCTGCGTCAAAATCACGCCCGCCCACGACTTCAATGATTACGAGGTCGGCGCCCGGCACGGCCTCGAGCAAATCAACGTATTTACGCCTGATGCGCGGATGAACGACGCCGTTCCCGAACATCTGCGCGGACTCGATCGCTTCGCCGCGCGCGAGCGCGTGCTCGCAGAGCTCGAAGCGGCGGGTCTCATCGAGCGAATCGACAAGCACAAGCTCATGGTGCCGCGGGGCGATCGCTCGGGCGCTGTCATCGAGCCCTACCTCACCGATCAGTGGTACGTGAAGATCACGCCGCTTGCGGAGCCCGCCATCGAAGCGGTGCGCAACGGCTCGATCCGCTTCGTCCCGGAGAACTGGTCCCGCACCTATTTCGAGTGGATGCGCAACATCAAAGATTGGTGCATCAGTCGCCAGTTGTGGTGGGGCCATAGAATTCCCGCCTGGTACGACGACTCCGGCAACGTTTATGTGGGCCGTTCGGAAAGCGAAGTACGCGTTCGTCACGGACTTGCGGCGAGCACCGTGCTGCGCCAGGACGACGATGTCCTCGATACCTGGTTCTCGTCGGCACTCTGGCCGTTCTCGACTCTGCGCTGGCCTGATCAGGCTGTCGAGCTCAAGCGCTTTTACCCGACCTCGGTGCTCGTCACCGGTTTCGACATCATTTTCTTCTGGGTCGCCCGGATGATCATGATGGGCATCAAATTCATGGGCGATGTGCCCTTTCGCGAAGT
>Ga0169931_10004723_pt1 | contig 21066 bp, 7 predicted proteins | sample Kivu_15m_20L_FD_129675 | JGI IMG/M metagenome (GOLD analysis project Ga0169931, IMG submission 129675) | Freshwater microbial communities from Lake Kivu, Western Province, Rwanda to study Microbial Dark Matter (Phase II) - Kivu_15m_20L... | ecosystem: Environmental > Aquatic > Freshwater > Lake ... | reverse complement strand
TTATAATCTACTTATAGTTATAGGGAAGTTTATGCATAGACTAAGATCATTTTTAAGCCTAAGAGCCAGTTCCATTACTTAGCAAGGATTCTTGGTTGCTGCCTTGATACTAGTTGGTTAAAACAGGTGGATCATCTTTTTTGGTTTACTTTACTAGTAACATAGAAGCTCCTCCGAAAACGTTAAGGAATCCTCCCACAAAAACAGCCTTGAAATTCACTACTTGAGCCAAAGTTACAAGGAAAGGAGCACCCATGTTACCCAAATTAGACATGGCTTAGGTGATACCCAAACCAGTTGATCTGATAGTCGTTGGGAAGGTCTACGCACTGATCAAACTAAAAAGTGCAAATCCGACAGTATTGAAGAGTCTACTGAGTCCTATCAATACCAAATCGTATATTCTCTAATCTGATATTTCCACAAGAATGCCAAAAGCCCCAGAAAGGATCATAAGTATAACAATCCACAATTTTCTTTTCATTTTATGGCAGAAGAAATTAGTCAAAAAGCAGCTAATAAACTCCAAAATACCTATAGCAAGCATATTGATCTAAAACCTATACCCATAATCATCTAAAGAATATTGGATTGTATAATAGAACCCGTTATTGCATGCTTGAGCTATTGATAGGATGATAAGTGGTATTAAAAATTTAGGTTTTCTGAAGGTGTCTTTGAGTTGTTAGGGTTATTAGATGGATTGGACTCCGCCGTCGAGATTTGTTATTTATGGTTTGTTGTTGAATCTGGCGATGAAGTTTAAGGATTAAAGGCATTAGGAGTATCTTTTTGTGGCGAATAGAAACTAAGGAGGTTCGGTTATGAATTTGGTCATGAAGAGAAGAACTAGAAGAGGAATGACGAAGACGAAAAAGCAGATTAGTAACCAATCTGAGAGTAGAGTGATCGCCGGATAGAGCATAATCTACCCTGTGGCCCAGAAGGCATAGGTCAATATCAAACTACGTTGTCGCCATATATCACTACTGATCTCACTGAGATACGAATAAGAAACCATCGATAGAGAATATCCTCCAAAACCCATCATGACTATACCCGCGTAGATGAGTGGATATATCAGATAGTAGGAACCTATCGTCAAAACTGTATTAACTATTATTTACTCATAGAACCAAGAAGAGCAAGACATAGTGTGGTAACTATTATGATTTTTCTTCCTATTTTATCAGCCAATATTGATAGCAGTATCATCCCAATAACACTCCCCACAAATTGCGCAGATAATATCGAACTTCTCACATATTTTTGATCACAATAAAGATCCGCATAGTACGTTATAGTATTCGGTTGATCGATCTAACACCTATCGATTATTTTACACGCATCTATCTATTTGATTCCAGAGACTCCATCACAAGTAAATGATGGTGTGATGAACAAGTAGCTGGGTAGGAACACTGTCATGGAAATAAACATCCATTTTATACTCACGAAGACTATTGAGTAGATTTGGAATCGATTTTGATCGCCTACTTTTTATAGCAATTTTTGGGTCTGCATAGGTGGAGGTGTTACAAAATAAAATATCCTGAAATCGACTGATTTAATTAGAATTAAACCTGAGCTTATATCAATTACTTTTATAAATATTGATATTGATAATTGAAGGTATGAAGAGATAGAGAAAGGCAAGTGAGTAATAGTTGGATGACGAGGGCACATAGAAAAAGTTGAAATCATAGGGTCTGATTCCTAAAAAAAAAGATTACAGAATGAGAGCTCATATAAATCCTCTCAACACTACTCCTTTTCCATTTCCAGCGCATCACTCTCATGTCGATTGGAAAGCACATTACCCCCTACATTTCGGTGGAAGTCAATAGGACAATCTTAAAATCAGTTGCAATACGATCGAACATCCCTCTTTTTACGAAAAACCTAGAGAATATGATCTAGATGGTAAGTAGGTCTCGGTTATTGATGTAGGGTGTGGTTTTGGAGGGTTGTTGTTTGGATTGGCTCCGTTGTTGCCTAATAAACGTATTTTGGGGCTATAAATAAGAGATAAGTTGGTGAATTATGTGGCGTAAAAAGTCAGAGGATACAGAATTAAAAACCCTGGGGTATACGACAATATAAGTGTGGTAAGAACAAACACAATGAGACACCTCGGCCAATACTTCCCAAAACAATCCCTATAAAAAATATTCATATGTTTCCCTGACCCCCATTTCAAAGCCAAAAATAATCGCAGAAGAATCATAAACACAGGCTATCTATCATAATATGCATATTTGCTCAAACCCAAGGGTAGAATATATTGTATAACTGATGTTTTCTAATTGCATTAATGGCATATGTAGCACTTGAGAGCTCATGGGATGTTTAGATAACTTAAAGGATTTGATGATGATTGTGTGAAAGTTATGAGGAATAAGACTGAGTAGGGGCAGAAGGTTTAGAGAAATTAGGGGGAGAAATATTGGGCTGTTTTCTAGAAAGTTTAGTTCTAAGAATGATCATAGTCTATGCCAAATCTATATTTTGTTGTATTTAATCAACTATTTATGGATCAATCATCGGCTTAGCCCATGTCATCATCATCGTTATCGACCACCATCTGCACTTATTCGCCCTTGATCATGTCTTTGATATGCTGATTAGTGTCTCCCACGATGTATGGCTGAATAAGATATATAATACTGGCATGTCCAGAGTGAATTTGCCTTTGGCTAGCTTGATCTCAGCTTATATTTTGTTCAAGGCTGCCATTAAGGCCTAGCGACCAGCTTAGACTGTTATGGAACTGACCTAGCAAGTGTATTTCGGTGCACCGATTATGAATATTTTTACATCGTAGCCATTTGCTTTTGCTTGTTATATTCCAGCTTGAAGGGTTCGTTTTATGGCTGCAATGCCTTAGAAAGTTCGGCATTATACACTAAAATTAGCCATGGATTTGATAACAGGTCGTTTGAATCTTCGCTTGAGCTCGCTTATGAGAGTTTCCCGAACTGCTTCGTTATCGATGTTTAGTTCTTTCATCTTTGATTAGCTGCTTAATTAATAGAAGTATACGTGAGACATTGTTTGAAGAATGTCAAAGGATGTTTGTTCTATTCAACTCTATAGATGGGCCAGACATATTTTTCATAAAGCTAGATTATAGGAACCTTAGTGTGCTACGAGATATGTATGAGAATGGAATGTAGTTGCGTAGAGTTGGCATATTTTTGCTAGCCTTAGGTTTAATCATCCACCAGTACTTGTTTCTTGGACAAATCAATATATCCTAAATGTAACTAAAAATACCTTTTTCTTTATCAACTCTGATGACTCTTAGAATCTCTTTTTTGCCAACTTTCATAGCCCTATGTAACGCTTTCCTCATAGTGGTTGTATACTAGTTAATAGGCATCATTCCAACTTTGTTGTTGTATTCGAGCAGTGCAACATAACAACCATTTTCCTATGATTTTTAAGACTGCCCCATAACCAGCTCTCCTTCTTTGGGAAACTCATCTTAATAGTAACGCATTTTGTAGTGTTGTGCGATCAGCAAATTTTTGTTTTTTTACTCTTACATGTTGTGGTGTTATTATATACAAGAAATAGAAATATTTGCTTACGTTTTATTGATTAAAATAATGTTAAAATAGTATGATATTTTATGATGATTGTAAGCTATATTGATGTAAGTTTGGTCTTGATAATTTTGATATAATTGATAATAATATCAAACAATTAAGATGGGAAACCAGACTCAGAAAGTTAATAAAATATAAAATCGTATTTAATTCGCATAGCTTTCCTAGGGGATTGATTCATAGATCCAGGAAGAAACGCATTTTCAGGATAAAGTAGAGGTCAGTTATTGCTGTGGACTCAGAATATAGAAAGAAGTCAAATGTACTTGTCTATTTATTATAGAAAAAGTTGTATGGTAGAAGTCGTTTATTTTGAATTGCAATCAGATCAAAAGTTAGTTCGAATGGGCATATCGACTTATATAGATGGTCAACAAAAACAAAATGTCCAAAACTAGGTACCTTCAGTAAATGAAATCCATCAAAAACGCATAAAATTACAAAGATTTTTACAAATAAGACTCGATAAACAGCGTACAAGATATGTAAAATTTTAAGAAAAAATTAAAAAAATCAGTGATAGTTTCTTTCAGGTAGACCTACCAACCATAAAAACAACCCAAAATACATACATCAATCAATCCTCATCACTATAGTAGAATAGCAATATAGCGTATGCCTCGAAGTAAGGCTGGTAATGGCAATCGACCTTCTAATATGAGTTTTGTGACTTCAAGAAGCGGTCTGCATAAGTCATTAATTTCTTTTGTAGATGATACCTTGTCGTCTGTTATAGGTAGTGATCTAGGAATGACTCGATAACATGCGCTTAATTTATAGGTTTTTTTGAAATTTTCAATCATGCTGGAAAAACATCTCAACGATTCGGGTTGTATCCTAGGTTTAATAAAAAAATAGTTCATAGCTTACGCTTAGTAGGCATGGAGAAATACAACAAAAACAGCTGCAAACATCTAAGATTTCGTAGACAACATTACCCAATTTTTAGTAATCCTTCGCTAGGCAGTAATTGACTACTACTTGCTAAACTTCCAAGACTAAAAAGATAAAAATCCTTTCATTTGCAACGATTAAAACATAATGAGCGCATGTACTGCAATAGTCTTCAAAGACGTAACATTCTACAACCTTGTATTTTCAATAGTAACAATATACAACCAATCAACTTAGACTCGTTTTGAGAAGACTATTAAAAAACTAAGAAATTTCAATCCTGAAAGATTTATGATCAAACATAAATATTGTTTAAATCAGGCTACAATTTTGAATTAGTTCCAGGAGTTGAGTAGGTAGAGTGGAGGTGCTTCGATTTAAAATATTCAAATGTAAGACAATAATCCGCATCAACATGATCCTTATAGAAATTGTATACAAAAACTTCAAGAACTTTCTAAGACGAAATCACCTATTAACAAAATGAAAGCGATTCTGGCTTGTTCTGATGGGATAACTGCATAGATATAAAAGTTTTACTAATTTCATGGATTGAAGAAACAAAAATGGGTGCTGGATGCAGATCAAGTCCTATCTATTTTTTGTTATATAATAGTTCAAGCTAATATCTAGCATTTACATTCGCATTTGTTCATTTTGGATCATTTTGCAACAAGCCATCAGATGATATCGATAAGTGGGTATTACTTTTCAGTGATGAATTGTGCGTTGGAGCAGATATAGAATTAATATGGAGGGGAGATTGATAATTTGTGAGTGGGTTGAGAAGATGATTTGTATATTCTATACTGAGTTTGTCTTCAGCTGATATATAGCTATATATACTTGATGGTAATAGATGTGATATGACCCATAAATATAATAAAAACCAAGGTCTCCCCTATAAAGGAGTAAACCCCACCCAAACCTCAAAAAGTTTGTTGAATATTCATATCATTCTCATAGATTTCATATCCCCTTGATATCCACGTAGACTAGTCTATTGCTATAAAAGTATTGTCATGATCAACAAAGGCTACTCCCAATCCTAAAAGTGTTCATCTTGTCAATAATACCTGCTCGAAAGTATTGGAAGTAATCTTTTCTGTTTGGGATGCAGGAAGATAGTATGTCAGATTGAGCAGGAGGTGAGGGTGGTGCCTGCCAAGTATGAATCTAATAGTCGATCTCAGAATCAGCTTACTAAATAGAGGAGGCTTAATAAACATATAGAAGAGTTTACTGAGAAATACAGATCGATTGATAGTCCAGATTAGATGAATGTTTTTAGATCCAGGTTATAAGCCATGAAATAGGCTATGCCCAAATGTAAAGGTACTCGATAGGCTGCAGCTGTGGTCGTGTACTAAGGTCTCAAATAATAGATCCGTAGAACTATCAAATAATTCTGTAATGCCAATAATCTTAGCGTTAAGACTTTCAATCAGAAGTACAAGTTGTACCATAGATTGTTCTCGAAAATAGATGAAGTTGAGGAAGATATAGAGGTAAAGATGGAGGTTAAAGTGGAGTAGGACCAGACTTAGAAGTCATAGTATGCATGGATTTAGGTTTAGATCGGGGTGTAGGCTAAAAGAAGTATATAAATATTATTCGATAGGCTATTCCCGCAATATTTTTATCAATAAAAAAAACAGTTTATAGTTGCAAGACTCATCACACTACTCAAAGAAATACCGTAAAGTGTTCTAGTAGAAATAAATTATTCGTCAAGTCCACCGATTAAATTATTTTATCTGATTTTTGCAGTTTTGAAGTCACTTAGATACAAGACTACTTTTGATTCTTTTGCGGAGATTGTGATGTAAAAGGGAGGTTATAGGCTCAAGAGAAAGCCAGCGTATGAAATAAGAAAAGTTTATGAGAGATCGATGAAGAGGGAGTTAAAGTAGTAAGAATAAGGAGATTTTCCGGGAGGGTCTAGTGGCGATAATGATTTATTTGATTGATTTGTTTATGATTGATTTGGATATTCATAATATTAAATGTTTCATAACATACTTTTATTTGCTTGAACAAAATCATTAATTTCATCTAAGAAGCACTGGTTTCACAAAAATATTCGCCCTTTGACCTCTACTATCACTCTGTTTCTTGATTTGATTAAACCTTTTTCTCCAAGAATCCAGCGTAGTCGATTTCAGACTTCTCTTGGCTTACAAATGACTAAAAAAATTATCGCTTCTTACAAACTAAGGTGCAGGTCTATGAGCCTTAGATTTGACTTTCTGAGTGTATAACTCAGCTATAGATAATGAATTTTTCTTTTGAGGCTGTAAGGTACTAGGCTGTAAAAACTCTTCAAGATTGTTTTGATTGATTATCTTCTTTTTTGTTATCTTGAAAGTCTGAGCAATCGCAATATTTGCCTTGCTTTTGAAGACTGTTCGTTTTTTGACCTAAAAAGATGGTATAGGACTGCTTTTTTATTTATCTCCGGTTTAGGAGTTGAGGACTGAGCCTTAGTTTTTAGCGTTGCCGCTAAGGGATCTGTTGTTGAGGGGCATTGCGGAAATGGCCATGCGTTCGAGCTAGGTTGATTAGATGACGCTGTTGAGGAGATTTGTGCAGTCGCCTGTTTTGGAGAGTCGTTAGCCGATTGCGATATCATCGGAGTCAAAAGTCACTTTGAAATTGTTGTCGAACTATTCGAAGAAATCTTACGTTTTCAATTTGCTTGAAATCTTCTCTTATCTTGGTTCTTATTATTACTGAACGAAATGCAATTGCTTGATTGATACCGGTGAAGACATATTGTTTTTCTGGTTAGTGCAGCTCAGATCAAAAAACCCCATTTAGCTTCGATCTGATTTCTGAATGGAATAGAACGTACTAGGGCGGTATCATCGAATTGAAAATAGACTGAGGGTGTTTTTTAGACAAGCATACTGTAATGTTCAAAATTATAAGGACAGTTAAATTCAAAACAATAAAATAATCACAACGAATTAACAACAGTCTAAAGATTAAAAATAAATAAATAGCAACAACTATTAGACTATATAAAATTAAAATCACGCAAATAGTCGACAAGATTATTTATGGAGTAAATACTGTTACTTGAAACTAGGGTTGAGAACAAATTTAGGATTTAGTCTGTAATCATTTGTCAAATTCCAGCTCTAGTTTAATCGAATTGATTGCTAATGGGTGGCATTGGCAATACAATTTGTTTAACTTGAGGGCTAAATTTGATCGCTTTAATTATTTTTCCTCGTTCCTTATAAGAAAACAATATTTCCGCGAAGTGCCATGCAAAAATTTATTCGTTTTATTTCAAGGACTCTTATTAGTAAAGGTATCGATCTCGAGACGGAACTAGGGATTTTAGACCACTATCAGTCTGACCTATATTCTGATTATTAAGATTAAGTTAAGTTGTCTTTGGATCTAAAATCGGGATTTTTTCCTCTTATCCCGGTAACTATTAGTCTTCTTTTTTTGATTAATGTTAACTTTAATCAGAAGATAACTAGGTTTATAAAAAATTCAAACCTTCAATTATATTTTAAGGTCCTTCACCCATCTAAATGACACTATTATTCATCTCATCATCACTCTCTTCTTATTTTTCAGGCAGGTTATTCAAATGAGACTTTTCTTAAAGTTAGCTAAATTAAAAAGCATTTACGTGCTGTTTTTTTAAAGATGATGTAACTAATTTTCCTTTTTTTTCTGACTATTGTTGTTGCCTGTAATCTGTGACAGAAGTGATCTGTCTTTAGCTTGCAACGCAATCATTATGAGATTTTTTAGCTTTTTAACTTGATTATTATTTCGATCTCAATATCTCTACTTATTCAGTAAGTATCTTAGTCAATTTTCGTGACAGCTACTTAGGGATTTCTTAATCTTTTTCGGTATCATGACTCTAAAGTGAAGCGGACTATCCTATGTCGAATTTTATGTCAATAGCCTTTAAAATATTACTTTTGTTTTATGAAGAAATCGGCTTATCTATTTTGATCTCAGAATCAACACAATTTTTCGAACTTTTAATATCATCCATGCATGGATTTTTGCCGGAAATAACTAACAGCTAAAATGAAAATTAAAGTGTGCTTTGGTGTTAGTGCGATTTCGAAGAATTCTATTATGAAATGTTTTTCGACAAGCTTTGCCTTGACATTAAAGATTATTATATAAAATGAATATACGATGAAGTATCTACAGTCACTTATTAGATTTTAATAAGAATAGTAGTTATATAACAGTCTTTAGGATGGGTCAGATCAACTGCCAGTGCCAATATAACTTCACCAAAGAGGACTAGTTCTCGTTTCACTCGTACGAAAAAAACCCATAAAGTCTTATGCTGACCTAAGAACCTCCTTACCAATCCAAGATAGCCATCATAATGACCCTGAGACACCAGAACAATTACATGTAGTAGATCAAAATATAATAATCAAAAGAAACTACTTTTGGCACTTGTTAGGGTTGCGACACCTACCCCATGCGACTAGATGGAAATATTTTCAAAATGAGCGTTAGATATGTCAATTATGGAGCTTTAGTGAGAGACGAGGGAATAGGACTGGGTGTTTTTGTTTTAAGAAAAAAATGGGTTATTAAGGGTGGCAGTAATATGGAAGTTATGGGTGAAGTTGATGGTGTTTTTGTAGTGATTAAAGTCGGTTCAAAAGGACAGATTAACTATCGAATTTATGATGAATAGAGCAGTTAAAAAGGAATTTTGTAAATAAAATAAGATGGATAGATCAACTTTAAAGATAAAAAATTATCAATAGCTCGCGGAAAGGAAGATAAATAGTACATCGTGCAAAGAGTAGGCGACGATAAAAACATGTGGGTTTGGCTAGGTCAATAAACAAAAATAAAACCCAGAGACGTTCTCAGATTGGGCAGATAAATATACAACGTTTAAAGTGTTCGAGGCTATCTGTAGGCGTCTAAGATCGTCTCACGATACTGATTAGTAATAATTTTTAAAATATTTACTGCACTCTCGTTATCTATATTAGAAAACCTTACTTTTAGTCGAAAACTTAGAGAAAAGTAAATCAGACAGGGAAATCAATAAAAATGCGAGTTTTACAGCATTAGAAGAAGAGGATATCAAATACGAAAGGAAAATATAATAATCTCCGTGAATAATGGTTGAATCATCAAAAAAATAAAAATATATAGTTAAAGCTTAGAATTCGCTTAAAAAGTAACAAACTTTCTCCAGCAACGATCATTTTTTTGTTACTTTTGCATTAGTAGCTATAATTTGAGATTGATCATCGCCCTCGTTTCTGTGATTGCTAGGAAAAACCAGAAAATAAACTTAGTAAGCGAAGTATCCTCGCAGGATTTCTAAATGGAGCCATCAGTAAAATCAGTCTGGCAATAATAAAAATATATTATAAAAGATCAACTGTTTTTTTATTTTTAAAATGAATTTTAAATGAACATCATCAAGATTTCAAATATTTGAATACCTATACTTTTTTGTTATTGATGTTCGCACATTCGTTCAGCTACTCCTTGCTCAGCTCAAAGGCTTCTTTGTCGACCACCTCTACTGGCTTTAGTCGACGGAAAAAGTGGTTTAGCACATAGACTTTCTGCTCACCGAAAGAATACTTCGCGGTGAACTAAATCAGCTCCTCCCTCCGAGCCGCAATCGTCTTGGTCGTGAAAGAAGTAGTCCCAAAGTACAGTTTGCTTAGACGAGGATTGTATTGCAGGATAATAATCGGTTTTAGGTCAGTTCCTCGCTTGGATTGCTGTTCTGCTATCTTTTTTATCGAAAGGATTCCTGGCCTTGCGAAAATAAGTTAGAAAATGTGTCTAAACTAAGGGTTTATCGTTGAATGAAGTTGATGCGAGAGTGATTGCCAGGTTACCCAGCGCCAATCGTACCTATTTTAGTAGTTTTTTTAATATGTTTACTGATATTTTGCTGCCTTACTTTTGAGTAAGTAGACCTGCTTGTTCCCACTAAATTTTGCCAACTAGTAACCGTATTTTTGCATCTTTTCTCTCTAAGATCCCATCGAGCTTGGATCGACGGAAGGAACCACGATGACTTCGGGCACACACAAAGGATTGTTCCAGTCATTAGATTAGAGGACTGAAAAAATTTGAGATTGGACAGTTATGGTCAGCAACTTGGGGGCTTTGACAAAGTAAGCTTCGCATAAACGCTGTAAGCTGACTACCTAGGCTTACTGCGAAGAACTAGAGGGTTCGTCTGAGGACAGATACTTTGCGAGAGTCGTCTTTTCTTAAGGCTGATTGCCCACAGCGAAGCCTAGTTTGTGACTGTTAGCGGTCTGCGAATGATGAAGCACAAGACGAGTCCTGTTTGCTTACACTATGAGTCCGTTCCAGTTCGAGAAGGCAGTAGAAGCCAGCTCAAAGAGAGAACCAGTGGTACCAATATCAACGAAAAGCTAATCTGTGAGCCCATTGAAATAGTGATGCAACACTTGATTTTCTTCGCTGTATTATATCATTAGTTCCTTGGCGCAAGAAAGGCTAAAGAGTAGGAGGATGATTGCGATTATCATTAGTTTCATGAATGATATAAATAATATAAAAAAATAATAAATAAACAAAAATAAACAAAATATAGTAAAAATAAACAAAAATATTGATAACAAAAAGTAACGATTGTATAAGAAAGCAATTATAATCGAAAGAAGCAATTTTTTATTTGTTTAATTATGTTAGCTAAATCAGTTGTTTGCAAGCCAGTTTTTATTTTCGCAGAAGAAGGCCCACTTGCCTCCTATTTGCATATACTTTTTGCAGTGGCTTGGCAACTAGCTTTATTGGATTCCATCCCATGATCCAGGACTAATATCACTTCTTTGTCGTCTTTTTTTCTGTAATTGTAGTCGTTTTGAATAAGGGCATATTTGAAGCGAGGCATTATGGTCTCCACCATTTTCTTTACTTCTTTGATAGGCCAGTGCTGCATCACGTCCTTACAAAGCAACAAATCACCGTATTCTGTGATCTCTTCCAAACTTGCTACAATCTCAAAATTAGTGTTGAATCTTTTAGGCCGTAGAACGTACTTAGCTACATCGTAGCCTTTGTACTTTTTGCCTTAGAGAATCAAATGCTGGTGCTGCTCGAAGTCTCCGAAGCCGATTTATACGATAGTTTCAACATCCGGCAAATCTACAACGTGTTGCACCAGCAAAGGACTAAATAGAAATTTGCATGCATTAGAGCCATCTCCAGATAATATTAATATAAATTAATTTTAGATTCAACAAGCGATGAATATATCCCACAAAACAAGAGTCAATATGTTTGTATCGATGCTCGCTTTTCTGATCACAGCAGCTAGTGCCAGTCAGGAAGATGTAACTTCTCTTAAACTCTGGTCTCAGCTCCAAAGCTCGTAGCCTGGATTCCTCGTGCATGTGCACCAAGGTCATGCCCCAGTTGGCCACCTTTTTCCTTTGCTCAACCATTGGCAGAGAGTGCTGGTTCGCTCAGATGCTTCCCAAGTGAAGTTCGACGTCCAGAACAATCGCCAGGATAGAGTTGTTCTCGTGGACGGAAAAAAAAATAAAGATGGCTACAAAATCAATTTTGCGAAACTTTGCGATTAACAGTTCACCAGCCAGCCCTAGGTGGTCATTCTAGATAGTGATTAGTCTCTATAGATATTGAAGAGCAACGACTGGAGCAAATTAGAATGTGTATCTACCTCATTTGTAGTACGACACGGCACAACAATCAAAGAACTAACCTAATTTTTAGCTAACTACTAATATGATGTGCAATAGCAAGGATAAATTTTTAGCGTTTTTAGCACGGCAAAGCTCTCAGCCATCAAAAGCGATTCCTCTGTTGATGAGTGCCAGAAAAATACGCTTACTTTGCAACAAGCTTACAAAAACATAAAAGTTCACAGAGTCAGATAAGATTTGACTGAAATCGAATCCATAGTTGTCAGTTTGCCCTAAAGATAATTAAAAAAATATGAACGTTAGTTTCTGCTTTGCGATTTCTCTGTGGAAAAAAATGCTCTTTATGCAGAGGGCCCTGTGAATCAGACAAACTAATTCATATCTGGAAAACTGTTCAAAAGAATTAGCTATCATTTGGGAAGCAAAGATATTATATTATTTGTGTAGATAGCTGACTAAACAATAAATATTAATATTTTTGCTAAAGATTAGGGTGAAAAAAGCTGTTCCTATAAAATACTTGACGAAGATGCAAAGGAGAGCATTGAAGTGAGTATAAGAAATTTTTAAGTCAAAAACTCCATCTTAAATCCTTAATATCGAGATATTAGGGTAAGTTGGTTAGTGAGACGCTTTGACAAAAAAAAAGAACTAATTTAAACTTCGAATTTGTGTAAATAGTAAAATAATTTCTTCAGCAATTACAATTCTCTTGTTAATATCACATTAGTAGCTATAATTTGTGGATTGATCATCGTTATCGTTTCTATGATTTCTAAGAAAAACCACAAAAAAACCTAACTTAGCGAAGTACCCTCGCAAGATATCTAAATATAAACAGAAGTAAGCAAAGTCTCCTCGCACAAAATGAAAAAGGAAACATAAATAAAGTCATTTTAGTAATGATTGCACATCCAATATCATATAAATAAAAAAAGATTTAATATCTTTTGTCAGTTTTATAATGAATTTCAAAAATCATATATTTAGCATTTCAAGTTATTTGAAAACTATGCTTTTTTTTATTGATTTTTGGTCAAAATGAGCTCGAGAAAATTCTCAACTTCTACAAGAATGATATTTCAGTCAGTTGCATCTCGAGCATTATGTGATCATTTTATTTAGATAATACTGTTGATAGCTGTTTGCATTCAGATATAACTATGCATTATTAGAAAGAAAAAATATATAATGATGATAAATCATACAAAAAATATAGTAAAAACTGCAAGGAAAATCATTTATGAAAGAACTTTACAGCTTTATATCCTGATCTGTTTGTTTATTTGCTTGAAAACGCAATAAATTCTATATTCTTGCGTAAACTTTTAATAACGTTAAATAAATTGAATGGTTTTAATTAGCCTGTCTATTAATCATTTTATATTTCTACCATTTATGTCATCGGAATCCCACTAGTGTACCTTGATGCCTACTATAGTCAGTCTTGAACCGGCTCTTCAAAAAATATGATCCCTAGTTTTGCGCTCACTTCGCACACTCCATTTCCTACCTAATCGAAAACGATGCAGATCCATTCACAATACTCACCAAGGATTTGTTTCTATACAGCGATCCAACATAGCATATGATTTTCTATCTAGATGGCGACTAGCTCAAAAGACTACTGGGGATGTAGGCAAGTACTTCTAATAATATACAGAGAAATATTAGGATGATAAATAGGGTGTGAGGGTGAAGTTACCAGTAATTTTTGCCGAGGAGTAAGGGACACTCATGCGTCGCAGATACAACAAACTACACAAAATGCATAAAAGATAGACGCATCGCTAATAAAGTTCATTCTAGGATCTCCTCTAATCATAAAAAACAGAAAAAGATAAAACAAAATCAATCACTGTAGATTTACTGACAGGTAATATAGAAGAAATGTCTCTCAGTTCGATGATGTCTTCTTCGAAGTAGTCTTCGAAATATGATTCGGAATGGCATTAGATATATGATGTGGGTGGGAGGGAACAGGAGTCGTTTATTATGGGGATTAATGGAGAGTTTTAGTTAAAGAAAGGGGTGGAAAGTTCGGAGATTTAATAGATGGATTTTGGAGTGGGGGATGTGAATCATTTGGTTATGAAGTTTTATGGAGATGGAGTGCCTAGTACTCCACCCTCACTAGCGCCGTACCTGCAACCTAGTTATTACCAGCATTTTCCCCTCTCTTCTGTTCTGCCCTGGAGCAACTAGTTCCTGCCCTTACCTGTAAGTTCATCGCCTACAAAACGCAAGCGAGGGATGCTCTAGTAAGTGTAGACTGCAGTAAAATAGCAAAAACAATTGTATGGGGTAGACGGTTCAGGTGGTGTCCTATAGTCCACAATGTCTAAAAAAAGAGGCAGAGTGATGGATAAAGCTTAGTCGATGCTGAGAAGATGGGAGATCGGGGTGAAGTTGCTGAGTCCTTCGTGATTTATTATACATCTATCATCATTTTCTATTTATCTTGTATAAATATAATCAAGCTATGTTGATTTTCTTAAAATTCTAAGTATTTTAAAGTAAAGCAAATTAATAATGAGTGAAAATATCAATCAGAAAAAATCAACAAAAATTTAACGAATTAGAACTATCATTCATTCTGATTTCTGATAGTATATTAAGATGTCGAAACGAACGCATTAGATTTGATTTTAGATTCTATTTTTATATAATGACTTTATAAAGATGATTTTAATTATCTTTTCAATAAGTATATCTTAATCAATCACTAATACAATATCTTTTGAATATTTCCTGCATATCTCCCTCCCCGAAATCTTTATTTTCTCCTGAAAAAGAATAAACATTAGTCCTGTTGGTTGGTTGTGTTTTTGGTTGCAGCTAGGTCGCAGTTATCGTAGATTTGTATTATGTGACATTGAGATGTGAGTTGTTAAGTTATGATCGAGGGATGGGGATGATGCTGTTGGTCGTGTTTCGGGTGTTGTCTTGAGATTTTGATGGGGACGGTGGGGGTTTATGGAAGGAGGTTATCTAGTTGCGGCTGCTAGAAGAGATGTAGACGTTTTGACCTAGGTTGTATTGATTAAAAGAGGAGGAGCTTTATCTATTGGGCGAGATGGGTCTGATTGGATTGAGTTGTGTATTTGGCGAAAATGATCTGTAAGCATTAGATTGTGATTATGGTTGCTTGGTTCTGAGCATGTTCTAGTCGTTGAGATATCGAACATTGGGAACAGATGATGTTTGTATCGTAACAGGTTTAATTACAGGCGGAGAAGGTGTTTGTATATTGCTTTGATTATTGATAACAGTGGTTGCTTTTATAACTTGTGGCGAAACACGGGTATTGGCTGATTGATAGTTGACAGCAGTAGGCGAAGGAGGTGATCTTGAAGTGTTAGTTACGTTATTTATGTTAGATGTTTGTTTGATAGTTGGTTGTGATGACACACCAATATTAGCTGATATATTAGTATTGTTAGTTTGTTTGATTACTTGTGGTTGGGATTGGTATGAAGATGTGTTTTTTGTTATATTTGAAGCAGAAGCTTATCTTATCTGTGACTGTGGTTGATAAGATGATGTTGGAATGGTAACTATGTTTGAATTTTAACTGTGTCTGGGTGCGGGTTGATATGTAGATTGACTCACTATGTTGATTGATCTATTAGGTGGTGATTACTGGGGTGGAGTGACGATTCTACTAACTGCTGTCCTAGAATCTTGCTGAGGATAAGTGCTTGCTTGATTCTGATATCCAGATATATTATTGATTCTTACTACATTAATTGCTCCGTCTATCCTTTCTATACTTCTTCTTTGTCCTTATATTCTCTATACACTCCTCTGTCCTTCTATCCTTTTTACACTCCTCCTTTATTTATCAATCCTTTCCTCATAATTTTTCCTCATCCTTTCAATCTAAACCCTATATTTCTAATCTTTCTCTCCCAGCTGACATTTCAACCAAATAACTTCTTCCTCTAGCTCTCTAATCTTAACCAACAACTTATGTTCTCTCATCCCTGGATCTCTTAATAACAATTTAACTTCCTCCAATTCTGCAGCATACTCAGCTTTCTATAAAATATGCCGTTTGATCTCCTAGTTTTTCTAACTGTTTATCAACTGCATCTTGTCTAAAGAACGACAATGTTAGTAGTTATCAGCGTATATTTTGGGGGCTTTCTTTTTCTTTTTTTTCTATTTTTTCAAGTGGGAAGAAACGGCTCGGTTCAGCATGCCGTAGTCGTTTAGTTTTAGAACTTGGTTTTAGACTAGTTGTGGGGTGGAACGGATTTGGTTGAGAGGGGTGTTGCGGAAGGGGCTAACTGTATAATTAAAACTTTTCATTTACAAACATAATACATGCATTCATACAAAAATATAGCATTTACTGGCATAAATAGGTTTATTTTACAGGTAATTTTATAGATCAGATCACATAGACTATCATTTGTTCCTGTTTTCGAACTCATCGATCTTCCACTCCTCGTAATCTCCGTTTGTATGTATCCTTCTCACAACAAACGGCAAAGTTCCGCTTTTGAACTCTCTTTCGGCTATCTAAATTGAGCTCATTCCCCCAACAGCTTCCAGATCCTTGCTCTATAAATACAAGGCTGAATTTCTTTATATTTGCCTCGCTCGCATGCCGATCACTTTAGCGTACTAGTACTTGGTTATGAGAGGAAGGGTTACGCGTTGCTAAGGGGGGAGAAGATGGATAGCTTTTTCTTAGGAAAAACTGACGAAGCGGTGTTTTTATAGCTATTAATCCTAGTCACTCTATTCCTAGGATTATTCCTAAGATTATGACATGGATGATTTGTGAGATTGAGAGTCACCCTCGAAGTATTACTGATCAACATTTTCCTCATCGACACTGGCTTAGCTGTTGTGTGAGTTCTTTTCATAAGAGTCTTCTTCGTAGTCACTCATGGCTTTATAAACACTAGATTTGTTTTTTTGCTTGTACGTATAAATAGTGTTTATAAAAATAAATCGTGATCTATTTTGTTTTTACTTAAACCAATTTTAGTTACATCGAAAATACTTTACTTTAGACCTTTAGCGTTCAAGTTAATTTTTATTTTTCTTTTTGTTGCAAAAATTTTCAAACATTTACTGTTTCAGATTATTTTATGAGTTAGTTGGTTTTAGATAATTTTAGAAAAATTCCAATAGTTTAAATAAGATTTTTTTTCAAAAGAATTGATTTGATACGTTGATAGAAAAGCTTTAAAAAATCATTTTTGATTTTATATAAAATTATTCTGAATTAATTGATATTTATTTTATGATATAGTTAAAGTAATAAGCAGAAATTTCATCGAGAACATAATAAAAAAGTCAACTTAATTTATCCTCCTCTGACTTGAATAATGTATAAACATAAAATAAATCGTAGATTTCTTCGCAAAAAGATTCAAGTAGATCTTAAAATGGCTAAGGTGAAAAATGGAAAATTGTTGGCATAGCTATTATTTTAGCCGTAGTTTGTATTTACGGAACAGTTGATACATTTACATCAGTAAAGGATATTTAGACTGGCAAAAAAGAAAAGAATTTTGTCTAAGCTTCAAAAGCTTTTATTGTGCCTAAAAATATATGGATTTTCGATGAGTCTAATTCTACTCAGTCGTTTAGATTGAGTTTGATTTTAAAAAATCAAAAAAGATTTGCTTTATAAAGCAATTTTTAGATATTAGAAATCAACTAAACTAATTACAAAAATTACGTTTCTGAGTAAACAGCTTTGAAAATATAGAATATTAAGACAACATTTTTACCTAAACTTAAACAAATAAACAAAAGATTCTATATCCATGTAACAAAAAAAATTTTGTTATCTAATATACTGAAATCAATCATAATATCGCATGTACTTCTTTAAAATGGAGGTATATCGATTGACAGATAGCTTTTGTTGACGTAATCTTTAGATTGGCTTTATAATATACAAGAAAATCCTTATGTCAATAGAGACCTAAGAGAAAATGGTACTGAAGTATTTGGTTTCTATGATTTAGATTTAAGCTCTGCTGGTTTTACAAAAAACTACAATACATCATTTGAGATAACCAAACCTTACAGAATGTTTAAGTAGCTGCCTGGAATAACCTTGTAATTCATAGCTGCGAAAAAAAAACGCGACTTTCCTTAGATAGGTATGCAAAAATTTAATGAAAATGCAAGAAGATCCATTGAAACAATTAACATAAATGGTAGAATAGCAAAAATTAAATGATATCTTCAAAAAAGACGATAAATATTTGCATTTGACAAATATTTTTACAGTTTCTGCATCTCATGCCCTTTTGACTAAAGCCATGTAGTTTCAGCGAAACGAGAAAAATGGAGATAATTCTTACGATAGAGCTTTTAATTACTACAGAGTTTCACTAATGAATAGCGGCTACGGGCCTAAACGTCTCTTGTATAATTTAAGATGGCCAGCGCGTGTTCATAAATGGTATACTTCATTGTTTCTTCTTTAATAACTCTAAAATATGATTGGGAAGATTCGCTACTGTGCATTTTTGACGCCTTAACTTCACACAAACAAAGAAGTTGAGGTTATTAATTGGCTTTAACAAAAGACTTTTAAAGTCAATAATGGATCATTTTTACAAAAAATGTTGTTTGATGAAAACGACAAAGAATATGTAACAGAAAATAAATAAAAACCTGCAAAAATAAATCTGGATGGACCTGAATGGACTTCTCTGCCAAAGAAACTTTGGTTAATTTGGGACAGTGGCATCGAAAACGCCCCATTGGCCGATCAGTTAATGATGAGAAAAATGATCCACAAGGCCAGGTAGTATGGTCTATAAGCCACCTTAGTTACAAAAGCTAATCTTCATCTATATCTTGACAAAGAAATGTTTGATAAATTTTAGTATGTTTTGAAAAACGCGAAACATCAAATTTTCAAGCAAACCATAGGTGATCTATGGAGACTTGGATTGATTTACAAACACGGAGGTATTTATATAGACTCTACTACTATTTTGTTGTAAAATTTTGACTGGGTCTATTTTATCTCTCGAGTTCAATCTAACTTTTTGTGGAATAGATTTGGAACTTTACCCAAATTTCTTGGTCCTTTTCATCATTGGAACTGGAATAAAGCAGAATAGTGGTATGTCGATTAGGTATATAATACAAAATAGTCAATGCAGCTCTTTTTTTAGAATTCATTTATGGCTGCTGAGCCAAACTCTTAGTTGCTTCGCGATTGGCTCAAAATTCATATATAATGTTTGATCAATCCTTACAGTTATTTTTAAGATCTTGTAGAAAAAGCTGGACTGACATAGTATAGAATGATAGATCGATTTTCTATATATCTATTCGGGATGTAGACTTTTAGACTAACTGTCATGTTTAAGTAGATGGAACTTCAAGCTAAAGGAAATACTCAATGGCAGGACGCTCATCACTATTATGGGGTCTGGTACTTTCCTAAATACGTTGGAATGTCTAAATATCGTTGTGATTGGGGCAGTTTTTTCAATCTTGATGATCCACACTGTCGATAATGGAATCCTTTTTTAACTTAATATTCTCAGGAATTCACTGAGGGATTGATAGGCAAAGCACGTTTTTTGGTAAAAATGCATCATCAACAGGCTAGATAGTTTGATAAAGTTTTAATAAGTTATGTGAATACATGGGATCAGATTCATCCTAAATCGATAGTTGCAAAATATTTGCTATCAAATGGCTAAAGACTTATAAATTTTGATGGCAAAATTTAATGGAATTTTGGATTTGATGATATATGAGCACAATATCCCTATTATTTCTTATAGTATGTTGCGTTTGTCTATTTTTGATAATATAATTGTGTCACAATATGCTATATCTGCTTGGCTTCTGCGGTACCATTTATTCTAGTAAGGCATGACTGGTCTTTTCGGCCTAGGTTACCTCAGCTACTACTAATACACTAAAATCAATACCTAAATTTAATCACTCATCTCTAACAATCAGCTCAACTCTCATCTGTTCGATCTGAACCAGCAATCTGCCTACTCGATCGACACTGTAATGGATGCCTTCGAGTCAGGCTACAACAGAGGATCAATTAATAACTATAGGTATGGATAGATAAATAAAGGTATGGATCAAATGATGTAGGAGTACTTTGGCAGATATGTGTCGAGGACGAGTTTTGTAGACTTGTGCGGGTTCTAATAGAAATTTGAAGTACTACAAAGCAGGTACCAAGCTGACACTGATCGATTATAGTCCTAATATGGTCAGTTTTGGTTCGACTAAAACTAGTCCAATGGTCAAATACGACTACGTAGTCGGTGATGTCATGAGCATGCCTTTTCAAGACGACAGCTATGATTACGTAATCGATACTTTTGGACTTGAATACGTGACGAATCCTCACAAAGCCCTAACATAAATGCGAAGGTAACATTTAATACTAGCATAGGTATCATCTCTATCATATAGAGTATGCCGCAAAGACGGAACTATTTTGCTTCTTAACGAAGGTCTATCCAATATTTTGTAGTTCCACTACTACTAGAATATGAAATGGGGCTATAATTTGCTAAGAGGCGGGTACTTTTCAAACCGCAATTGGTAGAAATTAATTAAATAATTTGATTTTTAGATCGAACATACCGAGAGAAAAAAGAATGGTAAGCTTTATCTTTACGTTTTGAGGAACAAAAAATAAGGTAAAATTTAGCCTAAGGAGACTGTGGTTCTGTGATATATGTATTAGTATTGCGTATCATTAATTTCATGGTTTTTCTTATACATTTTTATCATTATTTTTTTGGAGAGGACATATGATCCAAAGTTGAATTAAATTTAATTAGGGAATAATCTCTAATCATATATATCTTATCTCAACAACCATGCTCCTCCGTCGCATCCTAATGACCCCA
>Ga0169931_10004722_pt1 | contig 21067 bp, 15 predicted proteins | sample Kivu_15m_20L_FD_129675 | JGI IMG/M metagenome (GOLD analysis project Ga0169931, IMG submission 129675) | Freshwater microbial communities from Lake Kivu, Western Province, Rwanda to study Microbial Dark Matter (Phase II) - Kivu_15m_20L... | ecosystem: Environmental > Aquatic > Freshwater > Lake... | reverse complement strand
GGCCGGATCGAGTGGTCGCTGACTTCGCCCGATGGCAAGCCCGTCACCTCGGTCAGTTGCCCCGCCGATGGCAGCGCCACTTTGCCGTTGACCCTGCAAAATCCAGAACTCTGGTGGCCCAACCACCACGGCAAGCAAAACCTCTACAAATCGACCTGGACACTGCGAGGGGCCGACGGTGCTGTTGTGGACGAGCACACCCGTCGTCACGGCTTCAGGCGCATCGCACTCATCATGAACGACGGCGCCTGGGACGAGCCCTCCACCTTCCCGAAGGGCCGCAGCACGCCGCCGATGACCCTTGAGGTGAACGGTCGCGCGATCTTCGCCAAGGGCTCGAACTGGGTATGCCCCGAGATCTTCCCCGGCCTCATTCGACCCGAGACGACGCGCGTTCTGGTTGAGCTGGCACGTGACGCCCACATGAACCTCTTCCGCAGCTGGGGTGGTGCCATCGTCAACAAGGAGGCCTTCTTTGAGCAATGCGACGAGCTCGGGATCATGGTCTGGCAGGAATTCCCTCTGGCGTGCAACGATTACGCCGATGATCCGGCCTATCTCGCCACCCTCGATCGTGAGTCGCGCGCAATCATCCTGCGCTTGCGTCAGCACCCGAGCGTTGTGATGTGGTGTGGCGGCAACGAGTTGTTCAACGTCTGGTCGGGCATGCACGAACAGAAGAAGGCGCTACGGCTTCTGAATCGCAATTGTTACGATCTCGATCCCGATATTCCCTACCTGCCGACCTCGCCCGTCATGGGCGTGGGACACGGCGACTATCGCTTCCGTGACGCCGATGGCCGCGAGGTCTTTCAGATCTTCGCTCAGTCAAGCAACACGGCGTACACCGAGTTCGGCTGTCCCGGACCTGCCAGCGTCGATGTACTCAAGACCTTCATTCCGGAGGCGGATATGTGGCCGCCACGTCGCGATTCGATCTGGCAAACGCATCACGCCTACGAGGCATGGGGTGTGGCTCCGGAGTCCTGGCTCTTTCCGACGCTCATCCAGGACTATTTCGGTAAGCAGGACTCGATTGAATCCCTTGTCGCCTGGGGTCAGCTGATGCAGGCCGAAGGCTACCGGTGTCTCTTCGAGGAGGCGCGAAGGCAAAAACCGAAGGCCTCGATGGCGCTCAACTGGTGCTTCAACGAGCCCTGGCCGACCGCAGCCAACAACAGCCTCATCAGCTGGCCGAGCAAGCCGAAGCCCGCGCTGGCGGCGGTCAAGGAGTCCTGCCGCCCCGTGCTTGCGAGCGCGAAAATCCCTCAGTTCTCCTGGAAGGAAGGCGATCTCTTCACGGCGGAGCTCGGCATCCTCAATGATGCGCCCGAGGCTGGTTCAGCCGGCGTGTTGCGCGCCTATCTGCGCCAGGATGGGAAGGAGACGCTGCTCTGCACCTGGGAGTTCGCGGCCCTGGTGGCGAATCAGAACCTCACAGGACCTGTTGTTCGGGTCGTTCTGCCCAAGGGCGAGGCGCGGATCTTTGAACTGGTGTTGCGAGTCGATGGCATCGTCGACGCAGACACAACGTATCGGTTATGCTTCAGGCCCGGTCTGACCCGTCGCAAGACGGTGGTTGGATTCATCAACAACGCCTGAAGGAGAGCGCATGAGCGCTGCAAAAGAATTTTCAGTGGCGGCCACCGCGGCCGAGCCACTGGACGCGGAACGTGTACGAAAAGAGATCGGTGCCGTCTTCGATGCGAACGCGTACGCGGGTCGTCGCGTTCTGGTGATCGTCCCGGACAATACGCGCAGCGGGCCTATTGATCGTGTATTCAAGGGACTATTTGCGGCCATCGGAAAGGTGACCGCAAAGCTGGATGTGTTGGTCGCGCTTGGCACCCACCAACCGATGTCGGAATTGGCCATTTGCGGGCGCCTTGGCCTGTCGGAAGACGAGCGCAGGGGGCCCTATGCCAGCGTCGGTCTTTATAACCATGCCTGGGACAACCCGGCAGAGCTGAAACAGGTCGGCACGCTGACGCCCGAGATGGTCGAGTCGCTCTCGGATGGCCGTTTCTCGATGTCCGTTCCGGTCGAGATCAATCGCAGGATCTTCGACTACGACGAGCTCGTCATCATCGGTCCCGTTTTTCCCCACGAGGTGGTTGGATTCTCGGGCGGAAACAAATATTTGTTCCCCGGCATCTCGGGTCCTCAGTTGCTCAACTTCTTTCACTGGCTGGGCGCCCTGGTGACGAATCCCGAGATCATCGGCATCGCCAACACGCCCGTGCGCCGAGTCGTCGATGCCGCGGGCGCGATGGTACCGGTTCCGAAACGCTGTCTTTGTCTGGTCGTCAAAGACGGCGACCTGGCGGGACTGTCCTGTGGTACGCCGGAATCGGCGTGGCGCGCGGCCTGGCCGATGTCCGAATCGTTACACATCAAGCGCACCGGACGGCAGTTCTCGACGATCGTTTCCTGTGTTCCCACGATGTACGAGGACGTCTGGACGGGTGGCAAGGGCATGTACAAGCTGGAGCCGGTCCTTGCTCCCGGTGGTGAGCTCATCATCTACGGCCCGCATATCCGGGAAGTTTCTGTCACCCACGCCAAGACGCTACTCGAGGTGGGATACCACTGCCGCGACTACTTCCTTGGGCAGTGGGAGCGTTTCAAGCACCACCCCTGGGGTGTGCTCGCGCATTCGACGCACGTTCGAGGTGGCGGTACCTACGAGAACGGCGTCGAACGCTGTCGCGCCCTGGTCACGCTCGCGACCAGCGTCCCTCGCGAGGTCTGCGAACGAATCAATCTGGGATACCGAGACCCGAAAACCCTCAATCCATCGGACTACGCCGGGCGTGAGTCTGAAGGGATCTTGCTCGTTCCGAAGGCGGGCGAGATGCTATTTCGATCCTGACCACCGGTATTCATCGTCGCCCAACAAGGATCGCAGCGCGTCCTCTTGCTCGACGGGCGACAGCGCCAGGAGGCCGTTGTTTTCGGTTTGACCGTCGCCTTGTGAGAGCCAGGCGCGGTTGGAGAAGCTGCGGTTGCTTGGGCAGGATTCCAGTTTTGCGATCGGTCGGGGATCGCCCGTCATCGTGATGGCGGTGTTTCCGAATTCGAGGAATACGTTCTCCTCGACGCTGTTGTTGTGGGATGCAAGACAGGCCTGGAATCCAGAGGGCAACTCCCCCAATTCCTGAACGTTCACGACCACGCCTCTTTCATGAAAGGCGAAGGTATTCTTCTTGACGACGAGCTCGTTGCTCTGCGTGACAAACATCGCGGGGTGTTTAAAGGTTTGGCCGTTTCGCCACAAAACATTCTCCGCGATGACGACGTTGCGTGCCCCGAAATTGATGACGGCTGCAGCAGCGTTGTCGCCGATGCGATTCAACCGAATCACCGAATCACGACAGGCCATACAGTTGATCCCGATGCCTTTGTTGTCGACGATGCGGTTCCTGCTCAACACGACGCGGGAGGCGATGACGCCGACGCCGCCGGTTACCCACCCGTTGTCGAGGCGGTGAGCCAGTCCATTCCCGGCGAACTCGTTTCCGGTGACCGTCGTGTTGTCCGCCACGTGAACCGCAAGCGCCATGCCGCCGGAATGCAAAATTCGGTTCTCGGTCACCGTGGTTTCGGTTCCCGCGACACTGAGCCCCATGCCGCCCGAGTGCAGTAGCCGGTTGCGATGAATGCGACCGCGTGTCGCCGTCTGTTCGAAGGCCAGCGCGGCAACATGTGAACCGCCAAGCGCGTGGGCAAAGGTGAAGCCGCTGATGGTCACGTCGTTGGCGCGGACCAGTGCCCAGCGGGGACGAACGGTGACCTCGATCTCGCGTTCCGAGGGATCGTCGGCGATGAGAACATGTCGTTGTGCATCGATCGCGAATTGCCCCGGCAACGGAGTCGTCGATGCACCCACCGGAGCGAGGCGCGTACCATCGAGGTAGACCTGTTCGAAGTCCCAGCAAATCTGATCATTCGAGTTGTCGCCAGGGCGGGTCGGTGCGCAATGACGATCCGGAAAATCCGGGATTGTCCGGGCGCTGCGCCAGACTTCGCCATCTCGCGTCCAGTCGGCGAAAACGTCGCTGCCGCGCAGCTCGGTTCCCGGTTGTCCACGGAGGACGAGGGGTTTATCGATCACCAGGGATTCGCGAAAAACGCAGGCGGGGACGTCGATGGTGGTCCCAGGCGCCGCGGTGTCGATCCGGTCCTGAAGCTTGCCGCAGGACAGGAAGAGCGGAACCGTCGTACGGTTCTCTGTCTCGCGTGCGTCGTCTTCTGCCTCGGTCGGATCAATCGAGGACCCCGACTGCCAGGCTTGTGAGAACGTCGGTACCGCAGCCATCGAAGCACCCGGTCGGTATCGACCGTTGCCAGTGCGTCGCGCCTCGTCCCGTCCATCGTGGTTCATCCCGATCAGGCCGTCGGTGAAATCGGAAATGCGGTCGGAGGGGGCCGCGGCGCCTCGCCCGGGCGCGCTGTTTGTTGTCGTGCCCACCCAGACACCAAGGATGGTGACGGTGGCGGCGAGGCCGAGTGAGGAGAACCAGCGGGTCCCCGCGCGGGGTCGGAGCGCCTTCGCTCCCGGCCAGGCGGCAGTCGGAATAAACGCCCGCACCAGGGCCTGGTCGAGACGTTCCGGCGAGTTCCCGAATCGCACCAGCAATCGGTCGCGCAGGAGCTTCAACCCGACCAGATTCCGTCGACGGACCGTGGACTGAGGAATCCCCAACCGCCTGGCGATCTGTGCCGGCTGCAATCCCTCGAAGTAACGCAGCTGCAGCGTCGAACGATAGGGCTCCTGAACGCCGGAGAGGGCGGCCTCCAGTTCGAGCGCGGTCCGTCTGCGATCGATCGCCGGTTCGGGACCGACATCAAGGCCATCCGCGAGGGTCGCGAGCTCCCGGCGGGAGCGTCGGTCGGTCGAGCGGCACCACATACGGAAATGATTGCGCATCACGGCTTCAAGCCACGCGCGCAGCGACTGATCAATCTGAGGCGGCCGTTTGAGGTACGCCACGAAGGTCTCCTGAACCAGGTCGCGTGCGAGCTCCTCGTTGCGGACGAGCTCGAAAGCCCTTCGCCGCAGCCATTTAGAGTGTCCGCCCAATTCCGAGGGTGAATTGTCGGCTGATGAGCCCGTACCGCCTGGGTTCATGATTGATGAATGATAACAATATTCGTCCCGAGTCGCGGTAAAAGTGTGGGCCTTGGTTAAATGATGGCGCGATGAGTTATTTGCGATGTGCCGACCTCGTTTGCGACGCCAATCGTTCACTAAAAAAAGTACCCAGGGTTACGTAAAAACATTTCGGTATTCTACGGGCGTATCCGTAACAAAAACGCAACCCAACCTCATGAAAAGATTGATGAATTCCCCGGTTTTCGGGCACGATGGGGACGCGCCAGTCCATTTAAGTCCATGGGACGGGCTACCGAGTCTAATGGTGTCAAGGTTATAAATTTTGGCCGGTTCAAACATTCCAATAGGTGTAGGGTCACTTGTGGGTGGCCGGTATCGCCTCGACCGAATGATCGGTCAGGGAGCCGCGGGCTCTGTCTGGCAAGCGAGTCACGAGACGATCGGTAAGACCGTCGCGATCAAGTTTCTTCGCAAGGATCAGGGGCGTGCTGCGATTCGCTTCTTGCAGGAAGCCCGGATCGCCGCGCAAGTGCAACACAGATACATCGTCAGCATCTTCGATTTCGGAAATCTTCCCGACGGCACGCTCTACATGGTCATGGAGCGCCTCAACGGTGAGACGATTGGCGCACGCATCAGTCGCGCTCCGGCCGTGACGGTTCGCGAGTTCTTGCGCTGGACCCGTCAGACCTTGACCGGGCTCGCGGTTGTTCACGCCAACGGCATCATTCACCGCGATCTCAAACCCGAAAACATCTTCCTGGTCGAGGAGTCGGGTGAGGTCTACCCAAAGCTGCTCGACTTCGGCGTCTCGCGCACGGACGAGAACAGCATGCTGAACGCCGACGTTGCCAAGTTGACGGCGACCGGCATGACCGTGGGAACACCGCTCTACATGTCGCCTGAGCAGGCGAGGGGTCGACGCGAGATCGACGCACGTGCGGACGTTTATTCGATGGGTGTCATCCTGTATCGCGCACTCGCGGGGCGTGCGCCCTATCGAGAGAGCAACGTTCTCGATCTCATGATGGCGGTGGTGAATAGCACCGAGGCTCCACCACTGACTGCAAAGCGTACCGATCTCGGTCCAGAGATTTCCAAGATCATCCAGAAGGCGATGGCCCCGGATCGTGAGCAGCGCTATCCGAATTGCGATGCGCTCATCAAGGCGCTTGAGGGCGTTGAGCCTCTCATCCCTGCGACGGCGCTGTGTCCGACCAAGGAAAAGAAGACCGAGGAAGAGAAGGCCATCGAGCTCAAAGAGTTGATGCCGAAGGAGGACTCGGATCCCACGTCTCCGATGACGCTCGTCCAATCGATGTACAAGAAACGCGGCCGCTGGGCGATGGCCGGTGCCGCTGTGGTTCTGGTCGGCGTGCTCGGCGGATTGGCTGTTCTGCTCCGAAAAAATTCGTCAACCGGCACAGGGAACGCTGCAGAAGGCGCGCCTTCGATGGCGGCTGAAACAACCGTGGCTCCCCGTGCGCCGGTACAGGAGCCACCGCCTGTCAGCAACCCGCCCCTCGCGCAGGCAGACGCCCAGACGTTGCCAGTTCACGTCGCGCCAACCCTCTCGGCAGGACGCGCCGAAGCACCGATCGCTCCGAAGCGGGTCCGTCCGGCAAAGAAGCCCAAGCCGGCAACGACGGACAATTTCGCCAAGCCGGACTTCTAGCGCTGGACGATTGATTTCGTCCGGCAAGCTGGCCTGTCCTAGATGTGAACCGCTTCGCCGAGTGCGGCTGCCGTGGCCTCGAACATGGCCTCTGACAGCGTCGGGTGCGGGTGAATGGTCGCAACCACATCGCGAGCAGTTGCTTCCGACGAAATCGCGAGAGACATCTCGGCAACGAGATCGGTCACACCATAACCAACGGCGTGAACGCCGACGATTCGATTGTGATCCTTCTTGTCGATGAGCACCTTGATAAAGCCATCGGGATATCCCGCACCGAGTGCCTTGCCGTTCGCGGAGAAGGGGAACTTTCCGACGCCAAGCTCGATGCCGGCTGCGCGTGCTTTTTCTTCGGTGAGTCCGATAGAGGCAATCTCCGGCGAGGCGTAGGTACAGCCAGGAATCGCGTCGTAGTTGACCGGGGTGGGGTGATGACCCGCCATCAGTTCAACGCATGCGATCGCCTCGGCCATGGCCTTGTGGGCCAACATCGGTGCGCCCGCACAATCGCCGATCGCGTAGATGCCTGGGCTCGAGGTTTGATACGTGGTGCGATCAATCTTGATGAAGCCGCGATCGAGCGCCACGCCCATGCCTTCGAGACCGAAGCCCTCGGTGTTGGCCTGCACGCCGGCGGCGAGCAGAAGACGATCGGCTGTGACCGTCTCGGTCTTGCCGTCTGCGGTTGAGAAGGTCGCAGTCACCTGATCGTTGGCCACCTGCACGTTGCTGATGCGCGCGCCGGTGTGGATCTTCATGCCCTTCTTCTTGAAGGCACGCGTCACGGCCTCGGACACATCGGCATCCTCGATCGGGACGATGCGTGGTGCAGCCTCGACGATCGTGACGTCTGCGCCAAACGCATTCCAGAAGTCAGCGAACTCGACGCCGATGGCGCCAGCGCCGACGACAATGGCCGACTTCGGCTGCTCGGGCAACACCATGGCCTCACGGTAGGTGATGATCCGAACGCCGTCCGGCGTGATCCCTGGAAGCGGACGAGCACGCGCGCCCGTGGCGACCAAGATCTTCTGACCAATGACGGTTCGCTTTCCGGTGCTGCTCGTGATGTCGAGCTTTCCGCGTCCTGAAAATTGCGCAGAGCCCTTGATGTACTCGACGCCGTACTTCTTGAAGAGGTACTCGACGCCGCCGGCGAGCTTGTCGGAGACGCCGCGGCTGCGCTTGATGACCTTGTCCCAGTTGACGCTGATCGTGCCGGAGATCTCGATGCCGTACTCGCTCGCGTGCGAAATGGTTCGCATCGCCTCTGCGCTCTTCAACAGGGCCTTCGTGGGGATGCAACCCCAGTTCAGGCAAATGCCACCCGCACGCTCGCGTTCGACGCATGCGGTTTTGAGGCCAAGTTGCGCAGCGCGGATGGCGGCCACATAGCCGCCAGGTCCTGCACCAATAACGACCAGGTCAAAGTTGTCGGCCATTGGAAGAGCTTCCTAGAAGGCGAGCGTCATCGGACGCTCGAGGATTCCAACGATGGCTTGCAAGAGCTTCGCACCGGCTGCGCCGTCGATCACGCGGTGATCGCAGGACAGGGTGAGAGACATGCGCTGACCGATCACGATCTGATCGTTCTTGACCACGGGCTCCTTACGGACGCGGCCAACTGCAAGGATGCCGGCCTCAGGCGGATTGATGATCGCCTGGAAGTGATCGATGCCCATCATGCCCATGTTGGAGATGGAGAAGGTCGAGCCCGTCATATCCTCGGGACGCAGCTTGCGATCGCGAGCGAGGCCAGCGAGGCGGCGAGCCTCTTCTGCGATCTGACCGAGCGTTCGGCCATCGACGTTGCGAACGACCGGCGTGAGCAAGCCGTCCTCGACGGCAACGGCCATACCGATATCCACGCGGGCGAATCGAACGATGCCTTCATCCGTCCACGAGGCGTTGCACTCGGGGACGCGCTTCAGGGCGAGCGCAGTGGCCTTGAGCACGAGATCGTTCACAGACAGCTTGGCACCGTGCATCTCGCTGACCTGCTGACGGAAGCCCATTGCGGCGTCCATGTCGGCCTCGGCCGTGAGGTAGAAGTGCGGGATCTGCGACTTGGACTCGACCAGGCGACGCGCAATCGTCTTGCGCATCAAGGTGAGCGGGATCAGCTGATCGCCAGGTGCGGTCGGAGCCGAGGGGCGAGCCTCGGTGCGTCGCTCCGGCAGGACCGGGCTTGGCAGCGACGAGTCTGCTGGTGGTACGAATGAGAGATCTGCCGTGGTGGGGACAGCGCCGCGGGTTTGCGCGGCGTTCTTCACGTCACGCTCCACGATACGGCCGCCAGGGCCAGTTCCGGTCACGGTTCGCAACGCGACGCCAAGCTCGTCTGCGAGACGGCGGGCGAGCGGGGATGCGAGGATCTTGCCTTGCGCCTCTTTCGGAGCGGGAGCCGCAGCAACCGGAGCGGGAGCCACAGGCTTCGCAGCGGGAGCAGGTGCGGGAGCGGCAGGCTTCGCAGCGGGAGCAGGTGCAGCTGCAACGGGCGCGGCCTTTGCGGCAGCGGGTGCGCTCTTCGGAGCAGCGCCGCCGCCAGCCTGTGCGAGCAATGCAGAGATGTCTTCGCCGGCCTTGCCGATGATGGCGATGGGTCCGCCGACTGGCACGGTGGTGCCGTTGCCAACGAGGAACTTGAGCAGAACGCCCGAGTCGAAGGCCTCGTAGTCCATCGTGGCCTTGTCGGTCTCAACCTCGGCGATCACATCACCCGGTTCGACTTTGTCGCCTTCGTTCTTTTGCCATTTGCGAAGCACACCCTCCGTCATGGTGTCGGAGAGCTTCGGCATGTCGAGCAGCTGAGCCATAATCTTCGTCGTCCTTTTTTCTACTAACCGAGGTACAAAACTTTTTTGACCAGCTCCGCAGCCTTTTCAGGCGTGGGGCGAATCGAATTCTCAACCTGACGGTTGTACGGTGCCGACACGTCCATGCTGGTCAACCGTGCAACGGGGTGATCGAGATCGTCAAAGCAACGCTGAGAAACGAGGTACGAGATCTCGGCGCCAACGCCTGCGAAGGGGTAACCCTCTTCAAGGATCACGCAACGTCCGGTCTTCTTGACCGAGGCCACGATGAGCTCCTCGTCGAGCGGCCTGATCGTTCGTGGATCGAGCACCTCGGCGTTGATCCCCTGCGCTGCGAGGATCTCGGCAGCGGCGAGGCCGATGTTCACCATCTTGGACCAGCCGATGATCGTGCAGTCCGTTCCCTCACGCTTGATCTCGCCGACACCGATCGGAATTGTGTACTCGCCATCGGGGATCTCTCCCTTGTCGCTGTACATCGTTTCACCTTCGATGAAACAAATCGGGTTGGGGTCACGAATGGCCGACTTCAACAGGCCCTTGGCATCCTTGGGGGTGCCGGGCATCACGACCTTGAGACCGGGGATGTGCGCGTAGTACGATTCGAGCGCCGAACTGTGCTGTGCCGCAAGCTGGTGGGCAGCGCCGCCGGGGCCGCGGAAGGTGACGGGGCAGCTGTACTGACCACCGGACATCTGGCGAATCTTCGCAGCGTGGTTCACGATTTGATCGATCGCGACGAGCGAGAAGTTCCAGGTCATGAACTCGATGATGGGGCGCATGCCAACCATCGCCGCACCCACGCCGAGACCGGCGAAGCCGCACTCGGTAATGGGCGAGTCGATGACGCGCTTGTCGCCGAACTTCTCGAGCATCCCTTTCGAGACCTTGTAAGCACCGTTGTAAAACCCAACCTCTTCACCCATCAGGAAGACTTCGGGATCACGGAGCATCTCCTCTTCCATTGCTTGGCGAAGGGCTTCTCGATATTCAACGACGGGCATGGGTCTTTCTTCTGCTTCCTTGGGTCTGAAGGGGGAACGGAGCTCGGGGAATACGTCGAAATTAATCGATGTAGTTGAATTCAGGCAGACGCTCGGCGGGCAATACACCGCTCTCGTCAGCGAAGGTCACGGCGTCGTCAATCTCGACCTTGACCTCGTCGTCGATGGCCTTCAGCTCTTCGGGACCGACACCATAGCCAGCGAGGTGTCGCTCGGCGATGAGGAGACAATCCTTGCGCTTGTACTCTTCGACCTCGTCCTTCGTGCGGTACAGACCGGGGTCTGACATCGAGTGACCACGGTAGCGGTAACACTTGATCTCGATGACCGTCGGGAGTGACTCTTCACGGGCTCGTTTCACGGCCACGGCGAGGCGGTCTCGAACCACCAGAACGTCGTTGCCATCAAACTGATCGCGGGCCATTCCGTAGGCCAGTGCCTTTTGCGAGGCGTCCTCGACCGACATCGTTCGCGAGAGCGGCGTACCCATCGAGTACATGTTGTTCTCGCAGATGAAGACAACGGGCAGCTTCCAAAGTGCCGCGAGCGACATGGCCTCGTGGGCTGCGCCCTGGCTGACCGCGCCGTCGCCGTAGAAGCAGAGGGTCACGCGCTTGTCGCCACGGTACTTCGAGGCGAAGGCCGTTCCGACCGCGAGCGGGAGGTGCGCACCGACGATGCCCCAACCCCCGAGGAAGTTGTTTGGCTTGTCGAAGAAGTGCATCGAGCCACCCAGGCCCTTCGAGCATCCGGTTTCCTTGCCGAAGAGCTCTGCCATGCAGGCCCGCGCCGTGGTGCCCTTGGCATAAGCCAGGCCGTGGTCGCGGTAGGTGGTCATGATGTAGTCGCTGTGCTCGGTCGCGCCGACGGCACCCGCTGCGATGGCCTCTTGCCCAATATAAAGGTGCAAGAATCCACCGATTTTCTGTTGCGAGTAGGCCTTGGCGGCGGCTTCTTCGAGCCGACGGATTCCAAGCATCTGGCGGTAGTACTTGAGAAGGTTGAGTTTCTCTTGGGCCTGCAAAGCCTCTCCTTCGATTCTCGTCATTGCGACTGGTTGAACTCCCTTGATCCGAAGCTTGGGAGCCGCGGAGAGCGCGCATGATACAACACTGAGACGAGCTGCAAGCCAGATTCGTGGATTTTTTGGTTTTTTTCTTTCGGAAACGAAGCCGAAATTTACGGACGGACCGACGATCAGGTGGATGTACGGTGCTTTGACAGCCTGTGCGAGTGCGAATATCCGAGCGCGGCCATAAATCCGAAGCTCCCGAGCGTGGCCCAAAGGCCCATCCCGGTGAGAAATTCCATGGCGACGCCCCCCAAAAGGGGACCCACGGATTGCCCAGCGACCTGCGCGAGGCCGAAGATACCCGAGTACGCACCGATGCTTCCGGCAGGGGCCAGGGTGGTGACCAGGGAATGCTGCGACGGCGCGAGGATGACCTCGGAAACGGTGATGGCGGCGACACCGAGCAACAGTAATGAAAGGTTACCAACGAGGCCGAACGCGGAATAGGAGAGGGCGTAACCGATACACCCGATAAACAGGGCTCGCATGCGGCCGATACGATTGATGAGACCGGCGGCCGGCAGCTGCAGCGCCACGACGATGAGTCCGTTGACGGTGAAGATCCGGGAGACATCGGCGTTGTCGAGGCCAAGCTCCCGGGCCGCGAACACAGGCAGGGTCACAAAGAGTTGAATTTGCAGCAAAAAGAACAGAAAAGTGGACGCCGCGTACCACATGAAGCCGGTGTCGTGCCGGTGCGCGATGAGCTCACCCAACCAGCTGGTTTTCTTCTCGGTTTTGCATTTTGATTCGCCCCTTGGCGAGTGCTCGATCGCCCCGCGCAAGGGCAAGATGATGAGAAATCCGACGAGACTCACCGGAACACTCAAATAGAAGAACTGGTGGTATTCCAGGCGGCCTGTTGCGAGCGCGGCGAGCGCGGGACCACCGGCAAAGCCGATGTTGATGAACATGCGTTGCAGCGAAAAGGCTGAAACCCGCTGTTCGACCGTCGTCAAATCGGCCACGAGGGCCTGTGAAGGTGGTTCGATGAAGGCGCGCGCCAGGCTGTTGTTGACGAACAGGATAGCCAGAAGCCAGACCGGAGCCCGTTGAGACACGCAAAACCCGAGCGCTCCGAGGTTGAGCGTTCGAATGATGTTGGCTGCGACGATGAGCGGCATCCTACCGATGCGATCACAAATTGCGCCGGCGATGCCCTGGGCGAGCGCCCCACAGGCGCCGCTCACGGACATGACCAGGGTGGCTGCCCAGACGGGCATTTGCCGGTCGCGGGTGAGGTACACAATCATGAACGGCAGCACCATGGAAAACCCCAGCGTCGCGACCAGCCGGGACCAGGCGAGGATCCAGACACGGCGATCAAGCAATTTGAGCTGGGAGAAATCGAACACGTCAGAAGCGGGGCTGCAGACGGCAGCGTGCGCCACTTCGTACCCTGTCATTGTAAAAAGACTGACACCCACTTCCTATCCGGCCCGAAGCAAGGGACGTCGCCGCTACGCCCTCGACCTGATAGCCTGAGCCACCGTGAACGTTGAACTGAAAAGAATTTACTCCTTCGAATCGGCGCACTTCCTCCCGCGGGTTCCGGCAGGGCACAAGTGTCGGAACATGCACGGACACAGCTACCGCGTGGAGTTGTTCGTGACAGGGCCGGTCAATCCCGAGACCGGATGGCTGGTCGATTTCGCAGACCTCGATGACGCGTGGGCACCGCTGCACGCCAAGTTTGATCACCACGTTTTGAACGATGTTCCGGGTCTCGAGAACTCCACGTGTGAGGTGATGGCGGTTTTCATCTTCGAGGCGATCCGCAAGTCGGTTCCGCAGTTGTCCGCCGTGACGGTCTGGGAGACCAGCGACTCGGCCTGCACCTATCGGGGCGAGGGTTAAGCAGGAGTCGGTTTCGACCATGTTTCGCATTGCCCATGTCACCGATCCGCATTTTCGCTCCTACTCGGGGTGGAATCCGCTGCGGTTTTTGGGCAAGCGCGCGGCGGGGGCAGCGAATCTCCTCCTCAATCGCACGCGCAAGCACAAGATGTCGCTGCTCGAGTCGCTCGGGCAAGACCTGCAACACCAGTGGACGGAGCTGGGCATTGATCACCTGGTTGTGACGGGCGATCTCGGCAATATCTCGTTGGAGGGAGAGTGGCGTGCGGCGATTGCGTGGCTCGAACGATACGGACCGGAGCCGCGCGCGCTGACCGTCATCCCCGGCAATCACGACGTCTACACCCCCGATGTCGAGCGAGAGCACGCATTCGAGAAAGTATTCGAGCGTTACCAGAAGGCCGATCACCGCGCCGACGAGGCCGCGTATCCCTTCGTCCGCATTCGGGGTGAAGACATCGCGTTTGTTTGCGTCAACACCTGTGTCGCAACGGGTGATCTTGGCGCGTGGGGCTCCATTGGCGATCCTCAGCGCAAGCGCCTCGCGACCATCCTCACGGAACCGTCTTTTCAGAAACGGGTCCGCGTCGTGCTGATGCACCACCCACCCGTCGTGCACAAGGGGGCCGAAGACCACAACCTGCGAGATCGAGAGGCCTTCGCAGATGTGCTACGAAATGCCGGTGCTGACCTCGTCCTTCACGGTCACGATCATCGGGACGAGATGACATGGCTTGCGGGTCCGGGCGGAACACAAATCCCCTCGGTCGGTGCGGGCTCGGCCTCGTACGCCGGAGCCCCCGCAGGTCGGTCGCGTTACAACATCTACGAAATCGATGGTCGTTCAATCACGCGGATCGTGCGCGCCCACGATGTGGCGCGCGATGCCTTTGTCGAAGTCGGACGCGAGCTAATCTCGCGTCCGGTTGCGACCTGATCTCGCTGCGGCTTATCCGACGAGATCGACGACGGCGGCCGTGACACGCTCTGCGGTCATGCCGAACTTCTCCATCAGCAGCTCACCCGGCGCGGAGGCGCCGTAGCGATCGATGCCGAGGGCGATGCCGCGACGGCCAACCCAACGGGCCCATCCAAACGTCACACCGGCCTCGACGCTGACACGTGCCGTGATGGCGGGCGGCAATACGAGATCCTGGTACTCCGCCGATTGCGCCTCGAAGGCTTCCCAGCAGGGCATGGAGACGACGCGTGCCTGGATGCCCTTGGCCTCCAGCTGTTCCTGGGCCTTCAGCGCGAGTCCAACCTCGGTGCCCGTCGCGATGATGACGGCCTGTGGCTCGCCGTTCTTCGCGTCCGACAAGACGTACGCACCGCGTGCGAGACCTTCGGCAGATGCACAGCGCGCCGGATCGAGCGTCGGTGCATTCTGTCGCGAGGCGACGATGACGGTTGGTCCATGGTTGCGCTCAAGCGCGAGTTGCCAGGCCTGTGAGGCTTCGTTGCCGTCGGCAGGACGGACGACCCAGAGATCGGGCATCGCACGCAACGCCGCGAGATGCTCAACGGGCTGATGGGTAGGTCCATCCTCACCGAGGGCGATCGAGTCGTGGGTGAACACGAAGACGACCGGGAGGTTGTTGAGCGCCGCGATGCGAAGGGCAGGGCGTTCATAGTCCGAGAACGCGAAGAACGTCGCCGTGAAGGTTCGCAGACCACCGTGGTACGCAATGCCGTTGGCGATGGCGCCCATGGCGTGCTCGCGGACGCCGTAGTGTATGTTGCGGCCTTTTCCGGTCTTGCCGTCGAACGATCCGCCATCCTTGAGGCCGGTGTTGGTCGAGCCCGAGAGATCGGCGTCGCCACCGATGAGCCAGGGGATCACCTTTGCGGCGGCGTTCAGCGCTGCACCCGCAGAGGCGCGCGTGGCCGGCTTGTCGGCTGCTGCGTACTTGGGCAATACGTTTGCCCAGTTCTCCGGCAGCTTGTTCTCAAGCGCCATCGTCCATTCTGCAGCGAGCGCCGGGTTGGCAGCAGCCCACGCGTCGAAGGTCTCTTGCCAGGCTGCCTGAGCGGCCTCTCCGCGAGCGTTGCTCGAGAGAATGTGGCTCGAGGCGTCGGCCGGAATCTCAAAGAACTTCTCCGGGTCAAATCCCAGGGCCTTCTTCGTTGCAGCCACGCCGTCCTTACCAAGTGGGCTGCCGTGGGCGCCGCTCGAGTTGGCCTTGGGAGAGCCGTATCCGATGGTGGTACGAATCAAGATGATGGAGGGACGCGCCGTGTCGGCCTTGGCTGCCGTGATCGCAGCGTCAATGCTGGCGAGATCGTTGTCGCCGTCTCCGACCTTCAAGACCTGCCATCCGTAGGCCTCGTAGCGTTTGCCGACATCCTCGGTGAACGTCATCGACGTGGGGCCGTCGAGCGAGATCTTGTTGTCGTCGTAGAGGTAGATGAGCTTTCCGAGCCCGAGGTGGCCGGCCAGAGAGGCGGCCTCGCAGGAGATGCCTTCCATCAGATCGCCGTCCGACACGATGGCGAAGGTGTGGTGATCAACGATCGTGTGGGCAGCCGTGTTGTAGCGCGCGGCGAGCGAGCGCTCGGCGATCGCCATACCCACTGCATTGGCCGTTCCCTGTCCGAGAGGGCCCGTGGTGGCCTCGACGCCTGGGGTCAGGTGTGCCTCGGGATGGCCGGGCGTCAGCGCGCCCCACTGGCGGAAATTCTGGACCTCGGACAGCGGCAACGCGTATCCGTAGAGGTGCAACATTGAATAGAGCAGCATGGAGCCGTGTCCTGGCGACAGGACAAACCGGTCGCGATTGGGCCATGCGGGATTCTTCGGGTTGTGGACGAGGTGGCGTTGCCACAGCACGTAAGCCATCGGTGCGGCGCCAAGCGGCAGCCCGGGGTGGCCTGAATTGGCCTTTTGCACCGCGTCGATCGATAGGATGCGGATGGTATTGACGGAGCGGGTATCGATGGCTTGAAAATTCATGGTTGTGAAAGTCGGTAACACGATCAACCGTGAAATTCCAGCGTCCATTAACGTTTGTATGAGCACCCGGCAGTGTTGCAACCCGTCCGGACCTCATTTAATCTGATCGTCCGGCCCGTTTGTAGCGGGGTCGTTTCATGCCGGGGGGGACACGGTGGACGCAAAATTGAAACGCGAACGGGGGTTCGAGTCGACGCTCAACGGTGCCAAGGGACGCATCTTGATCGTGGACGACGATGCGATGGTGGCAGAGGTCCTGTCGGCTCAGCTGGTTTCGGCCGGATATCAGGTGGAGATCGAGATGAATCCGGCGCGGGCCGTGACACGACTTCTCGAAGATGGGGCAGGCATCTCGATCGTTTACTGCGATCTCATGATGCCAGGGATGTCGGGTATGGATGTCGAGGCTGCCGTGAGGAATCGCTGCCCGGCTTCCGCCGACAAGCTCGTGTTCATGACCGGTGGTGCGTACTCGCCGACGGCCCAGCGGTTCGTCGCCGATCACGCTGCCGTGAGCGTGGGCAAGCCGTTCAACATCGTGCGCGACGCGGCCTGCAGACTCGCGAGTCACACTGCTGCGAAGGCCTAGATTCCCGGACTGGGATCGTGAACCTTTGTGAGCTTGTCACGCAGGCCCGATGAGATGTGAACCTCATTGTTGGCGTCGATGATGACCGCCTCAATGCCTTCGGTCTTCTCCACGAGCGCCATCGCCTTTTCCGGGCCCATCACGAACAACATCGTGTCCCAGAGATCGGCCTCGAAGGAGCTGTTTGCGAGGACTGTCACAGAGCGGGTGCTTGTGACGGGGAATCCGGTTCGAGCGTCGAGGATGTGGTGGTATCGCTTGCCGTCACGCAAGACGTATCGTTCGTAATCGCCCGAGGTATTGAAGGCGCGGTTGGAAAGTTCAAGCTTGTAGATGACGGACTCGCGACCGCCGCGTGGATCTCGAATGCCAACGCGCCACTTGCGCTCGCCGCGGACACCGGACGCGAAAAGATCGCCGCCGGCCTGAACGATGAAGTCCTGAATACCCGTGTCACGGATTGCCTTGACCGCTGCATCGACGGCGTAACCCTTGGCGGTACCACCGAGGGTGAGCTTCATACCCTTGCGCTTGAGAAAGACGCTCTTCTTCGCATCGTCGAGAACGATGTCGCGATAGTTCACCAGCTTCAGTCGTGCCTTGACCTCGGCCTGCGTCGGTAACGAACCGTCATTGTCCTCATCGAACTTCCAGAGTCCGCGAAACACACCCACCGTCAGATCGAAGGCGCCCTCGGAGGTTTCACCCAGCCATGGTGCCTTCTGAATCACCGAGTACGTCTCGGGGTGAATGACGACCGGTTCAACGCCGGCGTTTTGATTGACCCGTGACACGTCCGAGTTCTCCAGCCACGTCGACATCAGGACGTCGACCCGATCGAGTGCCTCGAATGCGCGCAAGAAGGCTTTTTCGGCGAGCGCTGCGTCGGTGTGAAAGATCTGAACGTCGCACTTGGTACCCATGCAGGGATGGCTGCGGGTAAAGATCTGCGCGGCCGGCTTTGCGGCCTCGATGGTGGGTGCCTGGGCCTTCGGTGGCGCGTCCGATGGGTTCTTGCAGGCAGGCGCAAGCACCAGCACGAACAACAGCGAACGGCGAAGGTGGGCGGGGATGGACATCGGGGGACCGTATCCTACAATGCCGGTTCGATGCCCGCAGTATCGCCTGGCTCAACAAGTACGCACGTCGTCATCGTTGGTGGCGGCGTGATGGGCTGCTCCGTTGGGCTTCGCCTGCGTGATCGCGGGATCGCATGTACCATCATCGAGCGCGGCATTCCGGGTGCCGAGGCTTCAAGCGCAGCGGCCGGAATCCTCGGCCCACAGTGGGAGTGCGATGAACCGGGAGCGCTGATGGATCTTGGACTCAAGAGCCGCGGGCTGTATCCGGATTTCGCGCGCGAGCTCCACGAACTGTCGGGGATTGACATCGGATACCGGGCCTCGGGTCTGATTGAGCTCGCGCTTGATGATGCCGGTGAGCAGGGCATCGCGAACCGCTCGCGATGGCAACGCGAGCGTGGGCTTGCTTCCGAATGGCTCGATCTCCGTGCATTGCACGCGCTCGAGCCCGAGCTGGCGCCTGGGGTCCGGGCTGGCGTGTTGATGCCCGAGGAGGGCCACGTGTCCGCGCGCCTGCTGGCACGCGCAGTTTCGCAGGCGGCCGCGGTGCGCGGGGTGAAGTTCTTGCAGGGGCGCTACGTGCGGCGGGTTGCGATGGAAGCGGGCCGGGCGACGGGCGTTGAGCTTGATGGTGAAACGTTACACGCCGACGCGGTGGTCATCGCAGCGGGCAGCTGGTCGTCGCTGGTGGAGGGCGCGATGGCTCCGAGCGTGGTTCGACCGGCTCGCGGTCAGATGGTGGTCGTCGAGATGCGCCCGCCGCTGTTCCGACACGTCCTGGCACCATTCGTCAATGGATACCTCGTTCCGCGGTCCGACGGCGTCGCGTTGATGGGTAGTACGTTTGAGATGGTCGGCTTCCGAAAAGAGGTCACGGTCGGCGGCCTGTCGGACATCCTCGCGATGGCCCGCGCGGTGCTGCCCGGCCTGCAGTCCTTGCCTGTCGTGGATACCTACTCGAACTTCAGGCCCTACACGTCGGACAGGAGTCCGATCATCGGCAAGACGGACGTGGACGGTTTGTTCCTCGCGACGGGACACCACCGCTACGGCATTCTGCTCGCGCCCATCACCGGCGATATCGTCGCGGCGCAGATCGCGGGTGCCTCGATGGGTTCGCTTCACCCGGATCTTGCGCTCGACGCCTTTTCGCTCGCTCGCTTTTCCTGAGTCCTAGAACTTGCCGGCGAGGGCCGGGTAGAGCGACTGGAAGCGCGCGTAGGGTTGTGCGTAGGCCTTGTGTGCCTTTTTGTCGGATTTCGTGGGTGCCTTGCGTGACAGCGTGGCCTTGCAGGCCGCCGGAACGCTGGCGAATGCGCCCACCGAGACGGCGCCGAGCAACGCAGCACCAAACGCAGGCCCTTGCTCGCGGTTGACTTGCTGCACCGGCAGGCCAAATACATCGGCCTGAAGTTGTCGTACGAATGCGCTCCGCGCGCCGCCGCCTGTCAAGAGCAGTCGGGACAGCGGCAGCTTCATGGCACGCAGGATCTCGACCGAGTCACGCAGGCCGAAGGTGATGCCTTCGAGCACGGCGCGTGAGAGGTGCGCGCGCTTGTGCGCGAGCGACAACCCGACGAAGGCACCACGCGCGGAGGCATCGCGGTGCGGAGTACGTTCACCCTGCAGATACGGGAGGAAGGTGAGTCCGAGCGCACCGATGGGAACGCCCGCGGCCTCCTCGTTCAGGAGGAGATTGAGGTCTGTCCCCGTCTTTGCGCCGCTTGCAACGGTATCGCGGTACCAACCAAAGGCACCACCGGCCGTCAGCATGACACCCATCACGTACCAGGTCTCCGGCACGGCGTGACAGAAGGTGTGCGCGCGAAGTCCCGGATCGACCACGGGCTTTGCGGTTGGGGCGAGCACCGTGCCCGAAGTTCCCCAGCTGACGACGGCCTCGCCAGGGCTGACCAGTCCGACGCCGATCGCGCCGCACGCGTTGTCGGCGCCGCCGCCCGCGACCGGAATACCAGCCGGCAGGCCCAGCGCTGCCGCGGCCGCATTGTTCAAATGACCCGAGACCTCGCTCGATCCAACCACATCCGGAACAAGGCTCTCCGGAAGCTTGGTCGCCTTCAGGATGGTCGAGCTCCAGCGCTGTTTCGCGGTGTCGTACATCAAGGTGGCCGACGCATCGGAAGGCTCGGTCGCGAGCGTACCGGTCAGGCAAAGGCGAATGTAGTCTTTCGGAAGCACCACCTTCGCGAGGCGCTTGAACGCTGCGGGCTCGTGTTTGCGTAGCCAGAGGACCTTTGGCAAGGTGAAGCCCTCGAGCGCCGGATTGCTGGCGTTTTTCCGAAGGCCTGCGGCGCCCACGGTCTTCGTGATCCACTCGCATTCGGCGGTTGTTCGACCATCACACCAGAGCAGGGCAGGCCGTATCACGCGGTTTTCGCGATCGAGAAAGACCGAGGTGTGCATCTGACCCGACAGACCGATGGCGGCGACCTGAGCAGGCTTCTTCGACTGGGAGAGCGCGGCGCGTACCGCCTTGACAGAGGCCTTCCAGAAGGCGTCCGGGTGCTGTTCCGCCCAGCCAGGTTGTGGCGTTTGCAGCTCGAGCGGGGCGGTCGCCTCCCCGATGGTATTGCCCTTTTCATCCACCAGCAGCGCCTTGACGCCGCTGGTTCCAACATCGATTCCCAGAAACATGCTCATTGGGGCGGCAATCTACCAGGGTCGAACCCGATTGGAATCCAAATGGGATATGCTCTAAAAATTCGGGCTTGAACTTCCGACGAAATATTTTGATACAATTCGATACAAAATGTTAGTTGAAGACCGGCGCCGGAAACTCCTCGAATCGGTTCGCTCGCGCGGCAGCTTGACCGTGGCCGAGGCGGAGAAAACCCTGGACGTGAGTCGCATGACGATTCACCGCGATCTCGACGCGCTTGAGG
>Ga0169931_10004721_pt1 | contig 21071 bp, 19 predicted proteins | sample Kivu_15m_20L_FD_129675 | JGI IMG/M metagenome (GOLD analysis project Ga0169931, IMG submission 129675) | Freshwater microbial communities from Lake Kivu, Western Province, Rwanda to study Microbial Dark Matter (Phase II) - Kivu_15m_20L... | ecosystem: Environmental > Aquatic > Freshwater > Lake... | reverse complement strand
TCGGGTTCATCTGGAACGGGATCCTCGGGTTCATCTGGAACGGGATCCTCGGGTTCATCTGCCATTCAGCTCTCGGGCGTGACCACCTCGACCACGTTTGATCGCTACGGCTTGGCGATGGTGGATATCACTCTGAGTGCGCCTCTCACGCAGGGAACGGTCCTCGCGGTTACGGCCGAAAGTGATACTTTGTTAGCGGGCCAAGATTTTTTCGAGACCTCTTACACAGTCAATCTGCAGGCTGGTACAACGTCTTTTCGAGCCATCGTTCCGCTTGTGCACGAGGATCAACTCACCACGGTCCGCCCGGCCGGGGTTTTCCACCTTTCCATTGCTGGAAGCTCCGGGGACGCAGTTCTCCCCCTGAGTGTCCCAGTGACTCTGAATGCATCTCGTGCTTGGTTGGAGGCGGAAGCGATATCAGCCGGTGACACTCATACTTGTGTGATCACGCCTGCACAGAGGGTCAAGTGTTGGGGGGCTAACTCTAAAGGCCAGTTGGGCGATGGCACGATCGAGGATCGGCATGAGCCCGTCGAAGTAAGCGGTCTCACCCAAGTGGTGGGTCTAGCGCTGGGTCAGTTTCACACGTGCGCTCTGATCGAGGGGGGAACCGTCAAGTGTTGGGGTTACAATAATCGCGGGCAATTGGGTGACGGAACGCAGGACGATCGGTTGACCCCTGTTTCCGTATCATCTCTTTCAACCGTAACAGCCCTATCGGCAGGTGCGTCTCACAGTTGCGCTCTTTTATCCGATGCGACTGTTCGCTGTTGGGGGATGAACAATCAGATGCAATTGGGCGATGGCACGATAGACACACGCACTACGCCCGTCGCCGTTCAAGGTCTCGCAAGTAATGTAATAAAACTCGATTCGGGCCCTTATCATAACTGTGTGGCTCTTAGCAGCGGAAGTGCCCAATGTTGGGGATATAATCTTTCGGGTCAGCTAGGGAATGGAGCGAGCGGAGGCTGGTCCTCCGCTGTGGATGTGAGCGTAATCAGTGGTGTTACTTCAATTTCGCTCGGGGACTCGCATAGTTGCGCCCGAGTTTCGAGCGGCAAAGTTCATTGCTGGGGCGCAAACGCAAACGGACAGTTGGGAGATGGGACTACCACGAACGGGAGCTTACCGGTTGAAGTCTTGGATATCGCCGATGCTAGCCTCGTTGCAGCAGGGGGGGGGCACGCGTGTGCGTTGATCTCATCAGGTAGTGTAAAGTGCTGGGGAGCTAACTCATCTCAGCAGTTAGGTGATGGTTCTGTAACGGATCGAAGTACACCCGTCAGCGTTGCAAATCTAAATAGTGCAGTGTCGATCACTGCTGCCAATTCACACAACTGTGCGCAGTTTGAAGATGGCCGGGTGGAATGTTGGGGTGAAGGCGTTCGATTGGGCGCACATATCAACCGGATGCGCCCGGGTGCGCTGAGCGGTGTTACGGGCGCGCAACAAATTACCGCCGGGTCCGGCTTTTTTTGCGTGCGTTTAGACAACGGAAGCGTCACTTGTTGGGGGGCCAACAGCGAAGGACAGCTAGGCCGCGGAACCACAAGTGAACAAGAGAGTGTTGGAGCTGTCGCAGGGACGCTATCCGCTCACTCCGTTTCGGCAGGAGATTCACACGTCTGCGTACTTGAAGCCAGCGGTGGGGTGAAGTGCTGGGGTGAAAACTCGTATGGGCAGTTGGGCGACGGTACAGAAGTGCAACGAACAACACCGGTATCCGTCTCCGGCCTTAGTCATATCACTTCAGTTCAAGCTGGGATGGAACACACTTGTGCCCTCGGTTCAGAGGGGACGGTGAAGTGCTGGGGGAATAACGATGCAGGCCAGTTGGGTATTGGAACTTCCGAAGGCCATCGTACCACTCCTGTCACTGTCGGCGGCCTGAGTGGGGTGGAGTCCTTAGCGATCGGGGGATATCATTCCTGTGTTTTAATCACAGGCGGTCAAGTGAAGTGTTGGGGCCTAAACGATTCCGGCCAGTTAGGGATCGGTGAGGACAGCAATCAAACCGCACCCGCATTAGTTTCAGGCTTAACCGATGTTTCCGCTCTTTCGGCGGGATTGAAGCACACTTGCGCGCTTCTCGGAAATGGGACGGTCAAGTGTTGGGGTGAGAACAGTCATGGAAAATTAGGCGATGGTACTGTCGAGTCGCGCGATAGTCCCGTGCTGGTTCCATCCTTGACCGGAGCCTTGTCGTTGACCTTGGCTGCTGAGCAAAGCTGCGTGACGATTGCTGGAGGACAATTAAAGTGCTGGGGCCGGAATGATTTCGCGCAGTTGGGGATGGGCTCAACTGGCGAAGTTTCTTCACCCGCTGCAGTATCTGGATTAGGGCACGTATCTTCTTTGGCACTTAGTACCGCGTCTTGCGCGGTAATTCAGGATGGAAGCGTACAATGTTGGGGTTCAAATGATTACAGAGCTCTTGGTATCGAAGCCAAACGGCCAGTGGTTCGTTCTGAGTAGTGATTGGATATCTCGAGTTTTGCGTTTGCAAGAGTCAATGATTAGTTCACACTTAGGTCTATCTCGTAAACATTTTGATTCGGAGTGAGTGATGTTCAAGGAAAATATCTCTAAGATGGCGTCTCGTTTGGTCTGGGTTGTTTGTTCGTGGGTGATGTCGTTCGGATTATCGCTCAGCCATGCACAGGGCGATGCATTTCATTTGAAAGATTTTCGTATCGAGGGCGTAGGCGCTTTCGGGAATGGTAACAGTTACTCTGCGATCGTCAGTTATCTCCCTCGTTACTCTGTGCTGAGTCAGCTCGATATTAAAGGCAATATTGGCGCATCGCTCTACAAAGGAGCGAACGCGCTCACACCCGTTATCAATGCGGGCCTCTTAGTGGGTTATCAGCCTCTTTCGCCACTTTTAGTGGAATTGGGGGGCGGCCTTCAGGTGTGGACTGGATCAGGCAGTGCCCCCATAGTGAACGGGAACTTGGCGTGGGTCCCGGAAGTGCCGATCTTGGGACGGGTGCACAAAGTGGTAGCGGGCTACAGCCGTGCGTTTTTCGAAGCTCCGGTGAACGAGGTGCGAGTGGGCGTCGAGTTTAATTTCGATACTCTTTTTACCGGTGCTACAAGAGGCGAGCCTTCTGTGGCGTCTTCCACCGCTGCTCCTGTCGAGGCACCTGCTAAGCCTCAAAAAGCGAAGACCCCTTAAACTGCAGCAGAGAAGAAAATAGATCAGAAGTGAGTCAAAAACAGCTGAGTTTTTTTAAAAGAGTTGTCGGAAATCGGTGCCCTGCCTGCTCGCAGGGCGCCGTTTTTTCTGGTCTCTACCGGATGAACGCTGACTGTCCGCGCTGTGTATATCACTTCGAACGCGAGAACGGCTATTTTTTGGGTTCAATGGTCATTTCTTATTTTATCGGAGGCTTCTCGGCGGTTCCGACTTTAATGCTCCTCATTTTTGCAGCTGGGTGGGATCCACTGGAAGCCACCGCGGTGAGTTGCCTTCAGATCCTCTTGATTCATCCCCCGCTTTTTCATTTCTCACGTTTGGCTTGGCTCCACTTGGATCGCGAAGTCAGTCGCCGTGCCTTTGAGCAAGATCAAACCGGCCAGCAAGTAAATGACTCAGCCCAGGGGCCTCATTCAGGCTAGGTCATTTCTGCCTCAGGTTCTGATGCCACTCTACCGATCCTTAAGGTGGAGGAGACCCATTATGAAAGTTCAAGGTCTCAGTGAGTTGGTAAATTCCCTTCAGCGTGTTCAAGGAAAAGGAGCGCTCGGCCGTGACTCGCAGGGGCGAGGCGGTTCCTCGCATCGCGAGCGGGGTTCGCACTCCTCTCAGGATGGCGAGTCGGATGCGTCAGATCGTGAAAGTTTTCAGCGTCTTTTGGAGCTCAGGCAGAAAATTGACTCTGAAATTGAACGTTTTGCAGCCGATGAGCTGGCCCAACAAAGAGGCCTTCATGCGCGGTGTGAGGGGGAGGGCCCGGGGCTGAAAGTGCTGCTTGAAGACGGGGGCGGCAATGTCATTCGGCGCATGACGGGTGAGGAGTTCCTTCAGATTCGACAGCGGGCGACTGCCCAAATGACGTTGAATCGCGGAAAACTGCTGGATCGAAAGCTCTGATCCGGGCACAGTCTAGGCCGTCATGGCACCCGCTTCACCTTCTGTAATAGCCGGCACTGAACTCCGTCCAGGGATGACCGTCGATGGTACTCTTTGGGTGATATCTGACCTCCATATCTTGGCGTCTACGGATTCGGTGGCCACTCAACTGGTTGAATTTCTAACCACGCACCCTCGCGTGGGTGACCACATTGTCTTTGCTGGTGATTTATTCGATCGATTTACGGGCGAACGGCTCTTTCTCTGGGAACGCTTCGAACCGGTGCTCGATGCGATCCGGCAGCTTCCAGGGCGCGGGGTACAGGTGACCTTGCTGGAGGGGAATCACGACCTGCATTTGCAACCTTGGGTGGAAGCCCATCCCGGCGTGCAGTGGGCTGATCCAGGCATCCTGCTCAATTGTGGCGGGAAACGGATTTGGATTGAGCACGGGGATCTGATCAATCAAAGTGATATTGGATACCTTTTGTTGCGCACCACTTTTCGGACCCGCCTTGTACGCGGTCTTGCGCGGCTCGTCCCCGAGTCTTGGGTGGATGGGTTTGCAAAGAATGCAAGTTCACTCAGTCGCGCTCAAAATCCCTGGCTGCCCGAGAATCTGCCTCAGCAAAAACTACAAGCCTTGCGTACCCTATATCGTGATGCCGCAAATCAAAAGCTTCTGAATGGCATCGATTGCGTGATTCTTGGTCACTGCCACGACTTAGACGAAGTGCGCTTCCAGGTAGGTTCACGAGCGGTTCAGTATATCAATATGGGATTTCCGCCCGTGCATGGCTCCATCCTGCGACTTCAAAAAGGGGCATCAAGCGTAGAGCGATTCCCGCTTTTTCGAGCAAGTCCCGCTTAAATAACTGCCATTTCCAGTAGCTCTGCCGCGTTCTCCAAGCTCTTTTTCGTGAGCTGTGGGCCACCCAACATCCGTGCGATCTCTTGCTTCCGTTCGGCTTCATTGAGCGGCACGACTTGAGTCACGGTGCGCTTGCCAACCACCATCTTGCGAACCGTGAGGTGATGATCAGCAAAAGACGCGACTTGTGGGATGTGCGTGATGCAGATGACTTGGTTGAAGCGAGCCACGGATTTCAGTTTGCGCCCCACTTCAAAAGCCGTTTGGCCGCCGACCCCGCTATCGACTTCATCAAAAAGGTAAACGCCAATGCCCCCTTTGTCTGATATTACACGGCGAATGGCGAGCATCAGACGTGAGAGTTCGCCGCCCGACGCAATTTTTCCAATGGGGCGCGCGGTCTCGCCCCGGTTGGTCTGAACTAAGTACTGTATGAAGTCTGCTCCGCCCGCATTCCAGTCGGTGATGGGTTCACGCGGCTCCAGCCCAATCGAGAATAAGGCTTCCCCCATCTTCAAATCGGAAAGCTCGCCGGTCACGGAGTCGGAAAAAATTTTCGAGGCTTTGATTCGCGCTTTCGACAGCGCATTTCCCAGTGCCCGGACTTGGCCCTCGAGTTGTCCGACCAGCGCTTGGAGTTCATCCAAGCGGTCCGAGGCTTGGGCGATTTGGTGGCTCTCGTTCTCAAGCTTTTCCAGGCTGTCGAGCATAGCACTGACGGTAGCACCGTATTTGCGGCGTAAATCAGCCAGAAGCGAAAGCCGCTCTTGCACTTCGGTGAGTCGGGACGGGTCAAGGTCGTTGGAGTTCAAGTAGCGATTGAGCCCCAAGCTCACTTCTTCCGCTTCATTTAACGCGCGTTCTAGGCCTTCACGTAGAGGGTTTGCGCGCTCATCTAAACTGGAAAGCTGACGGAGGCGGTTCAAGCACGTCCGCAAATTCTGAAGCGTTCCCGTGTCTTCGTCCTCCAGTGTGCGACGAACGGCTTCGGCGGATTGAACGCGGCTTTCTGCAGATTGAAGAAGTTGTTTCTCCTGGGCAAGCGTCTCGTCCTCGCCGGCTTGCAAGTCGGCGTCGCGCAGCTCCTTGATTTGGAAACCTAAGAAATCTGCCCTTTTTTGGCGTTCATTTTCTTCGCTTTGAAGCTTTGCGAGTTCCGTCCGTGCCTCCGTCCACTTTGCAAATGCTTCGCGGTATTGTCCGGCTTCCGCCGTTAGGCCCCCATATCGGTCAAGGAGGTCAAGCTGTGTGGTTGTTTTTAAAAGGGATTGGTGCTCGTGTTGTCCGCACAAGTCGACTAACCCTTCACAGATTTCTTGCAGGGTCGAAAGGTTGGCCATCGTCCCGTTGATCCAAATGCGATGGCGTCCCGATGCGTGGATGGTGCGCTTGATGAGCAGCTCGTTGGACTCCACCGGGATACCGAATGACTCCAATCGGGGACGAATCCAGTCGATCGTGCTGATGTTGAAAAGGCCTTCGACCGAAGCTTCTTCGCAGCCGGAGCGGATGAGGTCCGTGTTGGCACGACTACCTAGGATGAGTGATATCGCTTCGAGAACAATCGACTTACCGGCACCCGTTTCTCCTGACAGAATATTGAGGCCCGCTTCAAAAGGGATCTCAGCGTGATCGATGACGGCAACGTTCCGGATGATGATGTTTTCGAGCATAGGAAATCCTTCATAGAGTGAGGGCGCTAAATCAAGTGCTAAACCGGTTTTTGGAATCGGCCGGATGCGAAAACTAGGCCGCAGCTGTGGGGCGTTCCCCGCTCGCCCCCGATTTCTTGGGCGGCTGTCAAAACCCTAGTCACTCCTGAGCACAGGCTGTTGAAAGCCCAGGCAGGAAAACTTCAAAGGTTTCAATTGGATGAGGGCTTTCTAGGTGTTTTTACGGAGGGGGTGCTGTTTGGCACCGTGATTGCTCTTCTCTGGCGTACTGGACGAAAAAACAGAGAGGGAAATCCAAATGACTCAGAATCAGAAGCAAGTGATATCAGTTGGGCGAAGCTTTTTCCTGCGGGTATTTGCGGCCACCGTGGCCTTGACCACTTTAGGTTCACTTGGGTTTTCCTTCGATGCCCATTCGCAAATTCGAGTGCCGTCCATTCCCAATCGCTTAAAAAAACCCCGACTCGCGATTCCGGTGCCAGGTCCTATCACTCCGCCTTGTTTCGAATGCGACAACGATGGCGACGGAGTTACTTTAGGGGCCGGTGATTGTGATGATTTTGATGCCACGCGATATCCCGGTAATACCGAAGTCTGCGACTCGGCGGGAAAAGACGAAGATTGTAATCCGGATACGATCGGTACCCGTGACGACGACGGCGACGGAAAAATCAGCGCAGAGTGTTACCAGGCAGTGAATAATCTTCAGGGTCCTGATTGCGACGACAGTAACCCGATGATTGTTCCGGGCGCCCTGACTTGTATCCCGAATTCAAGCGGACCACTTAGAGCATTCGACGGGACGCCTCTTCGGGATCTGTCTTGGAGTGCGAGTATCTACACTTGCGTTGGTACGCAGTTCAAAGAGGTGTCCTGTGGTCCCGGTCTTTCGTGTATCGCGCAACCTAACGGAACCGGCGTCTGCGGTGTGCCGCCCGCAAACATTCCGACACTTCCGGGCGAGCGCATTTAAGCGGGACCGATCCCGCTTAATCCCTCAAGCCAAACTTCAGTTTCTCACGCAAAAGGGCGAAGTAATCGCGCCCTTTTGCGGAGACGAGTTTCAGGGAGTGCTTGCGGTAGCGTTTAATAAAGACTTCATCGTCCTCACTCAAGTCCACGGCATCTTGCCCGTCCAAGGTCAGAAGCACGTGTCCAGGGCGGTGGGTCAGGGTCAATCGCAATTCCGAGTGATCGGGAATGACCAATGGTCGCTGGGTCAGCGAATGCGGACAAATCGGGGCTAAGATCAAAGCGGGGACCGAGGGCTCTAAAATCGGACCCCCTGCCGCTAGCGAATAAGCAGTTGAACCTGTGGGGGTGCTCACGATCAATCCATCCGCGCGAACGGTGTTGGCTAGCTTACCGTCGATAGTGATCCGAATCCCGATGATTCGCGCGATGGCCCCTTTTGATATCACAGCATCGTTCACCACGGGGCCTTGAAAGACGGTCTTTCCTTTTCGCTTCACCGTCACTTCTAAAAGGGTTCGTTCACTGATGACGGGCGGGTGGCCGTCCAGCAGCGATTGTAAACTTTGAAGGGCTTCCTCTTTCTTAATTTCCGTGAGGAACCCTAAAGTCCCCATGTTCACGCCCATCACGGGCACGCTACGCTTGCGCATCAGGCGCGCGACGCTCAAGTAGGTGCCGTCCCCACCCAGCACAATGATGAAGTCGGCCACATCGACCATCTTTTGCTTGGGCAGGATCTGAATCTGCTTTCGATATCCTTTCACGACGCTCGAGAGCGCAACCGCTACAGTGCGGCTCTCGGTCGCAAACAGGATTTTGCAGTTCTTTGGGCCATGGGTCAGCAGGTGCTGCGCCACTTCAATGGCCAAAGCCGAAGCCTCGGGTTGGTGGTGCTTGATCACAATGCCGACGCGTTTGAAAGAAAGGGGACTCATGGTCTTTTATTATCGCAATGATTCCCCATTTGCGCTGTAGGAAAGTTTTTTCTAGTGTCAAAAAAATGAATCTTTTTGGATCCTCGGGCCGCGCATTCCTGACGTTGCTGTTGCTCGCTCTCTTCTCTGCGCAGGTGGGGACTAACGGCGCGCATGCGGCCGTCACAAGTGTCGCCGTGGCTTCAAATTTTAAATCGGCCTTAGAAAAGTTGAAGCCCATTTTCGAGAATGAAACGGGCCATGTCGTTCAGCTTTCAGCGGGTTCATCGGGCAAACTCTTTGCACAGATTCAGGCCGGGGCACCCTTTGATGTGTTTCTTTCAGCCGATCAAGAAACCCCAAAGAAACTGGAAGAAATGTCCCTTTCAGTTGCAGGATCGCGCTTCACTTACGCAACGGGCGAACTTGCTTTGATATCATCTGCTCATTTGAAAGGCGCATTGCTGCCACTGGATCGGTTGAAGCAAGGTGCTTTTCAGAAGCTCGCGATCGCCAATCCCAAGACGGCTCCGTATGGTCGGGCTGCACTTGAAGTGCTAGAGAAATGGAAGCTCAAAGAAGCGACGCCGGGTCAGTGGGTTATTGGCGAGAACAGTGCCCAAGCGTTTCAGTTTGTTGCAACCGGAAATGCAGAGCTGGGTATCGTTGCGTACTCGCATTGGATTGAGCGCAAAGAAGGAAAAGTGTATCGAATCCCAGAAGGCGATCATCACCCTATCCGGCAGGATGCGGTGCTTTTAAAGCGGGGACAGTCGAACCCAGCGGCCGTCTCTTTTCTTCAGTTTTTGAGGAGCGAGCGCGTGAAGAACCCGTTGCTCGGGTTAGGGTATCGATAAGATGGGTGGCCTGAACTTCTTAACCGAATCGGATGGGCAGGCGATCGGCGTGACCGTGAAACTTGCGTCGGTTTCGACGCTCATGTTGCTGCTACTTGCCACGCCGGTTGCCACTTGGCTCGCTTTCTCTTCCTCGCGCTTGCGTCCTTGGGTGTCGTCATTTCTTTCGCTTCCTCTGGTTTTGCCGCCCACGGTGCTCGGATTTTACCTGCTTTTGGCGCTCGGGCCTGATGGAGTCTTTGGAGTTGGGTTAAAAGCGCTTGATATCACTCCGCTTGCTTTTACTTTTTCGGGTTTGGTTTTAGGGTCGGTGGTCTACTCATTTCCCTTTGTTGTTCAACCCATTCAAGCGGCTATTGAGTCGATCGGATCCCGCCCCGTTGAAGTAGCGGCCACTTTGCGGGCCAGTCCCTGGGATCTCTTTTTCTCAGTCATTCTTCCATTAGCGCGTCCGGGCTTTCTTCGAGCGGCGGTCCTGGGTTTTGCGCACACCGTGGGGGAATTTGGCGTGGTCTTGATGATCGGTGGGAATCGCGAAGGTGAGACTCGCGTCGCTTCGATGCAGCTCTTCGAATACGTCGAATCGATGCAGTTTGAGCAAGCCCATCGCCTAGCAGCCGTTCTTCTGATCTTTTCTTTCCTCTGTTTGCTGGCACTCGCGTTTCTCTCACCGCAAGGGCGGAGGCGGATATGAGTGATGTCCTAAGTAATATATCTATTGCACTCCAGGGTAAACTCGACGCCTTTCAGGTGGATGTTCAGTTTACAGTCCCAGCTCACGGGGTGACGACTCTGTTTGGCTCATCGGGATCTGGAAAATCCAGTGTCCTTCGGGCGATATCAGGTTTGGAAACCCGCTTAGCGGGCGAAATTAAAGTCGGCCAAGAAATTTGGCAGAACGAACGGCTTCACCTACCCACCCACCAGCGATCGGTCGGACTGGTTTTCCAAGAGCCCAGCCTTTTCTCCCATTTGGATGTGCGGGGGAATTTGGAGTTTGGTTGGAAAAGAACCCCTGTCTCTGAGCGCCGGGTCGATCGGGATGAGGTGATCGAGAAATTGGGCTTAGCCCCCCTTCTTTCGCGGCGCGTGGGTCTTCTTTCGGGCGGTGAAAAGCAGCGGGTTGCTTTGGGGCGCGCGGTGCTGGCGAGTCCGCGGCTTTTACTGCTTGATGAGCCGCTTTCGTCCCTTGACGGGCCGAGTCGTCGCGAGATTTTGCCTTATTTGCAGGCCCTGCCCTCGATTCTGAAGGGGCCCATCCTTTACGTGAGTCACTCGGTCGCCGAAGTGAAGTGGATCTCGGACCAAGTCGTCTTCCTCGAGCGGGGCAAAGTACAGCGTTGCGGCACGCTTCTAGAGGTGCTGCCGGCGCTTCAGGCCCTGGATTGGAATCTCGAACAAACCCTCGTAAATTCCTAGCAATTACCCGATTTCCTTCCTATCTTCAGGGCAAAAATCGTCTCGGTTTTGGGAGTTTTTTTTGAATAACGACGATGCTCTTTCGGGGGGAACTCGTGGTCTTGATGGATCCTCACGGACGTCAGTTTCGGTATCTGCGCTTATCGATCACCGACGTTTGCAACTTTAAGTGCCTTTACTGTTTACCCCGTGGCTATTCGAAGGAATCCGCCGCAGGGGCCGCTGTTGCAGGGACAGCTGTTGCAGGGACAGCCGCGCTCAGTGTTCGCGAGATTCGAAACTTGGTGACGGCGTTTGCAAAGATGGGATTCTCGAAAGTCCGCATCACCGGGGGCGAGCCCACAGTACGGAGCGACCTTCTTGAAATTCTGCAGACGGTTCGTGCTGTATCAGGAGTGCTCGAGGTCGCGCTGTCGACGAATGGCCAGCGCTTATCGGTCCTTGCGCGCCCCCTGGTCGACGCGGGCGTTTCTGCGTTCAATATCAGCGTGGATAGTTTAAATCCCGAAGTTTTCAAAAAAATCACCGGAATGGATCGCCTCGAGGAGATTCTCGCAGGGATTGATCTTCTTCTTCAGTTGGGCGTGAAACGCGTCAAGCTGAATGCGGTTCTGATGCGTGGATTGAATGATGACGAGGCGCAGCTGGCCGCTGTTTTCGATTATATCAGGAATCGTCCGGTGAGCTTTCGGTATATCGAACTGATGCAGACGGGTGAGAACGCAGCGCTTTTTCGCGAACGGCACGTCTCGGCGGGTTCCCTGCGACTCAGGCTCCTGCAGTCGGGGTGGAGCGCCCAAGCGCGCGCCTCCACCGATGGCCCCGCTTTCGAGTACACACATCCGGACTTTGCGGGACGGATCGGAATCATTGCCCCTTATGCCGAGGGCTTTTGTACGAACTGCAATCGGCTGAGGGTCAGTAGTCGCGGCGGCCTCAGGCTTTGCCTCTTTGGGACCGGGGAAGAAAGTTTGCGGGACTTATTGCAGTCCCCGGATCAAGAAGGCCAGTTAATGGCGCGCGTTCAAGAGCGTTTAGGGTTAAAGGCACCGACGCATTATTTACACGAGGGAAATCATGGGATCACCCGGAACTTATCCGCCATCGGCGGCTGATATCGAATCCTCCTCTTTTCGGATGATCGACGTGGGTCAGAAAACCGAAACCCGCAGGCGCGCTGTCGCGCAAGGGCGCATTCGCATGGCGCCCGAAAGCTTAAAGCGCGTCTGCGATAAGACCATTCCCAAAGGGGACGTACTCGCGCTCGCGGAGGTGGCCGGGATTCTGGCGGCCAAGAAAACTGCCGATATTATTCCGCTGTGCCATCCATTGGGGCTCGATGCAGTTCGTGTCACTTGTACTGTTGATGAAGCGGACTCTTCCGTCCTCGTCCTTTGTGAAGCGATCACGAACGCAAAAACCGGGGTGGAGATGGAAGCGCTGTTAGGTGTGAATGCAGCTCTTTTGTGCATCTATGACTTAGTGAAGGCGGTCGACCCGGTGCTGGAGATCAGTGATATCTTCTTGCGAACCAAAGAAGGCGGAAAATCCGGCAACTGGGTCAGCCCCCTGGTTCAAGCGAAAGCGAACGGTGCGAAGCCAATTGAGGCAGCATCTTCACCGAAGTTGCTCCAGGATCTGAAAGTGGCCGTCATCACGGTCAGTGATCGTTGTTCGCGTGGCGAGGCCGAGGATCGTTCCGGTCCCGCTCTCGAAGCCGAACTTAAAAATGGGGGCGCACGGTCGGTGCATCGCTTGCTGGTCGCAGATGATGCAGCACAAATTTCCGAAGCCGTTGTGCGCCTCACTCAGCATACGCCGCAGGATTTTGTCCTGTTGACGGGTGGAACCGGGGTGGGGCCGCGTGATATCACGCCCGAAGCGTTAGAATCGTTGTGGACCAAGAAAGTCCCCGGAATCGGCGAACTGCTTCGATCCAGTGGGGCGCACCATCACCCCATGTCCTGGATGAGCCGCAGCCAAGGCGGCTTCATCGGAAAAACTTTAGTCGTTGCCTTGCCCGGCAGCTCGAAAGCCGTGGTGGAAGGATTCGCAGCACTCAAGGACATGATTCCTCATTTGATCGAGATCTCGCGCGGAGGTGCCCATTGATCCGATATCATGAGGCGCTCGCCACTGTTTTATCTCGCGCCAATTCACGTTCCCTGGGCTGGGAAGAAGTCGCTTTAGAGGAAGCCGAGGGGCGAGTGTTATATGAGGACTGCACGAGTCCTGAGGATAGCCCGCATTGGAATAATTCCGCGATGGATGGCTTCGCAGTCGCAGCGGGTTCGGTTACCTCTGCGTCGGTCGAGTCGCCGGTCACACTCGCGGTTCTGCACTCGGTGGTTGCCGGTGATTCAGGTGATATCGATTCAGCGACAGCGTCCTTGGAGCACCCAACGGCAATCGAAATCATGACGGGTGCCCCGCTTCCTTCAGGGCCGTGGGACGCGGTCGTGAAAATCGAGGAAGTGGAGCCGATCCGTGATGCGCAGGGGCGAGTGAGTGCGATCAAAGTGAAAGCGCCTTCCAAAACAGGAGATTTTGTTCGGTATCAGGGCGAAGATTTTAAAACAGGGGCGCTTTTACTTCGTCGCGGCACACTGCTCACCGCGGACTCGGTCTTGGCCTTGGCGGCGCTCGGAATCGCGAAGGTTCGGGTTTTGAAGCGTCCTCGGATCGCGCTCCTTTCAACTGGGCGCGAATTAGTGGGGCATACGGAAAAAACACTCAAGCCCGGCATGATTCGCAATTCGACTGCACCTTACTTGCGCTTGGCACTGAAGCACTTGGGCGCAGACTTGGTTCAATCGTGCGTGATTCCCGATGAAGTCGAGCTTTTTAAAGACCAAGTGTCCCGACTCCTTCAAGATCAACCTGATATCATCTTGACGACGGGCGCGGTCTCGATGGGGAAATTTGATTTCGTCAAGGAAGCGCTGGAAGCCCTTGGGGCCAGGACCCACTTTCACAAAGTTGCTATCCGGCCCGGGAAGCCTCTTCTTTTTTCGGAATTTGAAAATGGGCCCATCGTCTTTGGCGTACCCGGTAACCCGATTTCGACTGCGGTCGGGCTTCGCTTTTTTGTAACGCCTTACTTGCGGGCGCTCACGGGGCTTACGCCAGAGTCCACGCCTCAGGCGCTTTTAGTCGCGGACTTCAAAAAGCCTGATGGGCTTCGGTGTTTCTTCAAGGCAAAAGTAGAAGTCGGGCCTTTCGGTTTAACCGTGCAAGCGCTGCAGGGACAAGGTTCGGCTTTGGTGGGGCCATTGCTCGAAGCCAATGCATGGGTGGAATTCAACGAAGAAGATTCCGTGGCCCGTCAGGGTGACTGGGTGAAAGTGCATTCTCTTTTTCCGCAGGAAAAGCCTTGGTCGTGGAAGGAACCAGAAAATTTTCGGTTAGCTGCGGGGCGTGCATCCTCCGAAGAGAAACCGCAAGAAGCAGGAAGGTGTTGCTGATGAATCGCTTCCAAGTTCGGCTCTTTGGGGCCTTTCGTGATTTTTCGAATGAATCCACGCTCGCGCTCGAGCTCCCCGAGGGGGCCACGGTCGCTCACGCCCGTGTTGCGCTTTCGGAAATTTTTGGCCAAAGCCCGTCAGGATTGCACTTTAAAGCGCTCCTGAATGATTCGGTTTTAGCAGATGAGCGCACGACTCTTTTGGAGAGTGATCCGATATCAGCGGGCGCAGAGTTAGCGATCTTGCCGCCCGTGTGTGGAGGTTAAGAAAGTGGCTACTCCTGATTTTCCACGTATCGAAGTGCGCGTGTCGCATGAAAGCATCGATGTGCCAGATGTTTTGAAAAAAGCGACCGATCGCGGTTGGGGCGCTGAGATCCTTTTTTTAGGTCACGTCCGGGATATCAACCACGGTAAAACGGTCGTGGGCGTTAGCTACGATGCCTTTGTTCCCCATGCCGAGAAAACGCTTCGTGAGATTTGTGTCGAAGCTGCCGAGAAATTTGGAGAATCCTTGGGCTACGAGCTGGGAATGATCGTGCACCACCGTCTGGGGCGGCTAGCAGTGGGTGAAGCCAGCGTGGCCATTACGGTGGGTTCACGCCATCGGGAAACTGCGTATGAAGCATCTCGATATATTATTGAGGAGCTGAAAGAGCGCGCGGCGATCTGGAAGAAAGAGCACTATAGCGACGGGGATTCCGAGTGGCTCAAAGGGCACGCACTCTGTTCTCACACCCGTCATCGCCATTCGCGTGGCAGCGAAGCACAGGGCCCCGCCGTATGACGAACCGCTACCAGCGGCAGACCGCCTTGAAACACTGGGGTCCTGAAGGCCAGATGCGCCTGAAAAATGCACGGGTGCTCTGTGTGGGAATGGGGGGCTTGGGTTCGCCGGCTTCCCTATATCTTGCAGCGGCGGGCGTCGGGAAGCTTGGCCTTGTCGATGGGGACAGCGTCGATCGCTCGAACTTACAACGGCAAGTCCTCTATACCGAAGCGGATGTGGGACAGAGTAAAGTCGAAGCTGCAGCGGTGCGCCTTCGCGCCTTGAATTCAGTGATCACGATTGAAATTCACGCTGAACACTTGAATGCACAGAACGCGATTTCTATCGCTCAAGGTTACGATATCATCTTGGATGGCACGGATCAGTTCTCTACAAAGTTTCTGATCAATGACCTCTGTCATCAACTCACGAAGCCTTGGGTCTATGGCTCGGTGAACCAGTTTGAAGGCCAAGTGGGTCTATTTCATTCGAGCGAATCGGCTTGTTATCGGTGTTTGGTTCCTCAGCCGCCGCAAACCCCCATACAAAACTGCGCGCAAGCGGGCGTTTTAGGTCCTGCTGTCGGTGTCACAGGCACGGTACAAGCCACTTTGGCTCTGAACTGGCTGGTTTCTGGGGGGGGGCCGCATCACCCGCTCTATCCTCGGCCCGCGCAGCTTCAAGTGCTTGAGTTTGCCGGTCACTTCCAAAGTCGAACCGTGCGGATTCAGAAAAACCCCAGTTGCCCAACTTGCTCGAGGCATCCAGCGTCACTCAAGCTTCAGGATGCGATGACTGTCTGTCAGGCCCCCCGTTCTGCGGCCTTGATATCGCCGAAGGAATTCGCCTCTCTACGAACTGGCTCAACCCAATACGTTTTGATCGATGTTCGTGAAGCGGATGAGTTTGAAAGCGGAAGAATCGAAGGCGCCTTGCACTGGCCCCTTTCCAGAATTGAAAGTGGGCAGTTACCGGCAGCTGATTCCGAAGATGCAACGTGGATCTTCTATTGCCATTCGGGGCTACGATCCCAACGTGCTGCGGAGAAAGCCCATTTGTTAGGGGTTCAAGACGCGCGGTCTCTTCAAGGGGGGGGCGTCGCTTGGAATACCCGGGGGGGCTCGTTGTGAGCCACTCGGACGATCTGTTTTCGACGGCATCTGTGACCAACCCAGAACTGATTACGACGCCGCTTGCCCACCGCATGCGACCGTTGAATTTAGACGAAATCGCCGGCCACGAGCGCGTGATTGCTGTGGGGCGCCCGCTTCGAACTTGGATCGAAGCGGACCGTTTACCGTCGTTGATTTTTTGGGGTCCCCCGGGTTGTGGCAAAACCACACTCGCCCGCGTGATATCAGAAAAGACCCGCTCCCGCTTTGTGTCGATGAGTGCCGTTCTTTCAGGTGTGAAAGATATAAAAGAAGCAGTCGAACAGGCTAAGTCCTGGCGTTCACGCGGCGCGCGAACGCTTCTGTTCGTCGATGAAATCCATCGCTTCAACAAAAGTCAGCAAGACGCCCTTTTACCGCACGTCGAAGACGGCACGGTGACCCTGATTGGTGCCACGACCGAAAACCCATCGTTTGAGCTGAATTCCGCGCTCTTGTCGCGAACTCGGGTCATTCGGCTCGAACGCGTTTCCAGTGAAGCGATTCAGGGTGTTTTAGCGAAAGCGCTTACCGATTCTGAACGGGGACTAGCGGGCTTACTGCGGTTATCACTCGACGCGATCCAATGGATCGCAGACGGAAGCGAAGGGGACGTGCGCCGCGCCCTGACTGCTCTTGAAACGGTTGCACTCAACGCCCAAGGCGAAGGAGGCCGAGAGATATCACTCGAAACCGTGCAGGAAATCCTTTCGACCAGTGGTTCGCGCCAGCCCCTGCCCTATGACAAAGACGGCGAAGAGCACCACAACGTGGTCTCGGCTTTTATCAAAAGTTTGCGCGACAGTGACCCTCATGCCGGGCTTTATTACTTGGCCCGGATGCTGGAGGCCGGCGAAGACCCGCTCTTCATCACGCGTCGTTTGGTGATCTTCGCTTCTGAAGACGTAGGCAATGCCGATCCACGTGGGCTTCAGATCGCGCTCGCTGCAAAAGACGCCGTTGATTTTGTGGGGATGCCGGAAGCACGAATCAATCTTGCACAGGCGGTGACGTACCTGGCGTGTGCGCCGAAAAGTAATGCGTCTTATGAGGGAATCAATCAGGCCATCGCCGAGGTGCGGAAGTCAGGGGCACTCCCGGTTCCTTTCCATCTCAGAAACGCGCCGACAGCCCTCATGAAGCGCGAAGGCTACGGAAAAGAATATCAGTATGCGCATGCTTCCAAAGGCGCGCGCGTCCAGCAAACGCATTTGCCCGAAACGCTCGTAGGGCGCCGCTTTTACGAGCCGAAAGATTCTGGTTATGAAAAGCAACTCAAACTCAGGCTCGATGAATTGAATTCGAATTTTGAATAATAAGGGTCTTTCAATCCCAACGCCTGTTTTCATCGAATTGGGGTGTAGAGCCTATATGAAAATCCAGGAAATCTGCCGTCAAGGCATATCAAGCTCGCTGCAGAAACGTATCCATGGCAGGACACGGACTCCCGTTTTTGCATCACCATAATCCCGGGTTCCACGGTGAACTTGATATACGGATAGTCCCGGTGTCCTTTCGCGCAAGTAGTACGCGTGGGGGCTTGCAGTGTGGTCACCCGTTTTGCATTCGACCGCAAAGATGGGTCTTTTATCTTTCAGGACCACAAAGTCGACTTCCCGGCCATCCACGTCTCGGAAGTACCTGAGTTCCATTGCGTGTCCTTGGGTGTCTTCTTGCCAGTGGCAGAATTTAAGGAGCTGCGAGGCCACCAGATTTTCAAAGCGGATCCCGTTGGAGTCGGGTACCTGGGACCAATCCCAGAAGTAGAGTTTCTGTTCCTTTTTGACCGCTCGCAGTTTTGGTGAACCGAACGGGGGAATCCTGAAGCAGAGATACATGCGTTCAAGAATCCCGATCCAGCGGTCCACGGCTTCGTGCGACACTTGAAGTTCTTCTCGAAGATTCTTAATGGAGAGTGGAGATCCGACCCGGGTCGGAAGTGCCTCAACCAGAAGCTCGATCAGGCTGATTTCTTTGACTCGCTCCAGGTCTTGTAAGTCCTCCCGGATCACGCGCGTCAGTCGCTCTCGCTGCCAGCGGCGCCAGTGACGCTCCGTCGCTTTGAAGAGTGGTTCAGGAAATCCGCCGAACTTGAGCAAGGTCTCAAGGTCACCAGCCGTCGGGTGGGCGCTCAATTCGCCGAGTGAAAACGGATGAAGGCGGTAGTAGTGATATCTTCCTTGTAGGGAGTCGCCCCCTTTGCGGTAGTAGTCCAAACGAGCGGACCCCGTGATGATATATTGATTCGAGGATTTGGTGGTGTCGTAAAATCCCTTAAGGAGATTACGCCAACGGGCGAATTTGTGGATTTCATCGAGCACAATCAAGGGGTGCTCAAGGGGTAGCTCTCCGACCAGAATGCGCCTTCGATCATCGGTCCGGTCCCAATTCAGGTAAGCTGGGTGCTTCTCGTCGATGGTTGGGATGAGGCTCAGGCTCAATGAGGTTTTACCTACTTGCCTGGGGCCCCCGATGAAGACCATTTTTCGATCTTGCAGGTCTTCTCGGATCGAATCTGTTAGGTACCTTGAGCGAAGTCTATTCATGACTAAAATCAGGTTAACCTGATTTTAGTCGCTAGTAAAGTAAGGGCAACCTGATTTTACTCGTGTCGAAAACCAAGCCTGTTTCGACTTCGAAATTGACTCAGTTTTTTGAACCTCGGAATCGTAATGATTTAGCTGTCGCGGCAACGAATCATCTCAGGAATGCCTTCATGTCGCCATTCCCGCAGGTTTTGGGGCAGGTGAGTCTTGATGAGGTCTTCTTGGTAGGCGGTATTTCCTTCTTCGGTCGCCTCGAGCAGGTCTTTCAAGATCGAGAGTAAATCCGCTTCCAAAAGGTTCACTTGAGGATGGATCCCAATGCGAAGGACGGTGCGGGCAGTGAGGATACTTTCCATCACCGTTTCAATTCCTTCGATCAGGCGTTGGTAGGAGGCTTCTTTTGCAACGAGGTCTTTTTCTTCTGAGATTCGCGCGCAGAGGCCAATCAGATTGTCCAAAAAGAGTTGCAGGGTATAGAGCGTCTCAAGTGCAATGGACTTTGGGTCTGATACCAGGTCGATCCCGTCCGGAATCGAATCGAGTTCATCATCTTGCATCACAGGAAGAATCGGGCCATCCATCAGTTGCGCGGGATGAATAGGCTCCTCGGTGTGGGATGCAGGCGCGGGCGCGTTATTCGGCATCGGTTCGTGAGTTTGTGCGGGAGTCTGGGATACAACAGCTTGAACATCCTGTTCGTGGTTCATCTTCCGATTCCTTCTTTAGGTTAAAGTGAGTTCTGGTTTTTTTGCTGAGCCTTCGGTGCGGACTGCCCGAGGCCGAGTGATATTGAGGGTGTGTCCGATCCACTCTTTCCAGATTCGGGCGCCCACCAAGAGTTGATCCCAGGATTGGGCGCTTTGTCGGCCCAGATCCTCGACCTCGTTCCCTTTCAGGTTGTGCATCATCACGCGAGACGTGGCGAGGAAGAGTGCAAGGCAAGGCTGCGCTTTCACCAGTCGCTCGAGCAGCTTCTCAATTTCAGAGAGCTTCAGAGCTTGCTCTTGGAGCTTTGATTTATCCTCCACGCGCATGACTTTTTGCGACTTCGTCCGGCTCGCTTCCCGCTGAATCTGCTGGGCAGTGCGACGGGCTTCTTCACAGATTTTCTGGAGGACATCGACGGATTCGGAAACTTTTCTGAGATCGCGCAGGAGGTCTGCACTCAAGCGGCTTCGGTCGGATTCCTGCGCGAGTTGGGGTGTCCAACCGCAGTACCAAGCCCGAGCGATATGTCCGTTGACCGCAGCGCTCCAGTCTTCGAACCGGATCGAGCGGTTCTTCTGGATCAATTCGTAAGAAACGCCGCCCCCTTCATCGGTCAGCCGAATACGAGAGCGATAGACGCGCGTTCCCGCATCCACCCCACTCATTCCGATCTGCATCAGATGGTCCTCAAATGAAATCTCGCGGCGGTGCGCCCATTCGGAAGCGCCATAGCTCCAGACGGCGTAAGCCAGATCCGGAGTGATCGCGCTTCGGCAAGCGTGCTCGGTCGAAGGTGCGTGGCCACCGCAAGCTGCGCACGTGATATCGGGTTGAATGACAAAGTGACCGTTTCCGTAGGGCCCCGTTTCTTGATATCGCACGGGTCCGATCGAAAGATTCACGACCCGTGTGCCCAGGACGCTGGCCAAGTGGACGACAGAAGTGTCACCTGAAAAAACCCACTGCGAGCGCATTACGACTGAAGCCCAAGTGGTGAAATCGGTCTGATCGACCAGAGAAAGAACATGGCCTTCTTCAAGACCATTGGCCTTCAAGGCTTCTAAGATCTCTGCTGCAATGGTGCGATCCAGTTCGCCGCCTCCCAAAAGAAGGAGGTTCGTATCGGGATGACGCGAGAGCAAGCGCACAGCTAACTGGCCCCAGTTCTCAGGCGTCCAAGTCTTTGACGAATGCGCAGCACCCAACTGAAAGGAGATCCACTTCCGGGATGGATCTTTCCAAGCGCGCCCTTCCTCGCGGATCGACTCCAAAGACGCCTTGGGTAAATCAAAGAAGCGTGAGCTCATTGTCTCGCGTGAGCTGGCTTCCTGGGCGGGATCCCCCACGTGCAGTTGGAGTGCAGTAAGAAGTTGGGTGGTCAAGATATCAGTGAGGTGGATGTTTTGCGGCGTTTTCTGCTGAACAACCGCTTGCATAAAGTGAGACCAACCGTCCGGGGCTGCCGCACTTTGATCCTCACGACGGATATATCCATACTTGGCAACTGCAGGAATAATTCCTGCCAACCACGCACTCGCGTCCGAGTACGTCCAGTTCAGTAAGATTGGCCAGGGTTCATCGATCAAGGGTGAGATCCACGTAGCTAAAGGTCCGAGGGCAGAACGGTAGTCAATCTGGTGAGCT
>Ga0169931_10004720_pt1 | contig 21071 bp, 16 predicted proteins | sample Kivu_15m_20L_FD_129675 | JGI IMG/M metagenome (GOLD analysis project Ga0169931, IMG submission 129675) | Freshwater microbial communities from Lake Kivu, Western Province, Rwanda to study Microbial Dark Matter (Phase II) - Kivu_15m_20L... | ecosystem: Environmental > Aquatic > Freshwater > Lake... | reverse complement strand
CGTGAAACAAGTGGGTCGTGCGTGTAACAAGGAACAAGTGGGTCATGCACGTACCACGTACGCAATTACCAGGTAGGACTGCGCGTTTCCGCAACTTCCTGTAGGACTGTACAATAGTCAAGTAGTTTTTTTGTAGTGTATCGTTTGCTACAGCCGGGACAGGTTCTCATCAAAGATGGCGGGTGTGAATAAATATAATTCTTTCATATATTATCATAATATTATTATCATTACAACTTGGTTTGTCGATAAAAATCATGTCATCGTCAAAACAAACAAAGGAAACTAAACGAAGTGGTATTGATTACTCGAAATGGGATCATCTCGATGAGTATGAAGAAGATACTGATGATGATAGCAATCATACGGATACTAACCCCGACGAGTATGAAGTAAATGAGATTCACAACAGCAACAAAACGAAAGCTCCTCATGTTTTACGACTGGATATTCCAAGTTCGATAACCTATCAGCCATCGGATGAAACATGGGCCATTCATCCCACGACATCATTACAAGCTACCACACCGTCTCCTACTCCTACAACCTCCTCCAGCACCAACACCGCCGTCACCAAGGATAAACAAATGGATGCCTTGATTCTAAATGGTTCTGCCTACTTCGATCCCATACATAAAGTACAAACTTATTGGTGTCAGAATCGATATCAAGTGATTTTATCGATAGGGTTCGATTCCAAAGTTATACCATCATCATCGATTCGGGTTCAAACGACGGGTCTTGTATCCTATACCAATCGATTTTCCGCGGTGGGGACATTGCAAGACAAGGGTACAGTATCTATTTGTTACTATAAAAATAAGGATACGTCTACAATTCTACTAGAAGGAACATTACCACATTTCGTACATTATCCAGAATCACAACAAGATCATGATGATGAAAATGAACAAGTGGATTGGGAAATCACACCTTATCCAATCATTACCGAAACTAACAACACTATGAGATTGATACGAATCACATTAAATAAGGCTGTACCCATGGCTGGATTAATTGTATGGTGGACAAAGCCCTTGAATCATTTCCCAGATATTGAATTACAAGATATAACAAGTCGAACAAGTGCAGATACCAATACTTCAAATAAAATGAAGGAAGCTTGGGATGAGGCACATCGTTTATTTCAAGAAAAGATTAAAAATAAGAAGGATCATAACAAGGATACTCTAGTATCTATTTAAAACCAAAGAGAAAAAAAATAACACAATCGAGTCCGTGTGTATTGTAGAACAACATATATATATATATCATACATGTCTTTATTTTAGTGATAATCCACCATCATCATCGTCATCCTCCTCCTCATCTTCTTCAAAGGAAAATTCAATTTCATTCTCTTCTTCTTCTTCACCTGAAAAATCATGAACGACTATAGTATTATCTGCACCATCACTTACTAGCTTTTTCATATTGGTATAAATAGAACCAAGCCAAACTTTATATCCTGTTAATGCATAGAGACATTTAGGTCGGATAGAAAGAGATGAAAGAATATCTCTTGGTGGGATGGACATGGTCTTTTCATCGTCGTTCTCATTCTTCTTTTTGTTGTTTTTGTTGTTATTTGTATCCTTATTCCTATTCACCACAATCTCCTCCACATCTTCATTTTCTTCTTCTTCTTCATTATTGAATTCATCCCAATCTTCATCATGAGATGCATCCCAAACACGAATTGTACCATCAGTGGCACCAGAAACAAACACATTTGGAAAGGGTGAGGATAATGCAACAACAGGAGCTGAATGACTTGGTTTCAATACCCAACTCAATTCATCATCCAAACCATTACGATGGATGATATTTTGTTCATGAAAATCATTTTCTTCCGATATGTAACCCATGGAATCTACAAACAATCGACGTTGATATATCCGTCCATCGGAACCACCACACAGTATAGACCATGAGTCATTACTCTTATGATTATGATTGGATGAAAAATCCGTTGGTAAAATCATGGCACTACGTGCAAATATTTCCTTTTTCTTCTTTATAGATGTTTCTGTAGGAAAAGGTTTCCATGTTCCCAATACTTCTCCATCATCTAATGAAAAGAGTACAACACCTCGTGTGCTTGTAGCTATTACACCACATCCTAATTCATCGTTGATGGTTATACTCAATATGGGTGATTCGATAGGAATTTCTATCCATGGTTTATAACGAGAACCTTGAAAGGACGCTGTTTCATCATCATCCATATCATATCCACGTAGCATTCCATCGTATCCACCTACCCAAAGTATACCATGGGTATCAAAGACTAAACTTGTAATTAAAGCTCGTCTTCCATGTCCATCACTGACATTACGTAATCTTCCATGATCTGCAAGTTGTAATTTCGTTTGACTTGTCGATCCACCTCGACTACCCTTAAAATAAGATTGTTCCTGTCCTTGAATTTTGAATATACGTACACCACCCTCACGACCACTACTCACGACAATATCGCCATACATGGCTAATTGAATAACACCTCCACCATCATATGGACCATATAATTTTTTCATAGCCTCATCTAACATAGCTTGACTTTCCTTATCCTGTTGTACTTGTTGTAGCAATAAGCGATTCTTCTTTTTCTTCTTCTTCTTATCATCATCATCAGCACCATCCTCCTCCTCCTGGTCATCAGGATTAAGAAAAGTATGATCTGCAACATGCACATTCCGAACCACATGTAACACTTTTCCGGATTGTAAATCCACCAAGTACACATGTCCTTGTGAACTTCCTACAACCGCTAAAGGATATGTCCATATAGCTATCCGTCGTATCCAATCATCGAGTTCTAATCGTATGGTGGATGTACATTGTGCATCTTTCCAATTTTGAATATATATCTTCTCTTGCTGTTTTTGTTGGTCTTGGGCCTCATGATCCTGTTTGTTACGTGTGGACATGTAATTACCGATACTTGTCTTTTTCGTTGTCGAGGATGATTTCCTGGACGATGTACTACTACTGCCACTGCTACTGCTACGATTCATCGTTTTTCTTGTTGTCGAATCGGTAGTAGGGAAGAGTGTGGCTTGTCGTTCTCGTAAGGATGCATACATGTCCGTGGCGTTGGGATATTGATTGGACATACTGCTGGTACTTGGATTCGATACGCCGGTAGAATGAAACATGGACGAATCAAAGTCTTGAAAATCATCATAGTGTGTAAAGAGACGGAATGTTCGCGACGATTTCGATCGAGGATGCTCATGAAAGGGTTTGGTGTAATAAAGGAACGCAGGAGTAACAGCTTGGGTATAGGGATAGACAGGACACCATAGAAGTAACGATATCAATAGAATCATAGGTCTAGAAGACCTCGTTCGGATGTTGGTTCTATTGCAACAAGTAGCCATCATTATCCGTCGTTTCAGAGTTCTCAAGGAATCGTGTTTTCGTAAGGAAGAATTGATGCCGGTCTCCGTGGAAGGAATTTGGAATTGATTCATTGTGTCGTCGTCATTCATCTCTGCAAATAGCTCTATCCTCGGATTTCGTCGTCGTCTATAATAACCACGGTCAGCAGTAGCGTGGCAATGAAAACATACCACAATAACTGCGACATGGCGGAGATTCGCTTCGGATCTCAGCCATCGATCGCACCCCGTTCTACACGGTGGCGTAGTTGTATCGTTTTGCATGGCTGTGACCACTGTACTGTGATTTCGTATGCAAACGTGCGGAATAACAGACGTTGGAAAAGATTTTCATCTTCAACAAGGTTAGCAATGCACGTATGACGACTTACTCGGCCATAAAATAGAATGGATGATGTACTACTGTACTACTCTCCTGTACTTAATAATAAATGAAATCGTAATCATGACGACGAAAATGCCTCCTTTACATACAAACCATTCCTCTGGACCTGAACAACCTGGAGGTTTTTCTTTCCTTGCTACACTTATGACTGATAGAGACATGCCGGAGCATCCTCATGAAGGGATATGAAAACGTGTAGCTCTATCAGGATACCTTAGGATCTTACAATGGGCTATTTATTTATACCGAAGAAGTGACCTACGAAAGCAGCCACATGTGCAGCTTAGTTCGGGGGCGGGCGTGGTATTTATTGATGATGAAATATTTACGTAAAAAGGCTACCCCTGGGACGATTGGACATGTTATTTATTGTTGCAGCCATATCTGGAAATTTACATTTTCTGAGATTGTTGCACGATATTTTTAGTGTCGTGAACTCCGCCTCAATAATGATTTCCCGAAATACACTACGAATAAAATCTAAAAATGATACTCGTAAGACATTAATGTGTACAATATTGGGATCAACTTAATGAACGCAACACGCAAATATACAATTATCAAAACTCTTGCATTGTAGCCCACGATGCACCCACGTTGCAGTTTAGTTTCAAAGGTATACTCAATCGAAATTCTTCCTCGCACTCTTTTGTACATCGTAGAACCACTGCCTTCAATAGTTTGACATCATTCTCGTTAGCACCTAATTCAAACAATAATTCATCATGAATTTGAAGGCTTCGAAGCCGAGACATTAGGATGAGTAGCGAAAACAATAATCTGTTGCTTTTATAATAGAAGTGAGTCTTACTTACAGTATTCTTGGTGTTTTTCCTGTACAGCCATCGATCAAAGCCTCCTTATTCCAATCAGATAAGCGAGCCGCAATTTTCAGCATCGCTAGCTTCATGATATCAGCGGCTGAACCTTGAATAACAGTATTTACTGCCTGACGTTCTGCTTGTGCTCGTTTCTCAACATCTTCTGAATCAATATCGTCCAGGTACCTGAAATAGGAAACATGACATCATTTAGCAACATAACAGTAGGGGAGTATTATGATACTATAGTTATTGATTTCGACACACCTTTTCCTTCCCGAGAGAGTCACGACGAACTTGTTTCGTAAAGCGAAATCTTTGGTTTCATCCATCCATTTCTTTATACCTACAAAACGGCTATAAAAAGAATTGAAAAATGAACTAGCCGTAGCTCGGTCCACACCAAGTTTCGCAGCTACTTGGTTGAGCCCCATTCCATACAAAATAGCAAGAGTAACCTATGGAAAGAAACAAGTGGCATCATGTGAAATAGACTCATGTTACTAAGAAAAAATGGTAAACAAATATATGGCTCACCTGCTTTGAAATAGCACGCTCTTTATCATCAATATCATCAACTGCTTTACCAGTGATTTTGCTCGACATGAGTTTATAAATGTCAACGCTCTCTGATGATTGAAAAAGGTTGGTAAGCGCCGAATCTCCACTCATATTAGCTAAAATCCGAACTTCGTTTTGACTGAAGTCGAATGAAAATAGACATAAATCCTCCGATGTCGGTACAAAAGCGGTACGTGGATACAATCCAAGAACACCTCCAGTAGGTATTTGTTGCATGTTGGGTTTTCGACAAGAAAGTCGTCCTGTCCGAACAGCTGTTTGAATCCACATAGGATGTATCCTGGGTATGGTGGCTATCTTCTTATCCTTTTTACTCCGTCGAGAAGAATTCAAAACACGTGTCTCATTCATAATGTTACAACAGAGTGATGGAAACGGGCGGATGTAAGATGTAAGTATCTTGTTCAGTGTTCGAAACTCAAGAATCACATCAATAATTGGGTAGCCCCTTCCATGCCTGGCTAAAGATTCAGCTTGAATCTGTTTCAATGCCTCTTCAGACGTTGATCGATGTCTATTCGTGCCACTTGGTGGAAGACCGCTAGATGCTCCTTTTCGTTGAGGTTCTGGAATATTCATAACGTCAAATAAGAGGTGCGAAACCTGTTGTGGTGATGATAAAAGAAAATTGTCATCCTTGGCAGCCGTTCGTGCTTCATTACTAAGTTGTTGTAATTTTGTTTCTACTAGAACTTGAATTTCTGCAAATGGTTCATGTCGAAAGCCGATTCCATAACATTCCATAGCAGATAAAACAGACAAGAGCGGTGATTCGATTTCTTCAAATGATGCGAGAAGCCCATTGCGGAGTAAAATATTATTGATCAATGGATAGACCTTGTTCAGAAAGTACAGTTGCTTTATGGCGAGAACGAATCCATGCAAATGATCCGAGGCATGCGCTGGTAGAGGAGGAATATTACTATCAGATAGGAGATGAGAAAAACCTAACATCTTACGATCCAGCTCTAGCTCAGATTCATCAACATGGGGAGATAGAAGCCACGAAGCTAATCGTAGATCCCATATTTTCGGAATGTTCCAATTCATGACTATGTCATCCAATGGGTTTACTTTATCATTCAAACAATGATAATGATATGGCATCAATCCCATTACAGCATTGTAGGTCACGCAGGTTACAAATTTATTCATCAATATGGATCGGAAAGCATCCCATCGTTGTTTGAGCGATGTTTCACATCGAATAGGAAGGAGGGGCCAATGAATCATTCTCTCATACCCTGGATCAAGATTACCTGGATCTTCAAGGACATTATTATTATCATCCATTTCTGAGGTAGGACCTAATGGAAGAAAGAAATTGGATAGAGAATCATCATGGGTCTTGTCCAAGGGCGGTAGACAAAACAAAACTCCAGCTATCGGTTTAGACGATTGTATAGCACGGACTTGTTGATCACAAGTACAATTCCACATGGTACAGGGCGGTCCTTTCTCTGTGCAATATCTTTTATTCATGGGAAGAAAGGGTGAAGTACAATATTGATCATGAAAGATAATGGTCCATGCAACCAGGCCTTTATCTTGAACCATTTCAAGAAAACGGCGTAGACAATCCATATTTGTCCCTGCATTATTCAAGTGATACACTTCTTCGAGAATTTGAAATGTCTGCCATTCTATTTTCGGTATTGTTTTAAACTTGGATCCAATATCGATGGTTTTCCTTGTATCTCCATTGGTTATAAGATGATCAATCCTCGGCTTTTGAGTATCTTTCTTCTTGACAGATTTTCCTTTCGATGAATTAATTGGAGAAGATCGTTGTCCCTTATTTGTTTTCTTACGTGGTGGTTTGGGTGCTGTATTATTATTATCATCATCATCATCATCATGGTGATGATTCATCGTCCTCTGTTTAGCAGTAATATTGGGTGAATAACTCATAGCATTTAAATTCGGAAGTGGCCTTTCTTTGAAAACCTTTCGTTTCTTTGTTGGTTGCCTCTCTTCTTGTTGTTGCTTTTGATATCGTTGTTGTTGTTGTTGTTCTGAATCATCGTCATGTGCTACCGATGATTTGTATGTAGAAATATTCCTTTGTACTTGATCCCAATTATGCCCCCCCAACAAAGGTTGTGGAACCCTCGGCAAAGCGAGTTGTCCATCTCTTGAAATCGTAGCTTGAGTATGATTGGTTCCCTTCATATTCTTTTTCATCAAGTAGTGTTGCGGGTCATCTGATATTGCAAACGGTTCATGGCGTGATAAAATGGACGAAGAAGTAGGATTTAGGACTTGATTTCTTTGAGCGTTGATTGTACATGTTGATGAATCCTTGTCTTGATCTAGTATCGTTGCTGAAAATGACGGTGGTAATAAAGTATGCGTTGAGGTTTGTGTTTTACTTGAAGCCATAAAAGAATGGGTTCTATGCGTTGTAGTAGGATGGTTTTCAAATCCAATGATGTTATTCACTTGCTGTACATTCTGATCTAGCGTTTCGATGGGCCGAGGATGGAAAAACTGTACATGTTGCCAATAGTTTGTCAACGTTTCGGAAGACCTTGATCCATTATTTTCATTCCCGTCACATTGAAATTCAAGATTAGAATGCGGTCTTACCCTCTTAAACGATGCATCTTTGTGCACGTTAGTTTGATAGGGCATCGCCGCCTGATTCTCCATGAGATGAAAATGAAACGATGGATGAGGATACGAACTAAGCAGCATAGGTTGTTCGAGATTTCGTGGCGCAGCTGTATTTGTTCCAGATGAATCGTAGCGCGCTGCGGTATTGTTAGTCGAAGGAGGAAAGAGAGACGAAAATGACGAGGAAGATGATGTCATGGGAGATATCAATTGTTGAATCCTCCCCACTAAACTTCTTGCAGCCCAAGATCCTTGATTGGATTGATAGTGATCGTGGTCCATGTTCAATTCAGATTCTCCTTCTTCTTGTTCTTCATCGCGGCGACGGCGATGACGAGGGTCTTGATTTGTTCCATTCGAATAATAACAAGCCAAGGTGGGTGGCGACGAGTTCGGTTGAAACCAAAAAGACATATTTATCAGCGAATTTTCTCTTTGCGTAATACACGAGCGCCGAGAGTGATCAAACCATATTTCGTTCTTTATTTGTATTCCATCCAGCTGTATGTACCTCTTGCGCTTGAGAATACTCACAATACTTACAATAGAGAACAATGTCGATTGACGATGGAACTATTTCGTCGAAATCAACTATCAATAATAAAAACCGAAACGGGAAAAAATAATAATGGGAGCGGTGCACACTCGGTCGTGCTTCATCGAACCCGTGCTCATACTGTGCTACTGTGCTACGTACATACAGTATCTTTTACAGTATCCACGCACGAATGACGTGTGTACGTGTAAACCGATGCAGTAATACAGCATGACCGATTCAAGAAGCAAAAAGGGATGTAGCGGATGTAGACAACTGGTACAGTAACTGATACCTGATACATCATCAGTTCGGTTGAACTGTAGAAATGTATATAGATAGTCCTATTCTTTTCTGAGCCATCGGATAAAACCATGTCAGAATCTACTCCAGAGATGCGCTACGATCGACTATGGAAGGCTATCGATCGAGGACTTGAACGTAACCGTACCACGATCAACGTGCGAGAAGCAGTGAAAGTAGCCTACGGCAAGGATATATCCATCTTTGCTGCGGGAGGTGAATCGACGACGACGACGACGACGACAGCTGATGCGACTACCACTGACGTTAAATCATCGCAGCAAGATGCAGCCATTAATTTACTAGCTTCTCTACTTGAGGGAGTATTAGATGGAGCGAATGATGCAATTCGAGAGGAAATTCAATCCTTATTCAAGACAAACAAGGTTGAAGAACAACTTACACTCCTAGATGAGATTATACACGAATTCGATCTCGAACTAAAAGCAACGAGGGATGCAGAGCTTTTGGATAAAGTTTCGGCACAAGAAGAAGTAAAGCGAGCGAAAATACCCGATGGTATTTCCGTTTCAGATTTACTCACAGTACATGCTTACAAGTGTAGATCACGTATTCATCAAGACCTTGTTCAAGAACTTAATACTCTTGAGGAGGAAAATGAAGTACTTGTCAAGGAATTGGAACAAATGAAGGATGATATTCGTATGAGAATACAAAAACTAGAAGACCAAGCTAAAAGTTTGGAAACTCTTGCAGATCAATGTTCATTGCATGGAGCCTTGTAAATTTTCGATCGAGGAATTCGGGAATGGGGGTATACATTCATTATAATTTTTTTTGTAGCTGTTCACCAATATCTTTATTCAATAAGTTAAAAGTTTCGAATAAGAGGTGGAGGATATTTGGTATTGCGAATGATGAGATATGAAAACGAGCTGTTTTTTTTTGAAAAAAATCACTGTCATTAAAACATTCTGAGTGAGTACAAAATGGTTGTTTCATCCTCGTCGAAATCAACCACATCTGTATCCACTCCCAGCCTTAATCCTAAGAAAAAAATCAAACCCAAGAAAGAAGGTTCTTCCAAGGGTATGTTTTACTAGAATTAATCTACTTAGTTATGATTTACAACACATTCTCGATCTGCAGTGGTTTTTTCTAATAAGCGTTATCTTACACTATACTATATTCTAGTGAATGAACACGAGAATCCTGCCGCAATAACGATACGAACAGTTGTTCGTCCAAGGAATCAATTATCATTAACTCCAGATGAACTCAAGGAGGAGATTACTCGAATTTTAACTGCGGATGATCCCAATGTACCGAGGAACATTTCAAAATTCAACTATCGAGATAGGTGTTTCAAGCTTGATCCTCCCGGTCATAGTGATCACATGGCTGTTCACACAGCTTTAGAGGGATGTTTACTCCATGTCGACAGTCATGAGTATCATAAACAGGAGGAACGTGAAAAGAAGAAGGAGGAGGACACGGCAAGTCGAATGACGCTTCATAAGCAAAGCGGGATATTAGCATCTTCTCTCCCTGAAAAGCATAAGAACCTCTTCAATTACTCCGAACGGTCATCACAGACAATTAATCATCCATTGCGCAGTCGAGGTGTGAGCACTGAACAACCACCCGTAACTCAATACAGTGCCAATGTCTCAGTATGGCAAATTTATGATAGTTATGTTAGTGATCTGATGATCATGAATATGGAACATCAAGATGGAGGTAGTGTAGAAAAAAGGAAAATTAGCTTTGAAGATCGAATGGCTGTAGTTCAGGGAGAAAACGTTAATGCACCCAAAGATATCGTTAATAGCGATGACATGTGTAAGGCTATCAAAATAACAGAGCGACTTATAAATCAGAATTCACAAGATGAAATCTATCACGACTTTAAATACTTCGAAGATGCCAGTGATGAGTATAGAGCTCGAGAAGGGTCCTTACTTCCGCTCTGGAAATTCGCTACTCAGAGGGTGAAGAAAGGTCAACAAGTCACTGCACTGTGCTGGAATACCTACCATGATGATCTTTTTGCTGTTGGATTCGGCTCATATGATTTTCTTCAGCAAGGATCCGGGAACGTAGCTTGTTACTCTCTTAAGAATACATCGACTCCAGAAGTTTTCTTCACCACGGAAAGTAGTGTCTTATGCCTTGACTTTAATGTTCGACATCCATCCCTCCTTGCAATCGGTTGCTATGATGGAAATGTCTTCGTTTACAATATCTGCAGCAAGAATCCCAATCCTATTTTCTCATCATCTATCCGGACTGGAAGCCATAATGACCCCATTTGGGAAATTCATTGGGAAAAGAAAGATAACGGAGCAGAGCTTAATTTTTATTCCATATCGAGTGATGGGAAAGTAAGTAGCTGGACTTTGAGCCGAAATGAACTGAGGATGGAATTAGTCATGAACCTTACTTTAGGTCAATCTGGCAAAGCTGAACCTGAGGATTCTCCACTAGTTGGGTTCGCTTGTGGCAGCTGTTTCGATTTTCATAAGAAGCAATCACACTTATTTGTTGTTGGAACTGAGGAAGGTCATATTTATAAATGTTCCAAGTCTTACAGTGGACAATATCTTCAAACCTTTACTGGTCATCATATGGCAGTTTATACGGTTCAATGGAATATTTACCATGAGCGAGTATTTTTATCCTGCTCAGCTGATTGGACTGTCAAGGTAAGAATACGTTCGATGAAAGTAAACATTAGATGTCTTTTACTCTCATCAGTAATGATCGTGAAACATCCATTGCATATCATTTTCTCTCTCTCTCTCTCTCTCTTTCTGTTGTTGACATACTCTATTATAGCTTTGGGATCAAAATAAAAAGACGCCACTCATGACGTTTGATTTAGGAAGCTCCGTAGGTGATGTATGTTGGTCACCATATTCTTCCACCGTCTTTGCAGCAGTTACAAATGACGGTAAAGTTCACGTTTTCGACTTGGCTCAAAATAAAAGTGATCCCTTATGTTCCCAAAAGCTTGTGAAACGATCCAGATTAACGAAAATTTCCTTCAACAGACGAGACTTTGTATTAGTTGTTGGAGATGAGAGGGGCATTGCACACTCATTAAAACTTTCACCCAATCTTCGTAAAATAAATCGTCCATGGATGATAGGATCATCTCCGACAACAGAGTATGAGAGGAATGAGGTAGATCGGTTGGAAAGTCTTCTAGCTACCATGAATACCAAGGCATAAAACGGAAGAAGAACGAAATATGATTCAGTTGAGTTATAATAGCGATCACTATGGTCATATCATGGATCCTATTTGTGTACTTATCACTGTTTGCGCAAAGTCTCTTTATCTTATGTCTATACTTATAAACTTTTATTACTGAAAAGAAGAAACAAAAATCTATTTCGTAGTATTCTCTGGACTATTATCATCATCTGTAGGAGGTTCCATATCGATTCCTCTTCCTACATGTGTCAGAGATCGATCAAAAGTAACAAAGGCCTTTTTAAAATCTCTATATTTATAATAAACGATACGTCGTTTACCAATAGCTCGTTTTCGTTTACCCATATAGTTGACAGTGTTTACCGATTTCACAGGTAGATGATATATTTTTGTTAAATATTCTTTAATTTCATGTTTTGTCATTTTTGGTAGTACTCGAAACGAAGCCGTGGCAGGATGTGTCGCTGTCGCATTTTTAGCCCCAACAAGAGTGATGGGCATATTTGGCATCCACATTCGTAGACTTGCTACAAGTCTTGTAGCAAACATATTTCTTTATCGTGAATATAAGGAGTTCAAGTCAGAGCGGAATATGGTTTTCTTGGATTGGATAGGTTTGGGTGTTACGTATTGTATGTATATCCAAATACATACGTATATATATATGGATATAGACAAATAAATAGATTCAATATTGGAGACGGGAATCAAAGATCATATACGCTAAACCAGCCAACTCTAAAAGCTGCATGCGCAAGTTGGATAGAAAGGATATATATATATAGATTGTATATCGTTTTGTTCAAGTTCTAGACACACACACAATCCCTATGTACCCTCAAGAAGACTTCGGTTTTGGTTTATTGTTATGATCTACAGTACTACATACTGTATTGGGTGAGTAGGTATAGATACAGGGATAATTTCGCTTCTACGAGCTCCTCTACTGCGCTATACGCGCTTTGTGACTTCCATCACCCGTCAAATAATCAATCAAATCAATAAATGCCGATGATCGTTTGTAAGCGATCATCAATAATGCAAAATCAATCTTAGTAATAACATCAAAGTCTCAAACTTCACTTAAATTGTTTATAAAAACAAACATAATCATCATTTATATGAGTTAAAAAAATAAATGCCGAACCTTTTTAATATCCTTCAGTTGGCTGTTCTTTGGCGGAGCTCCTCCTGCTACTTTACTTATACTACGATGATAAGACGACATCATCACTCCTTGCCATTTCAGAAAATCATTCATCGAGGATTATACAAACCTTTACAACCTAGGTATCGTTTATCCTCCGTATCTCTATCTGCAGCTCAAAGCAGTACCAGCAGTAGCAGCAGTGCGAATAGTCCAAAACCAAGTCGATCGGAACGAAAAGCCTTAGAAAGAGAAAGAAAACAAAGGAATCGAACTCCATGGGTATCTTCTTCATCTTCATCCTCCCCTTCAGTAAGCCATGGAAATGATGACCAAGTGTATATAGAAACGAATAATGCAAACGTTACTCATCGTCGTAATCATTCCTTAAAACAACGTGAAACGATTCCTTCTGCCAAGAACAAGAAGAATTCCAACACGGATAGGAATATACATACTACCTACCCTCTCCATTCAAAACATATTTCTGGATTGACTATCCATTCCACTGCTAATGATGTTTTGATTGCGATCAAAAGAGCACAAAACTTACATGATGTACATGATATACGGAATATTCAACGATTTCTATTGGAGCAAGTAGATGAATCCTTTGCTTTTGGTTATCGAGGATCGATATTAGCTAGACTTGCTGTCGCAGCTTTGCATTTACATCAACATGCCGTGGCACGTCAAGCCTTAGATATACGAAAAGTATATCATGCAGATACGATTTTACCTATGGAAAGTTCTGCTATTATCCGAGGTCTTTTACGTGTACATAATGTATCCGATGCTTTATTGATTCTAGAAGAAGAATTATCTTTACCCTCCTTGACTCCCTTGATGATGAAGGTATAATCTTTTACTCTTTTATTTATAGCAATTGTGATCTATTCCTCCTTACATGGATGAAATGTTACACTTGATTTTTCATTTCCCATGTTTCCTTTTTTCATAATTATTTTTATTGAAACAACAGGGAGGTGATGTGAACTTTTTTAATTCAACTCATCATCGTGAAAAGTTGAAATATAGAGCACTTTCCCTAGCATCCTTTATATCTAGACATTTCTTTGAGGGTGAACCATATATGGCAGTACAAGCTTGTAATCAATTGGTCGATATGGGATCGTACATTCAACAATCTGGTCTTACAGCATCCGATATTGGTATGCCCTGGACACGCTTAATTAAAGGGGCAGCTCAATGTGAGGCCAGACGTAGAAATGGTACTATCATCCCATGTGAATCATCACATGTACGTCTACCCAGTAATTTAGGATATGCTATCCTTCGTGCTATGATGGTCTTTCCCCCCGATAATATAGATGAAGTCTATGAAGCCTTATCAAATACCTTGGTACGGAGAAGTGTTTTTATAACAGGGGCTGTATCCATGGAGGGATGTCCACCTCCTGATAGAGGAGAAGTTGTCTTTATTGGAAGGTAAGGTCTACCGGAGAATTCGATTCTTTTTTTATTCATCTACAAACCGTCATAATCCATGTACTTATGTGTCTTGTATTATCCTACTTTCATATGATCATGCTCCTAGGAGTAATGTAGGAAAATCTAGCTTAGTTAACATGGTACGTTTAAGGAAGCCATGATTCGATGTGTATTAACATAATGCTGTGTGTAGAGTGACGAGGAAAACTTGTTTCATTCATGGATATCGTATTTCATTTCTTACAAAACGTACGTTTTGATTTTGTGCTACAGGTTACGAATCGAAAAGCGCTTGCATACACGAGCAAGAGGCCAGGCAAAACACAACAATTTAATTTCTTCGCCATAAATGATAAACCAGGGAAAGAGAAGGAGGTGAAATTCGGGGACACAGTCTCTGGGGATAAGGACAGTGACAGCTTTTATCTAGTAGATGTTCCAGGCTATGGATTTGCCAAAGTTCCCGACGCCCAGAGAAAGGAGTGGATAAACTTTCTATCCATTTACCTTTCCCAACGACAATCTCTTCGGGTAATTTTTCATTTAATCGACTCTCGTATCGGACCAACCGATGACGATGCAAGGATTATGGATCAGATTCGTGGAACGAAAGCAAAGTATGTCATTGTACTGACAAAGACCGATAAGAAATCAAAAGGACCCACAACACCATCTACTGACAACCAAAATTTTGTGAATAGTAATGCTGCCGCTATTCAAAAAACTTTAAATCAACTTCGAATAACCATGAATAAACAAGGTGTAGGAAACGCTCCAGTTTTATTGACATCATCCGAAACAAAGCTCGGTCGTGATGCTCTTTGGTCATATATGCGATTGGCTGCGGATGAATTCATAACAATATGATATAAAACACAAAATCTAATTCAAACGATGATATATAATTTTATGTATGTATATGTATGAATAGCTTATGATGAATAAATCAAAACAAGATTATGAAACCAGTTATTTGGTATGAGTCTTGATTCGTTTTTCGTGTTTTCTAAATTCTTTATTACAATGAGTAAAGACTCAAGTAAAGAAACATTCAAATGATCGGTATTACAATTTAAAGAATCCCACACACTTATCAAAACAGAATTCCCTTGCTTTGGTCACTGTAAACAGTTGTTGAGTTTACCCTGTACAATACAATAGTTATAATGTTTTTCACAACTATTACTCTCTTTTGGTTGTACAGGTTTGGTATAATTGGTGGATGCTGTAATGCGATTCTAAGTAATAGTAGTATTAGTGGTAGAAGTTAGACATAGATTCCTTTGAAGCTACAGGACCCCTTATTTTGATAACACGCATTATCGTTAACATACAAAGTTGATGATGTATTGATGCTAATAGATAACGATCACGGTAAACGTCCTTCATATACGCTGTAGCACTAATCATTCATGGAAGTCACCTGGCCTTGCCACACCGATTCTTGGGATGAACCACGTTTTCAAATTATTGGGGAGCACAGTCGATGAATGATTGACGTGGTCAACACTACATGACAAGTGTCATATCTGTCTTTAGTTTGGTTAATGTGTCTAATGATTTGGTGATGCTCTCGTCTCTTTGACGTTCGATCTAGTGAAAAAAGAGGGTCTAGCGATAGTAAACTATTGTTATATATAGATGATTACTTATATCTTTTCTTCATCGTGGAGGATGGAACCTTTCCTAAAATTGCGCCGTCATCAGCCATCCATACCTCATTACCCCCGAATCCAGATTCCGTTTTACTTTTCCATGTTACGACTTCCACCTCGCTCAAATTATCGTTATCTGGGACATTATGGCTTCGAGACGATGATATTGAAGTGCCCTCTCGCAACTTTACGATAAAAGAAAAAGAGTGAAAAAGGTGAGTTATGGTATCATTGGTACCATATTATACGTAGCATCGCGTTATCCACTCACCATGAAGTCGTTCCTTAGAATTGTATCCTTTATGGAGCGCTGGTATACTTGCTGAGCTGCGTTGCTGTTGCCAGCTTTGGTCTCCATTACTTCATACGCACGCCAAAGCGACATTTTCTCATCACTTGGGGAACTAAACTGCTTCAATGCCCCTGTAATAAATCAAAGAACATACTATGTAAGCACTCACATTCGATGTCATAAATGACCAATTACTCTTCACTTACGTTCAAAGATGAGTCTAGCATCTTTAAAGTTCCCAAGCTCTTGCTCCATTAAAGTCCATGCAGTCACTGCGGCGACATTACGACTATCCGCATCCAAGGCCCTGTTAAAACATCTTCGTGCAGATTCAGGGTCATTTTCTTGGGCTTCCATTACACCCCAAGCCTGCCATAGACGGGCACAATCACGACCACCACTCTGTCCACCACTGCTTTGAGCACAAGCCCAGATGCCTTGCTGGAAAATATCCCTTGCAACAGCAGCTGAACCGTTACGGGATTCCAATACACCCCATGCTAACCACAGTGGTGCATGTCGTTTATCCATTTCTGTTCCTCGTCTTAAACTGGATCAGAAGAACGAAGTGAGACGGTAAATAATCATACAAAAATCAAATCCAAATACTGTAAACAAAGCTCACATTTTCCTGGCACTAATCAAATCACCCAGTTTTGCTACATAAAGTGCATACGCTTGATAGACACCCCCATCACGGGAATTCATCGCAAGAGCTCGTTCAAACAACTCAATCACTTCTCGACTTTCTCCATTCGGTCGTTTACTTTCCATAATAGCATATGCCTGTAAGACCCTAGAGTTTCGTTGATCAAATTTCAAAACGGCTTCAAAGCATTCTTTGGCTCTCGTCCAATTTTCCTTGTTGGATTCCAAGACGGCTAATTGTAACCACGCAGCGGAACATTTGGGATCAATATCTAAGGCAGTTTGGAATAGTTCTCGAGCTTTACGGATATCACCTGCCTTGTTCTCTAAAGAAGCCCACGCAGTATAGACATGTGCAGATGGGGGCAATCCAGCTATTCGCAATTCACGCTCTGCAGATTGGAAACAAACACGACCTGCATTGGGTCCTTGCCTCAATTTCTTGGATCGTAATTCACCTAATGCCACCCACGCTGCGGCATGACTCGGTCGTGATTTGGTAGCTTCGATATATAAAGTTTCCGCCTCTGTGAAATGTCCTAACTGTTCTTCTAGTGTACCTAGTGCTTGAAGTAAAAAGGGATTCGCTCCATGATCAGGAATCTTGATGGTAGGAGGTGAACTTTCGAGAATATTTTTAGGATTGTTTTTGTTGGACGAAGATGAGGACGACGACGACGACGTGGATGAATCCATGGTATGAGTACCACCTTCTCGGAAACTCACAGATCGTGCAATACCTATTCGAAGACATTCTCTTGCACAAGTAAAATCTCTTCGACGTTGTGCAATTCTTGACAAACCTAAATAGGCTCGACCATCCTTAGGATCTAATGAAATAGCTTTTTCATAGAATACTTCCGCTTCCTTTAATCGACCATGTTTCATTTCCCGTTTGGCATTATAATTTAACAAGTCGATATTGACCTGTAACGGATTACCCAATCGTTTACCATCTCTAAATTTAACTGCTCCATCACCCATGAGTGATGTTTCATAAACATAGTCCCCGTTGAGTGCTCTACGATACCCGTACACTCGTTCTTCTACTAATCGGGTTAAGGCTCGATCAATCTTGATATTACTATCATCATTCCCTTCATCTTTATTCTGTATACCCGTACGTAAGATGGAAGGAATGGTATTCTTTTGGATCTTGGGTTGATTTTCTTTTGAACTAGCTTGTGACATGATAGGTGTGGATGATGACAATGTTGTTGAATTGAAAGGGGAAATGTTACTTGTAGAATCACGAAAGGTTCGTGATATTGAACGCATAAAATTATTGTTGTTACTATTGTTCTTGGAAGATACGTTACTACTTGATGTTGCTCTTGCTGTTGTTGATGATGATGATGACGATGAAGGTACGACTAGCGAATCTTTATTCCTTCTGGATTTTGCATCTCGATCGGATACTTCATACAAATCTCGTAAAATAGTTGCATCATCCCATAACGGTTCAGGGAATAGTCTTTCAAAGGCTCCCCAGAATAAAAAATTCTCATTGCTACGATTGGAAAGAGTAGAATTAGTCTCCATGGAAGTAGATAGTTCTGATGGCTCGTATGGATATTCCGATTGACGAACTTGAGTCAGTAAATCCATTCCATTCTCTAATGGAGATCGTTGATTTTTATTATTTCTTTTCTGCCTAAATGTAGTGTTTGATGATAATTGTGTATCCTGTTGAATCTGAACGGTGCTTAATAAATTTTGTTCAGTTATTTGTGATGATGGTGATTGTTGTTGAAGTGATGCAGATGCTGTAGGAGTATATGTTAATTTCCTGACGCTCATAGTATCCAATGGTACATCCGACTTGAAGGGTGACGACGATTCAGCAAGTAGAAATGACTCAGCTCTCCAATGATGAGACGTAACTTGCGATGAAAGCGATGGAATGTGAAATGGATAAACAAAGTAAGGGACAAGCAAAAGTATATGTAGGCCTCTTGTGAGGAGGTAAGAAACGGCAGAACACTGAATGTATGGACGATGCCTTCGACGACTCATAGGACGCGTTTGTTGCGGTTCACATTTCTTTTGATTCAGAGACATGGACTCTCCAGGATGAAGAGTAGCAGTATTATCCCATGTATACACGAAACTCATTTCGGGGTGAAATGATGGAAAAGTGAAGTGAAACTGCAAGTGACTCAGTACATATGTATCAAAACCGTCCTATTTATGGCCATCCATCCAGCAACCAGCACAGCTATGCTGCAAGTCATGCATGCACACGTAAACTTCAAGCTATGTTGAATGCACGAATAAGAGACTAATTTGTATTTTATAAGTGTGATCAAAAGATGACGGATTATTATTATTACAAAATCATTTTTTATTTTCTTATTGTGACTTTATAATTTTTATAACCTCTTACGATAAACCAAAGCGTTTCCATACACCATCTTGGATATCCGGGCTTGGGTAAAGAAGAAAACTTTCGTCCAATAATTTTCGAACTACATCATGTTCCGTTTTCGATAACATCATTACAACCATATCTATCGATGGAATGCGACTTAATGCAATAATGTAGGATATTTTTGTATCTGGTTCCAATATATTGTGACAAATGCATTCCATTAATTCTAAAAATATATTGGAATCTTCCATACCATTTCGTTTATACAACAGAGTTAATTCTTGAGGTTTCAGACTTTGTAACAAGTGAACGCGATTGGATGAATTACATCTCCACACTTGTTCAAATTCATACCAAGTACGACACTTTTTGGTTGGAGTTGGCAAAGAAGGAGAAGAAGAAGAAGATGATGATGAGTTGTTTGTCTTTTCATCTTTATTAGAGATTTGTTGGGTTGATTCAGGATTCTTGGGAGAGAAGTGTTGCGTATTTTTCTTGTTAACATCCGCTTGGAGTGCAGTATGATCAATTATAGCTTCACTATTCATCGGTTTCCTTCGAGTAGTGTGAATGGCACGAATTTCTCCATCATCGTCTTCGACTGGACTTGGGTTTGATGTTCCATTCTTTTCATCCTTATTCGATACCGATTGAGGGACCAATTGAATGGGAACCTTTCGTTTAGGTGCTTTTTCCATAGCTTCAATAAGCATACTCTCAATCTTTTGTTTTTCCATAGCGATCTCTTTTGAAGCCGATGTAACACCCGTCTTTGTAGCAGCTTCTTGAGCCATATTTAAATCTTGTAAAGCGGCCCTAAGTTTCCCCAACGAAGTGCGAGCGACAGAACGTCTCTGATAGGACTTTGTATGCAATGGATCGATGTTCAATGCAGTCGTTGTATCCTCTTCTGCATGAACCCAATCTTTGACTTTTAGATATGCCATGGCTACATCATCAGTATTTTAAAAAATATATTTGTAAAATGAAAATGACAAAAATAAAGTTAGATTATGTGAACTATGGAACATAACAAGATGACTCCTTTGCATACCTCTGTTCGAGTAGGCCAGTACAGACGTAGGATTCTTCGAAATGCATTTTGAATAGCATCGAATGGCTTCGTCATAATTTCCCTTGGAATAAAATGCATTACCGCGATTTCTTTCCTCTTCTTCATTCAAAGTATTTCCCTCCTTCGTGGTATCACCCATCTTAATTTTTGCTGTCTCACTATTCGATTTTATTCGTGTTGACTGGTGATCGGTATGTCTTTGATTCGGAATCATATTCGCTTGCTGAACCTTGGGACTTTGATTTTGGACGAGCTGTTGTTTTTGAATCAAATCCTCCCATGCGTATAAGTCCCTAAGCGTTTGTTGCTGCTCTTCCATTTGCTGACGCATTCGAGCTTGTGTCGCAATTATTTCTTCAGTCTCTTTCTGCTTCATTTCTGCCGGCGATATAAGATCTTTTTTAAAAGAGTCTTCCTATAGTAGAATCAAAGTTATCGTTGTGCTTTTATTACAATTCACATCAATTCGCACATTTCCGACTTTTGGGTACACTTATTAGCCCTTTTTGTACCCAGAGGGTACACTTTTCGTACCCAAAAAGATAACTGTGCTGAAATAGAAGCTCGTAGATTCCTGTAACATCAGTACTGGACAGGTAAAATAT
>Ga0169931_10004718_pt1 | contig 21075 bp, 19 predicted proteins | sample Kivu_15m_20L_FD_129675 | JGI IMG/M metagenome (GOLD analysis project Ga0169931, IMG submission 129675) | Freshwater microbial communities from Lake Kivu, Western Province, Rwanda to study Microbial Dark Matter (Phase II) - Kivu_15m_20L... | ecosystem: Environmental > Aquatic > Freshwater > Lake... | reverse complement strand
CAATCAATCTTTAGTAAAGTATCAGCTGATTCAATTATATCTAAGATTTGATTCCAGTCTTTATCACTAGCTGAGGGGCAGTTAATTGCAATATCAATATCCGATCTTTTTCTGTTATCGTACCTGGCTCTCAATCCAAAAGAAATATTGCTTCCACGCAGGGAATGGATTTTAGCTGTTCAAAAAATTTGTATTGTAAAATATCGTCCAACACTAATATTATGACGTTATTTGTGGAATTTTGCTAGCAGTATTTCAAGCTATAATCTTTAATTTTGCTAGAGGATAAATCCAAAAAACAAATTTTGGATATTTGCTCTAGTCGTTTGGGTGAGGATTATAAGCTCTATTTATTTGGATCTAGAGCAATCCACAATTCTATTTAAGATTGATTTTGTTGATATGGAAAAAGCTAGTGATGTTCTAAAACAATCAATCAGTAGAGAAGGGATTTTACTTCATGGATAAAATAAGTTATAAATTGCAAAATTTAAATTCGGCTTTTCGATCTTTGGAACTGGCTTATAGATACCTTACTGTAGAGCTTGATAAACTTAGCCTCTCAAATAATCTAGATCTAAAACAAATAAATCAAGATAGTGTTATACAGAGATTAAAATACCCAGTCGAACTTCTCTGGAAATATCTCAGGGAATATATTTAAGTAAAGTTTTTGATTGCAGATTTACCAAGCTCGCCAGCTTGTATTTTTAGAGAGGCACTAAAAGTAAACTTAATTAGCGTAGAAGAAACTGACCAGAGCCTGCAAATGATAAAAGATAGAAATCTTACTTCTCATACATACAAAAATGAAATAGCAGAAGATATTCTAAGCCGCATGGATAGCCACATTAAGCTAATAAAAAAAATTATCAATTTGTAATTTAGTCTAGCTAACACTTTCAGTTTTCGTTATTATAAGCTTGCCAAATCTAATTCTTTAAAATTGAGGTATTTAACTCCTTTTGGTTTTGATTGATCTTGACTGGTGCTAATTAAAAACATCTTACAATCGTCTCCAATAATTTCATTTAATTTTATTAGGTTTTTAGTATGATCGATTTTTGGAGTTGCCGTTGATTTGATTTCTATAATTCTAATGCTCGAGGGCTCATTAATAATCAGATCTACTTCTAGTTTATTGCTGTCTCTATAAAAACAAAAATGTTTTTGATGAGCTAAAGTAAAATTCTGTTTAATAAATTCTGAGATAACTAAGTTTTCAAAAAATGCACCAGACATTGATCCATTTTTAATTTGTTCAAAAGCCGTATGTCCAGTGAGATATGCTACTAATCCAGAATCATAAAAATATAATTTTGGTTTTTTGGTAAGACGCTTTCCCAAGTTTTTAATATAAGGTTGTATAAAAAAAATAATCTGTGATCTTTGTAAAAAATAAATCCAAGTCTGAATAGTTTTATAATCTACGCCAAGTTCTTTGCCAATGTCAGAGTAATTTATCTCCTGACTTATCCTAGCGGCAAGCAGAATGATAAATTTTTCGTATGTAAACAGATTAGCTTCTTTAATATGCTTAGCTATGTCTCTATTAATAACAGTTTTAATGTATGAAGAATACCAGAGTTCTTTATCAATTTTAGGATTTACACAAAGCTCTGGATAAGAGCCTTTTAGGACAATCTCCGGCCAAGTATGAGATTTTATCAAAGACTGAGTTTCATGCATAGAGAATCCAGCCAGGTCCATAATAGCGGCTCTACCAGCAAGCGATTCTTGCACTCCTTCCATCAAAGAAAATTGCTGTGATCCAGTAATAAGATACTGTCCTTTTTTATTTCGCTTGGAGTCTATATTTTCTTTTATATAGCTTAGAAGCTCAGGAACTTCCTGGATTTCATCAATTATTACGGGACAAGGATGATCATTTAAAAAGCCTTGGGGATCCTCACTTGCGTATGATTTGGATTTTAGGGTGTCTAAATTAGCATAACTAAAATTTGGAAATAGTTTTTTTAGTAGTGTAGATTTTCCTGTTTGTCTAGCTCCCGTAAGAACTACAGCTGGAAATTGCTTTACAGCTTTTAGTAATAAGGGTTCTATGTCTCGTTTAATATATTTCATGCAAAACAGGAATGACATTCCTATTATACATGAAATATTGTTTAAGGATTCGCTAAAAAACAAAGTTTTTAAGGCGGAATCCGCTTAACCAAAGCTCACATCACCCAAGCCAAACTCTTCTGGTGCGCTGGTCATAGCATCTCTTAGCGCCATCTCTGACATGATTTTGGGAAGATTCGATTTATTCAGCTCGCCGGTTTCTGTTTCGTTATTGGGATACACAGCAGATGCGCTACGTGCGCCAAAAACATTTGACGAGTCATCGGTCCTCTCTAAAACATTATTTCGAAGAACATTTTTAGTCTCTGGATCTGAAAAATCGGCCGAGATTTTGGCTATTGATGAGCCGCGTTTATTTAATAAATCTACAAATCCACTCGATAGCATCGAGTAACCCGTGGTATAGCCTATAGGATCATCACTCATATTTACCTCACAACAGCAAATGTATTTACGCACAGGAGTATTATTTTTTGGTTAAGGGTTTTTATTGGGAATCTTTCGCGGGTTTACCCCTAGTTAAATCCCCTGTGTTCCGCTTTGCATCAAGTTTTCAGGCGAATATTAAAAAATTTTAATCGAAAATTGTATTAATATTTATGTTTTGGGGTTGACAAATGTATATTTACATTGATAATATGTAAAGCAAGCTAGTAAAGCGTTAAATAGTTATCAAAATTTTATCTATTTAATACTTATAAAGCTAATCGACATAACAAAGAGGAAAAAAATAACATGCCAATTCAAGGAGCTAGTAGATACACCAATCTTTTCGAAGCAGCTGGTAAATCCAGTTTAAGCGGTTCTGGCAATCTTCCGGAAGGAGAAGCGTACAAGGGTGAAAATATCAAAACTAAGCAACAAGCTATATCTATTGTTGCTGGTCATGTCGCTAGCTTACAAACTAAAGGCTCAGACAAAGCCAAAGAAGCACCAGAAGTTAGCTTAACTGAAGCACTGTCTTTTTTAAACGATGATACCAAAGGTGATCTAGGCGAAACAGACCTTAAGCAACTTGCACATCTTATGAGCACAGAATCAGCTGGTCAAGATGAGAGACTCAAAGCAATCAATATTTTACAAAAAACTTATGGCAACAATGGTAAAAGAGTTGGAGAAGGTCAAAACAGTGACTTAGCACTGCAAAGAGTACTAACTGTTCTTGCTGAAGAAATCAAAGGCGGAGAAGGTAGAGATGCCGCTATTGAAGCAGCTTCTATCATTAACAGTGATGGATACAACAATTCATTTTTCAAAGCTCTTGGACAAGCAGAGAATACTTCTCTTGGAGTAATTAATAAGTTTCTTAGAACAAAAACTAAATATTTAGAGTATGTAAGTACTTTACCAAAAGAATTAGTTAAATCACTAGAACCAGGTGAAAACCAAAGACTAGCTGCTGTGGCAGATACTGATAAAGAATTTAGAGAATATCTTGCAGAAAAACTCCTAGCAACTAATTTCCAAATCAAAGCTGGTGATATTAGAGTAAACGCTAAGCTTACTTTAAAACCGCTTAAAGTAACTAGTGCTGAATTTCAAGCTATTAGATCTGACGCACAAGGTAGCTACTCAGAAAAAACTTATACCTTAAGAGATGTGCTATTTAAAATGGCTGCTGCCAAAGATAGAAAAGGAAGAGCCGCTGCGCTTGCTATGTACGCGGATATGCACGGAGTTTATGAGTATCGCTTTGGTAAAGCGGTAGAAGCTATCAAAGATGCTGAACATCAATTAGGGCTCGCGGCGCCACCAACGTCTATGCCTGGTATTACTCCTGCTATTAGCCCAGCAGAGTATAAGAGCGCAAATCAAAGAAAAGCTAAAGAAGCTGCTGAGCAATTAGAAGCACTTAGAATAGCTGTTAAGAGCAATGCCATTATGAAGGATTTCAAAGAAATGTTTGAAGAATCTCTTGGAACCTATTCGGTTATGTTACTTTCTTCAGACTTGCCACGTTCTATTAATGCAATTACCTCACCAGAATTAGCAGGAACCTTCAAAAAAGAAGTTGATAAGCTAAGAAAACTTGGTTATGCAACAACCGTAACCAATGACATAGAGCTTACTAGTGCGTCTGATAGGCTCACTAGAACTTATAATTCCAGAAAAGAAGAATTAGCTACTTCCATAATCAAGTCTTTCTTTGGTAAAGAAGGATTAACAACAGAGGATTTATTCCAATCAAGAGTACTTACTACTGTATTAAATCCAGATATTGATCTTGCTGAAAGACAAGCAAATCAAGCTCATTTACAAAGCGAAATTGTTGAAAGCTTTATTTCTGACAAGATTATTGCAGATGTAAATGGCAATATTGATTTAACTAATGAGGCAAATCAAAAGGTCTTTGAAAGATATATTGATCCAGTTTTATATGGAACCAGCCACGCTATTTCTAATCCTCCGACTTCACCTGTTACTGTAGCCCAGATTAGAACTGCTCTTAACGATGCCACAATAGTACCAAATATAATCAGGCATTGGGGAGGAGAAACTATCTCTTACTCACCATGGCGCTCTGGTACAAACGCTATAACAACTGGAATCAATGAACTTGATGGTATTCGCAAGAAGGTTGCTGAATATGAATATAACAGCGTACTTGTAGATCCAGCAAATCATACGGCTGGTACGACAGTGATTACGGCTAGACTTAAAGCCAGCTTAGAAGATGCTATCAAAAAAGGCACTTTCCAAGAAGGTACCATCAAGGCAGATAAGTTTGGCAAACTATTTGAAGCACTCAGAGCCGCTGGCTATGGTGGTTCAATTAAGATGTGGTCAGACGATCTTGATGGTTACCAAAAAAATAAAACTAGAGCCGCCAATGCAGTTAGTCAAATTATTGATGCATTGACAACTGCAGCACAATCTCATTCCGCTGTATCAGCCAATCCTTTAGATGTATTAAGAAGGATTACAGAAGCTCTTGATCTTAAAGAAGGTTGTGTTTTAACAAATCAATCTAGCTTTAAAGAAAATCTTGGTTCTGCCGTAAAAACTCTTTATGAAACTATTGCAAGCGAAGATCCTAATGCAGATGACCAAGGTGGTATTGCATTACTTCAAAATATTATTACCAGAGATGAAGATCAAGCAAGCAGGGCTCCTGCTGAAGCCAAGTTGTTCAGACAAGATACCAAGGGCTACTTTGAGTATGAAATGAGCGTTGATACTGGCTTTAATGCGGGTAAAGATTGTGATGCTGAGTTGCGTACTATCGCACTTGGTCGCTTGATTCAAAAAATAGAAGACTCTGGCGCTCATGAAAGACAACAACAGGCTGCAGTTGAGTTCATAATCAAAAACCTCAAAGAAAATACTACTAATACTTTTGAAAGTAGAACACCTATCAGTATTCTCAGTGAAGCAAAAAGAATCTTAGGAACTACTACTACTACTGGTGGTACTGCAAGTACTGTCTTTGACGACTTCCATGCTTTACAAAGAGAAGAAGCTAGGTATGGCGTGGCACGAGCTGCAATAGCTGACAAAAAATCTGAGCTTGCTAGCGGCACACTATATAGAATGCTGACAAAATCTCTCAAACCTACAGCTGGAATCTTCGCTAAGATGAAGTCCATGTTTGAAAAAATCAGAGACATATTCTCTGGTGGCACTACAGCTGAAGCAGCTGCAAAACTCAAAGCGAGCGAAGATCAAGAAATCGCTCCATTCAAAGAAGCTTATAGTAGAGCAACTGGAATGGATAGCGATAATTGGGCAACAAAATCTTATCTCAAAGATTCTGGTGAGCAACAACAAGAATATATCGATATCTTCATGAAAGCGATACAAGGTGTTGATAAGAGACTTGCTAATGCCTCTCCAATGATTGAGCAAAGTGGCAAGAAACAGCAAGCTAACAAACCACAGCCTAAACCAGAAGTTAAACCTGAGGCTGCAGAAGAGGAACAATTAGCTAAAACCAACTAATTTAAGCCTTTTATAAAATCTAAAATATAGTGAGAAGCACCTAATACAGGTGCTTTTTTCTTGTCAAATATACCTATATTAACACTTTATATAAATAAGGTCTCAGTATATGAGTAGTTTAGTTAATTTAGCAGATCAAAGAACCAGAGCATTGCTTGAAGCACATCAGAAATCACTTGGTCAAACAGCTCTTGGAACTGATCAAGCACTTAGCTCAATCGATATACAAAGTTCAGGACAAGCTAACACTCTTCTAGAGCAGCATTATCTTTTTTTACAAGGCAGATCTGGAGCTACTGAGCCAACTACTAAATTAGACGAAGTATTAAATGCCGTACAACCAAATCTATTAAATAGAAGATCACTTGAAGTTTTAGTAGATATTTTAAATAAAGCAACAGATGCTTCTACAAAAGCTAAGATTGTTGCAAGAATGCGCGATGCCTATCTAGCTGATCCCCAACTAATCCCAACTAGCGTTAGTCAAGAGTCTGTACTTGCACTTATTGACTTTGTTGGAGCAAATATTTGCAGCGACACAGATGCAAAATCTAACAAAGTTATTGAATTTGCAAACTACATAGGTAATGATAGGGTAGATGCTTTTGCAACACAAGTAAAAGCTAATACTCCTTTAGCAAAATTATTATCTACCGCAAGAGCCGCTGGTTTAGAGACAGATTTAAAAGGGCTTGAAAAAAGATTTGTTGAAAGGTTTTCTAGTGGTGAAATAACTAGATTTGAAGACTATCCAATAATTAGAGATTTCCTTGCAACAAAACTACTCTCAGCTAGAAGAGCTTTTGTAACCACACCAGGACGTGTTTATTTAACCCCTTCTACTTACTTCGACACAGTAAGAGCAAGCGCTGCAGAAATGACGGCAGTAAGTTCTGGTCAAGTGAGAACTAGCAAAAATTTCTCATTAAATGAAGTCATGGATAAATTACTCAAAGCTGGCAATGAAGATCAAGTCAGAGCAGCTCTTGGAGAGCTTCACACTATGATCTCTGTACTAGAACATAGATGGGTGAATGCATCTTTCCCTCCAGTCAAAACTACCGCAGCACAACAAATGGAAACTCTTTATTCAATAGTCAAAAACAAAACTGTCATGGGCAATGAGCTTTTAGAAATTTTCCAAAACGCTATAAAACAATACCCAGATGTTATGGCTGAAATACCAGAGAATTTAAGATATTCGACGCAAAACAATCAAGATCATCTCTATACTACAGCTGCACAAAGACTAACAAGCTTGGGTTATAGCCCAGCAACTAATCTTGCCAATTTCAGAACTGATCTCAATAGATTAAGAACAAATTTACAAAGAGACAGCAAAGACTTTGCAAACCGAGCTATTCCAATTATATTTGCACGAGAAGCTTGCACAAGCGTGGATATAGACAATACTAAAGTCGCACTAGAAGTAATGACTTGCATTGATGACAGCGCGGCTCTTAAAGTTGATTTCACAAGCAAAGCAAGTTCACTGCAATCAGAAATAATTGAAGGATTACTTGATAAATTTAATTACTTAACAGGTGATATGGTTAACACTACAGACGCAAATAATAATTTAATACTACAAATGTACGTGGGCAGTATCCCTGGCACTAACCCAATTAGCAGAGCTGATCTAAAAACTTTCCTAACTACAAAGTATGCTGCAGGAATAGTTCCAAGAATGATGCAAGACAATATAACTCTTGCAGGAGGGGGCTCTCATTACAATTCACTAACTGATTTAAAATTAAAAGCAAGAACAGCCTTTGAAATAAATAATGTCAGAACCAATCCTAAAGGGGTAAGAGACTATTTCGCTGGATTTATCAGCAAAGGACTTGTAAATGCGGCAAGCGTATCTCAGCTCAAAACCATTAGCTCTGTATTGAGAGGGGATGGTACTATAACTCCAATGGAAGAAACTAGAATCAACATAGCTCTAGATGCATATTCTTCTAGCCCAGTAAAAGCTGAACGCGCATTTATAGATTTATGTAATCACTTTTTAGGTACAGGTCGAGCACCCGCGGCAAGTCAAGATGATTTATATATAAGTATTTATGAGAGTCTAGGCATAAACAATGGTCCTAATGATAAAACTTTTTATACTGACCCAAACCATCTATTGACATCAATTGGAACTGCAGTTGAAAACCTCTATGATTCTATTATTCATTATGATGAGAATAATGATGCAGAAGTATATTTATTTGAGATGCTAAAGGCAGACGAAATAGCTAGTCGTACAGCAACAGCAATAGACAAACATCCAGCACAGAGTAATAGAGGTCCTTTATCATTATTAATGTGTTCCGCTAAAATGGGCACAGAAGATATCACTGGAGCCAGCCCAAAACTATTAGCTTTAGCAAAAATAATCAAACAAGCAAACGAAGATCTACGAACTGGTACACTCACTGGTCCAGGTCATAGTCAAGTAATGAAATATCTTGAAGAAAAACTGAGATTCGAATTTAGATATCATGGAGGCATAGCCACTAATCTTGATACAACTTTTGGTGGTAATTTTAATAATCGCTATAATGATTCCTCTAGACAACTTAGAGAATATGCACATTATGGTATGCAAATGGCACAATTCAATATCTCTATAGAAAGAGGCGGTGATGGTGCCCTACCAAGACGTACACTTAAACTTCTAGGTAAAGAACAATTTCAATCATTACAACCTCAAGTAGAAGCTGCTCAAAAATTCATTGAGGCAGTGACGTCAGGCTCTATGAGCTCAGAAGGATGGCTTCAACAGAACTCCGAAGCAGATCACGGTATAATTAAACTTGCATATAAAATGGCGGGGCTAGATAATGAAGAGGATTTTGGGAGTCTTAAAGGCTTACAAGCTCGTAAAGGACTAGATGACACTACTAGACCTTATGTTGTTGAGTTAATACAAAATTTCATTAAGTATTATATGAGATTAGGAAGAGGTAAGGAAGCTTAAAATTATGCATTTTCAAAGATATAGAATTCAACAATCGCTAGACGATAAAAAAGAAAAAGAACAAGGAGATAAAGTTGATAGTTACTATCTAAGATTTATCTCTAAATATACGGAGACACTCTTAGATAAAGATTCTACAACCAAGGCTAAAATATTAGCGGCGGAGATGTTAGGTGGTTTCACTGATAATTTTTTTGTAATTGATGCTTTAGAAACTGCTTTAGAAATAAATGAGGGTATCCCCCTACTAATTGAAACTATTGAAAGAGCCCTTAACGATGAGTTTAAAGTCGAAGAAGATGACGAATACGAAAAATATGTAAAAGAGACGGGTATTAGACGCGAGATCAGCAATGCAGTTGAAGAAGAGACTGCCAGAATAAACCGTGAAGATAGGCTCTTGGTACAAGATAGCCGCCAGTTTGACAAATATAGAGCTGTATTAGAATATAACCTTAAACGCAAATAAGCCTGTAATTAAGCCATAAATTCTTATCAAAACTAAGGGTAGAGGTACTTTGTATATACAAGAGATTCGTGTATATGCTAGGTATAAATACCGCCACACAACTGATAAAAGAACATAAGGCTCGTAGACTTCAAGCAAAGATAGCATCTAGCTATCCTGCTCCAGAGTTGCCACATACAGACACTGTTGGTTCTAGAATTGCAGCCACACTTGGCTTAGAGCCTGACGACATAAGTCGCGCGGTAGTTGGACTTAAATCACAGGATCCAGAAAAGTTAGAAGATATATTAACTATTTTAGACAATGACACCTCTGTAGTAAACACTGCAAGAGCGGAAATTTTAAGATCCAGATCAGGTGCTAGTAACTTAGTCAAACTTGCTGAACATGTAGATGATCCTAAAGCACTTCGCAAAATTGAAGGAGTACTACTCAAACAACTTAAGTCACAACTCCCAGCAGCAGTTGCTACTCTAATTGATAATCAGAATTGGGCAACTATTACCAGTACTTATCAACACCAAACCGAACTATATACCAATATTAATATCTACAGAAGATTAGAAGCTTATTTCGATGCTAAACATGAATTAGCAATCAGTTCAGATGATGATAGAGCTAAAGCAGAAGCTGAGTATCACGATACTGTTCTAGACATCGCTGAATTAACCATCGATCCTCTCAGTAATGAGATTCTTAATGCAGGAATTACAGGAACCGCACCAGCTAAATCTGATCACAGAAATTTCTTGGAAAACATGAGAAAGACTGGATCTAATTTTGAAAAAGCACTATATGCACACTTAAAAAATCAAAATTTAATTGAAGAGATTAAAGATCTCAGCATTATACTTGCAAACCCACTTGATAACAGTAATCACCCAATCGTTAGCGATCCTAATAGAGCTGGGTTAAGAATATCTTTGACTAACGACTTGCTTAGAAAAAATATTCATCGCCTTAAAGGAGATAGTGTTTGTCCTGGTATTTTAGGTAGATTGAGAGAATTTGCATTTTCAACTGGTCTCCATGAGATTGCTATAAGCGCAAATGATTTACAGGAGATATATGGTAGGGATCATTACAATCAATATCTATCAGATAGACAGGGTTACACATTTAGGATTGACGAGTTTATTATAGATCTATACTCAGGTTCTTTAGCATCTAAATCTCAAGATGAGAGAGATCCTCTACACAACACTAAAGCTGGTGCAGTAAGACAGCTATTAGAGGCCTATGCCGTTGTAAAAATGAAAATAGAAGCAACAACAAATTCTTCAACAAAAGCACAGCTCGCTAGACAACAAGAATTTCTTGGCACTTTAATAAGGAATGGAGCAGATGAAAACAGTAGATTAGTACCTCATGGTGTTTATAGACAAATTCAACATGTACTCAACCAACAGACAGGATCAATATTACACTCATTAATTCCTATTTCCAAATCCGCAACTGAAGGAACAGTAAGAGAGATTGTTAGAAAAGCAAAAGAAAGAGTCCTCCTAACCAATACTGATGCTAGAACTCAAGCACTATATGCTGATCTTGAGTATTTAGAACCAAAAGGTAATGTTAGAGATCCTAAAGCTTTTACTACTGTTTTAGACAATGTTATTACTGAGCAAAATACTTTAATAGGAAATAGAAGCAATGATGTATTGCAATTATTTTATGGAACAACTCCTGCAATAAGTTCACAAATCACTGGAGCTCTTGAGGCTGATCCAAAAGGCAATGGTATCGCCAATTTATTTACAGAAGCTTGTGCTGGTACCGTTCAGGCAGGCACTGTTGATGAACTTTTGGCAAATATTTTTATAGCTGACCAAAGACAATCAAGAGCAAAATATAACGCAGAAAACATGGGCACAATTTCATCATTATTAATGCAAGAAGACACAAAATACAACCAAGGTGAACTATTAAGAAGAGTTAGAGATGGACTTGTAGACCATAGAACTCCTTTTCTTGATGCTAATGGTTACGACAGAAAACTAGTTGGCATATCTCATATTTTTGCAGAAATAGATAGAAGTGGTTTTAGTGCTGCAATAAAAAACGAAGCAAAACAAAGAGTCCTCAATGCAGTAGGGATAGATACGAGTAGCTGGGGAGCTACTGTCCTTACTAATGTTCAAGCATTCGATTTCTCTACTTCACTTGGTGCAAATAACTATAACAGCGCCACAACTATTACTGATCTACAAGCCGCTCAACAAAGGACTCTAGATACATTGAAAGGTTTCCATAATGCTCTTGCAGCTAGTAAACAGGCAAGCTCACTTTTTAATTCTGGTTTCTTAAATCATTTTACAACCGAAGAAGATAGACCTAATATGGTAGAAACTATTAGCATCATAGACAAAGCATTTACAGAAACAAGTTCTATCAAAGAATTTGATGCAAGACTTAAAGCTATGCAAGAGCATATTAGAACAAAAGCAGCACGACCAGAGCTAGCGGATTCCTTTGATGTCTTTGTAGGTTTTGATGAAATTGACTATGGCAATGAAGGAAGTCTTAGTCATATGCTAAATCAATTTTTAAGAGATTTAGGACTGGATCAAATTGCAGAGGTTGTAGGAAGATTGTTGAAATCTTTATTAGAATCCAAGAATTAAATAATATAGTTTATAGATCTTCTATATATATAAGGTTTTTTATGAATGTGTCAACCCCTCGATTTAGGGAACCACTTTTTGAAAATTAATAATCTTAGCTAAAACGGCTTCTTTTAAAGATTACATACTATCCCTGTTCTAAAAATTTCCTCAAAAAAACTTTGTGAGACAGGGTCTGATAAATTCTCAGGGTGTACTCCTATTACTTCTAGTGAAGGATTTACGTTGCCTGCAAGTTGATCCAAGAAATAACCATTGGAAGTTTTGAGCTTATTTTTTGGTAATTCATCTGAAATAATAAGTAAATCAATATCACTATAATCATGAGCTAAACCTTTAGCGTAGGAACCAAATAGAATCGCCTTCTGAACAGAGATCTTCCCGTTTAAAGCCTTCAAATAACTATTAATAACTTTATTTAATTCTTCTGTAGTAAACCTTTTAACCATTTTATAATTACCTCAACATCACTGAAGAGCTGTTGACATCTTACTATGTCATATTCTTCTTCAAATCTTTCGACCTCGTTAGGATATCTAGAGCTTATAAACGCCTTGTCTAACAAATTAAATAAATCACTTTGATGTTTCTCTAACTTAAGTGCGCAAACATCTATCGCTAATTGTTTCAGGCTATGGATTTTGGGTGGTATGCTTCCACCTTCTTCTACAATGCCTTTTAGTAATTTTTCTACTGCCGCATGCAGATGGTTAATAACACCCAGAGGCTCATTACCATCTAAGCACAGCTTTGCCATTTTAAGATCTTTTGCGGCTATTTTTAACCAATTATCAGTACTTGGTTTCACAAGATAAATTATATCAAGGGCGTCGATATTCGACATTTAACTTCCCCAAAACCCCAAAACCCTGCTAAAATCTTATCTTATGGGACATTCTGCTTCGATTATAACTAACGACAAACCAATTTTTAGCATCAACTCCAAAAACCCTCTTCTTGCAGAACTGGGTATTCTTGGGTCCATGGAATTACTCGATAGTATGGGAGACGATCTGAGCATCGTTAATGCCGCCCGCGTTTCGTACGCGTCCGAGTCGCCCGCCCTCGAGCCCCGCGACAAAAAACTTATCAAATACCTTGCTAAGCACAAGCACTGGACGCCTTTTGAGCAAAACTCTCTTAAGTTCCGCGTCAAATGCCCGATCTATATCGCGCGCCAATGGATGAAGCATCGTTGCTGGGTTTTTAACGAGATTTCTGCGCGCTACACGGTGTTCGATAACACTGTCTATAAGCCAGATGAGTTTCGCAAGCAAGCCGAAAAAAACAAGCAAGCCAGTGAGTCAGCGGAGCAGAGCGAAATCGATCAAGCTACAGCAAGCGAGATTTATGATCTAGCGACCCAATCAGCGATATCAGCCTATAATAAACTGCTTGAGCTGGGTGTCTGCAGGGAACAGGCTCGGGGAGTGCTTCCTGTGGGTTCGCATACGGAGTTTATTACTACTGTTAACCTGCGTAATTTTATGCACTGGTACTACCTGCGCGCCCCAAAAGACGCTCAGTGGGAGATCCAGCAGTACGCGCACGCCTCGCTTGAATTGGTAAAATCTAAGTTCCCCATTGCTATTGAATGTTTTGAAGAGTTGCGCGCTGAGCAAGAAGCCGAAGCCCAATTGCTCGCGCAGGCTAAAAATTAGAATTGTGCGATGAAAAAATCTACTGAAAATTGGTTAAAGATTGCAAAATGTGAGCTTAACGCCGCTGACACTTTATTTGAAGCTAATAATTATCTCAAATCCGTCGAACACTGTCATGCCGCATTAGAAAAGATTCTAAAAGGTTTAATAACAGAGGATGATCAAACTCCTGAAAAAATTCATAACTTATTGAGGTTAGCTTCTACTGCGATTGTGGAAAATTTACAAAAAGATATTCTTGATATTTTAGAGGAGGTTAATGAGATATTTATTTCTACACGTTATCCTGAGGAATATGAAATACTCCTAGAGTCTCTGAATCATGATCGTACAAAAAATATTTTAGTAGCAACAAAAAGGACTTTTAAATGGCTCGAAACAAAACTAAAGTAAAAACTATTTTAAATAGCACCATAAAAAAAATAACGCAAAATTTAGATATTGAAGAATTGATTTTGTTTGGTTCTCATGCAAAAGGTAATCCTAATGATTTAAGCGACATAGATCTCGCTGTGATATCTCAAGACCTTAATCCTCGCTTGCCAATTTTTGACAATAATCTTCATATTAAACGCACTTGTAATGTCCATCATCCTGATTTACAGCTTATTTCTCTCCATCCTTCAAAATTTTATAATCCTAATTCATTTATCGACCCCGGCTTTATCCAAGAAATCAAGCGCACCGGCAAGGTCATCTACTCTAAGCAAAAAGGCTTGGATTTGTCGTTTTTGGATTAGTGGTGGTTTGCCACAACTAATTTTGCTAAAATTTCTTTATTAGGGTTTTTATAAAAATTAGAATTGTGCGATGGCTCGAAAAAAAATAATCTAGAGCTTAAAGAGTTTTTAAAACTTTTTTTCGATCAAGTGACCAAAAGTTTTAGTCTTGATGAGCTGGTTTTGTTCGGGTCTTATGCTAGGGGGCAGGCCACTGATAATAGTGATATAGACCTTGCCCTAGTCTCTTCAGATTTAACTAGCACTAGTGCGTTTTGTAACACCAGAACCATAAAAGACAAAACCAAATTTTTTGACCCGGATTTACAGCTTTTCTCATTTTCACCTAAGCTTTACTATCAAGAAGAATTTATCGACCCCGGCTTTATTCAAGAAATCAAGCGCACCGGCAAAGTGATCTACTCTAAGCAAAAAGGCTTGGATTTGTCGTTTTTGGATTAGCGGTGGTTTGCCAAGCTGAAAAATTTAAAGAAAACTTGCCGGTACTTGATATATTCTTTCGGCAATTTCCCTAATCTCTGATCCATTATTTATAAGCAATCCAAAATCGCACATATACTCTTGCATAAAATTTTTCATGTTCAGAATATGATCTTTTTTAAAACTTGAATTGGTTTTTATTTCTATCGGGATAAGTGATTTAGAAGTCTCAATCACAAGATCAATCTCTGCTTTGTTTTGAGTACGATAGTAACAAAAATCTGGTCTCGGTAAAACATTCTGTAGATTTTTATATATTTGTTCAATGATGAAGCTCTCCCAAATCAGTCCAAAATTAGGTCTAGAGAGCATTTGATCAATATCTGTTAATTTATAACTATAATTAATAAGAATAGTATCTCTTAAATAACCTTTAGGCATTTTTATAAGACGTTTTTTAGAGTTTTTGTCAAAAGCTTTTAAGCTCGACCAAATAAAAGTTCCTTCTGCTGTATTCAAATATTTTTTTACTGTTGGCTCTGATATGCCCAGTGAAGAAGAAAATTGAGAGTATTTAATCGTATCTCCAGAACTTTGCGCAAGCATCATAATTAGTTTGCGGTAAGCTTCAAGCTCAAGATTCGGGAATAAAGCTCGAATATCTCTTTCGATATAGGTTCTAAAATAATTATCCTGCCAAGCTCTGAAGAACTTATTATCATTGCGTTTTAAAAAAGGCTCTGGATACAATCCATAAAAACAAAGTTCAAAAAGTTCATCAATACTATAATTTTGCTTTAGCTTGAGTAATGTTTTTGGATCTTCCAGCGAAGAATAAAATTTTGATTTTTTTCTTCCCAAAGCTTCACTCCAGGTAAGACAGGGAACTTCAATTATTGCAATCCTGCCGGCAAGTGTTTCACAAACCTTATTTAAAAGATGCGGAGAACTAGAACCGCTGAGAAGAAATCTACCATTTACACTCCTATCCTCATCAATTTTCACTCTTAGTGCTTTAAATAAATCAGGACAGAACTGAGCTTCATCTATAACCAGGGGACCATGGTGTGTTTTCAAAAAAAGCTTTGGATCTGAACTGATAAAATTATAGTCCTCAAGATCTTCTAAATCAAAAAACTTTGCATGCGGAAGAACCTTTTTCATCAAAGTGCTCTTACCTACCTGCCTTGCCCCAATTAATATCACGCAAGGGAATCTAGACAAACACGATTTAATTGTGGACTCTAATTGTCGCTTAATCATACCAAGATAATCTAATTATAGCATTTGGATTATCTTGGTGTCAATGCCTAACCAGGGACTTTAGACATAGAGTTTCTAGATTGACATTTCCCGTCGCATTTGAATATTATTAATTTTTGCAAGTACCAAATCTCGATCTATATTCATAACTAATCTCCCAAAACACTATATTTGCCGAGGTCTCTAACTAAATCACGCCTAGCTATCTGTTTTATGATCTGCACGCCTAAAACGGGGTTTGTAGTTTTTCATATTCACGAGATCAATATTCCTATCGATTTCATGTAATTCAGCAAGAATTGCTAATTTATCTAGTTTTTGATTAGATGAAAAAATAGCTATATCAATGTCACTATTAGGACCAAATCTATTCGTTTCTAATATAGATCCATACAGGACAACCAGTTCAATATCCACAAATCTTAAGGATCCACTGAAAAATTTGACTTCGTCAATTTTTCAACCCTGAGCCAAGAGAGAATCTTGGCTCAGGGAGTGGATCCTTAAATATTCTTCCCATTCATGATCCTTGCTTATTTGAGCTCCGCTATTTTCTAGATCTAGTATGGAAGGGAGTGTTAGTTTATGAAGTTTTTCTCCTGAATCATCGGAGAATAGATCCTTAAAACCCTATTAAAATAAGATATTTTCACTAAAGCCTCAAAAACCTTATAAAACCTAGAGCTAATTGTAATAATGTTACAATAAGCTCGGCACTAATTGTAATAATGTTACAATTAGCTACCTTGCTTATTTTTTAATTATATGTTATTTTATTATTATTATGTCATTTGTTACTTTTGTAAATAATTTTTTAAAACCTGGTTTTCGTTCTTTTAATCATAATTCTGGTATTAGTTTTAATACTAATTTTGATTCACATAATGCTGCAAAACCTTTTCTCAATATTCATGATCCCGAAGTTACTGCAAAAAAGATTTTTCAAGATCTTAGTTATGAAGAGCAACTTAAAACCCAAGAATCTGCAACATTTGTGTCACAAAATCAAAATGAAATCCAGCATTTAATAAAATATCTTAAAGAAATAGCAAAAGCTCTTGAAAATTTACCTAAGTTAGCTGGTTGGCTTCTCTTGCAAAATCCAAACAATACAAACCAACATAAAAAAGCAGTAAAGCCCAAAAAAGGTTTTTTAGGATTCTGGAATAGAGATAAATGTTCTGAACTTGTTACAGACATGAGAGATCATCACGTTGGTTGGGATTTCCCTTGATCAATATCTTGTCCAATTATATCTAATGCTTAAAATGCCGCATTTTAGTAAACACCATCGCGATTCCTGATTTATTACAAGCTGTTATCACTTCTTGGTCTCTAATCGAGCCGCCAGGCTGGATTATGGCACTGATGTGGTTTTGGGCGGCGATGTCGATATTATCAGCAAACGGAAAAAAACCATCAGAAGCAAGCACCGCCCCGCGCGTATCTAGATCAAAATTTGCAAGCGCGTCGCGAACGGCTTTTACTCTATTGGTCTGCCCGCAACCGATCCCGATGGTCTTGCCGTTTAGCACCGCTACGATAGCATTGGATTTTACGTGCTTGACTATTTTCCATGCTAGTAATAAATCTACCCACTGATGATCCTCAATAGGTTTTTCGGTGACTACTTTTATTTCTTCTGGCTTGTGTAACTCTAGATCACGCTCCTGCACCAAATACGCGCCAGTAATGGGTTTGATATCGTAGCTGGTTTTGGGCTCGCTGGGCTTTATGCTAATTAATCTTAAGTTAGGTTTTGTCGCCAGCACCTGCAAAGCCTCTGGCGTAAATCCCGGCGCGATCACCGCCTCCAAAAATATCTGTATCATCTCGCTGGCGGTATTCAAGTCTATGACAGAGTTTGAGGCTACTATCCCTCCGAAGGCACTAACGGGATCACAGCTCAGCGCATCCAAAAAAGCTTGCCCCGGACCCGGCGCGATCGCTACTCCGCAAGGGTTATTATGCTTAATGATAGCCACACAAGGAATAGATGAATCGTACTCGCTGACTATGTTCCAGGCTGATTCCATATCTAGTAAATTATTGAAGCTGATCTCTTTTCCGCCTAATTGCTGAAAATCCCCAAACCCAAAAGCTGATGAACCCTTAGAGCGATAGAGACCTGCTTTTTGGTGGGGGTTCTCGCCGTATCGTAGTCCTTGAGCGAGTTCTAGCTCTAGAGAGATTTGAGCAGGTAAGTTAGTTTCAGTAAGATTACTATTATCAGTGTGGAGGTAAGAAGCGCCGATTGGGCTGGTGAGAAGTTTTGATTTTAGGTATTCAGCGATGATAGTGTCGTAGCGCGCGCACTCCTGAAACACAGCGATCGCAAGCTTTTCTCTCAGGGCGAGCATTTGATTAGAAAGCGCGCCGTATTTTTGGGACTGCTCGATAAAAACCTCATACTGAGCGGGATTGGATAGCACTGTTATTGACTGGAAGTTTTTAGCCGCGCTCCTTAGTAAAGTCGGTCCGCCAATATCAATGTTTTCGATCGCTTCTGCAAAAACCGCTTGCGGAGCGGTTATCACTTGCTGGAAGGGATATAAATTAACCACGACTAGATCGATTTGCTCGATTTGGTTATGGGCTAGTTCGCTTAAATCCAGCTCATGATCTCGGCGCGCCAAAATCCCGCCCAGGACTTTTGGGTGTAGGGTCTTAACCCGCCCGCCAAGCATCTCAGGGAACTTTGTGAGCTCGCTAACTTCTTGCACCGCATATCCAAGGCTCTTTATATGCTGGGCTGTGCCGCCAGTGCTGATAAACTCATAATTCTCCGTCACCAAAAACTTAAGTAAAATATCAAGCTGGGATTTATCAGAGACCGAAATTAAGGCTTTTTTGCTCATTTATTCAATTATATCAAGGCTTGCGCTATGATAAACCCCATGAGCGATTTCAGCCATCTGCCAGTCCTTAGTCAAGAAGTGCTTGAATATCTAGCCCCTCAGCCTGGCAAAACCTATATCGATGCTACTCTGGGCGGCGGCGGGCACTCGGGCTTGATTTTGGAGCGTCTGGCGGGCTCCGGACATCTTTATTCTTTTGATCAAGATGCCGAGGTTATCGATCGCATCTCGGGGCGCGCTAAGGATGTTTCTAACTGGACTTTGGTGCATGCTAATTTTGAGGACATAAAAGATTACTCTAGAATCAAGTCTCTGAGCGTTACTGGTGGAGTCTTGATGGATTTGGGGCTAAGCTCGATTCAGCTTGATGATCCCGAGCGTGGTTTTAATTTTGAGTCGCCGGCACCTCTTGATATGCGACTCAATCCCCAAGCGGATCTGACAGCTGAGCTGGTGGTGAATTTTTATCCAGCAACTAAGCTTGCTGATATTTTTTATGAGTACGGAGAAGAGCGCAAATCCCGTCAGTTAGCGCAATACATCGTAGATAAACGTCCCTTTAACTCCTGTCGTGAGCTTGCTGACGCTGTAAAAATATTTTTTGCGCGCCAATCAAGCGGCAAGAGCTTCCGTATCCACCCCGCGACCAGAGCGTTTCAGGCGCTTAGAATCTATGTGAATCGTGAGCTAGAGGTGCTTGAATCCACTCTAAATGACTTACTTGGCATGCTTCCCCCTGGCGCGAGAATAGTGGTGATTTCGTTTCACTCGCTTGAAGATCGTATCGTTAAAAACGCTTTTAAAAACCCTTTACTAAAAGACCGGGTTAAGATCCTGACCAAAAAGCCTATCATGGCAACTGAGCTAGAATGCCAGCAAAACCCGCGCTCCAGAAGCGCAAAACTGCGTGCTATTGAGCTAATCTAGCATTGGTTTAAAACCCATAGTAAAATCTTCTTATGCTGAATCAAATCGAAACTTTAGTAACTCTATTTGAAAATAAAAAATCAGTGGTAACGCTTACGGTCTTGTTGTTTGGGCTTACTTTTGTAACGTCGCTTGTAAATATTTGTTTTAAGGTAAATATCGATAAGCTAGAATCCAGTATTGAAGAGCTAAGCGAGGATAAAGCCAACCTGCGCGCTCAGTACCTCTCCGAAATTTCGCTGGATAATCTTAACCTAAAAGCTGGTGAAATGGAAATGCAACAAGCCTCAAACGATAATGTCCACCGAGTTTCATCAGATCGAGAATCCAAAAGCTTCCAAGCTTTATCAGCAAGAACCCACAGAAAAAAAAGTTTTAAAATTTTGATTAGCGGGTATTAGTCTTTGTCAAAACCTTTTCCAAATGCGCTTTGTATGTACATAACTGGTTGAGGGATATCTAGTTTTAAAAATCAAATAATTGAATAACTAAGTATTTAGTGGATTTTGCCTATAAATATTTAGCGAGAGAGGAGAGAGATAATGCTAAGAGTAGTTCATGTCAACGAAGCCGGGTCAATAGATAATTCTGTCAAAAATACCTCTACTGCTGCACCAGTAGTAGAAGTATCAAGTAGAGAAGCACTTAATATCTTAGGATCGTTTATCGAGGCGATGACGACTCTAAGTAGTCTGACTGGAGGTTTTAGAGGATTTAGTGCTAATCCACTGGCTTTGACTGGGGGAGCGGTTTTGCTCTTACCCTGGTTAAGCTCTATTATATCTAATGGAGGACATTTTGCGCCTCAGCAAGCTCTCAGAGTGCCTCCTCAGCCAAGTTCTCTTGTCGATAAACTCAATCAGGCTGAATCACAAGTAGCAGACGCTAAGAGTAATTTAGCTACTACTAGAGCTGGAGTCCAGTCAGAGATTGAATCAGCAGCTAGCAAGCTTGGATTAAATGTATCTAGTTCTAAATCAAGATCTGTGACTCAATACCAAAAAATATTAAAAGCACAGCTTACTAAAGTTAGTGCAGAATTGAAAAAAAATCCAGAGGATATTCGCCTAAAAATAAAATCCCAAATTCTTCAAAACGCTATTAATAACGGGCTTAGCTAT
>Ga0169931_10004717_pt1 | contig 21076 bp, 20 predicted proteins | sample Kivu_15m_20L_FD_129675 | JGI IMG/M metagenome (GOLD analysis project Ga0169931, IMG submission 129675) | Freshwater microbial communities from Lake Kivu, Western Province, Rwanda to study Microbial Dark Matter (Phase II) - Kivu_15m_20L... | ecosystem: Environmental > Aquatic > Freshwater > Lake... | reverse complement strand
TTTTCAAGTAATTGACTAAATCCTTCCGCCACATCATCTACATACACAAAATCGTTAGCATTGAAAGGTTTTCTCAGATCAGGCAATTTTCCATCCTGCAGGCTTTTAATAATTACAGGCATCAGTGATCCACTTCTCTGGCCAGGGCCATAAACATAAAAAATCCTTGCCCATATCAGATTAATCTTTTTCTGAAAGCATTCAAATTGTAAAAAATCTCTAACTGTATTCTTTGCCCAGTTAAAATAATTAGTGGAGGTACAAATATCTGATTCAAGGCATTCTCCAAAAGATTGATTGTATTCAAAACAACTACCAGCAACAATGATTTTTTTAATCGATGAAAGTTGGCAGATATGTTTAAAGAATGTTAACTGGTTATTTACGTTATGCAAAGAGGTCTCAAAAGAAAAATCTGGGATTTTTTCCCAGGCTAGGTGAACAATAGCTTTTGGTTTGAAATCTTTGATCTGTTGGAAACAGGTTTCATCCAGTTCTAATGAAGTATTGATCCATTCCAGGTTTTTTTCAATATTTACTAAATTATAAGCTTCTGCAGTTCTGGATAGAGCCATAATAGAATGGCCTTTTCTTAGCAATATATTGATCACCGGCTTGCCTAAAAAACCACTTCCACCTGTAATAACAACCCTCATAATGATGCAATATCCAAGTTAGGATAATTTTGATCTTTACTCGACATGTGTTTCGGAACAGCTGGCCAAGGAATGGTAAAAGCCGGGTCATTATATCTGAATCCCAATGAATCTGTTGTAAAAAAATCATTCATATAGTAGTGAATCCAAGTATTATCTTCCATTGTAAGAAACGCATTGGCGCAGCCCACCGGAATATAAAGTGACTCACGCCCCTCTGCTGATAATATAAACTCTTGCCATTTTAAAAAAGAAGGAGATTCTTTACGCAAATCAATGATTACATTATATACGCTTCCCTTCAAACAGGAAATAATTTTTGATTCCTTACTGGGAATTCTCTGGTAATGAAAACCCCGCAATGTATATGCATTGTTATTCTCGGAAATATTTCCCTGTTTGGCAGTAAATACTACACCAAAATGTTTGAATTCATTTTCACAAAAATGTCTTCGGAATAAACCTCGTTCGTCTGTGAATGACTGTGCTTCTATCAGAAACACTCCATCAAGTTGCTGCTGTGTAAACTTCATTTGATTTGAACCGTATTTGGTAACGGAACTATAATTGAACCATCATAACCATTAGCCCTGAGCTCTTCAATAATTTCCTTCTCGAAATTCCATGCCAATAATAAAATACAGGCACATTTATCAAATAATTTTTTTCCCTCTTCGAAGGAGATAATTGGAATATTAGTACCTGGAGTATAGCGGTTATGCTTCAAAGGATTTTTATCAATAATACAATCTATCACATCATTTCTTAAGTCTGCATAATTCAGCATTGTAGAACTTCTGGCAGATGCTCCGTAACCGATTACACTGCCTCTTGCTTTAAATTCCTCTACCGTTTTCTTTAAAATTTTTGCATGTATGGAACAAGCAGCTGCAAAGTTTTTCCAAGTCTGCAGATCGTTCGTTTTATTTTTTTCTTCCGTAGCTAACGCTTCCAGTAAAGTGGCAGATTGTTCTTTTTGGTTCTTTGAAAAATAAATCACCAGAGACCCACCGCTAATTGGACTTCTGGTAAGATCAAAAGATTTCAAACCGTATGAATTTAGCAAATAAATCAAGCTTTTTAATGAATAAAAGAAAAGGTGTTCGTGGTAAATCGAATCGTAATGCAGTTCGTCCAGGATAATCTGTGAGTAATGAAATTCAATAACACCCAATCCATCATTTTTCAGCATTGAGGAAATTCCCTCTATGATGGAATGTACTTCTTTAACGTGGGGTATAACATTACGAGCAAAAACTATATCTGCATGCCCAAATTGTTTACTGATCAATCCGGCTGTATCATTGTTAAAGAATTCAACTATAGTAGGTATTCCATCTTTGGTCGCTATCTCAGCAATATTCCTTGCAGGATCGACCCCCAAAACCTTACAATTTTTTGCTACAAAATCTTTCAGAAATGTACCATCATTACTAGCAATTTCTAATACAAATGGTTTTTCAACTTTACATCGTTCCAACACATAACTTGAAAAAAATTTACTATATTCAATGGCAGTTTTGGAAGTACCAGTAACCCATATATAATGACTGAAAAGGTATTTGGGTTCAACTGTGGCTGATAACTGAACAGTAGTACAATTCGAACAATGTACTAGTTGTAAAGGAACAGTTGGTAATTTTTCATTTAGGTTGCTGCGAAGACTATTGGCAGGTGGCTGATCCGTCAAATCCATGAACGTTACAATATCCTTTGAGTTACAAATCCTACAAGTCTTTATTAATTCAAAAATTTTCATATTTTAACTTTTTTTTCAGAGTGGATTTATATTAAGAATTTGCTATACGCATTTTAGCATCTACAATATCAAGACTTTGAAGGTAGGATAATTGAGCCAAACGTGTCGTTTTTTTACCCCTAAAGTCTTCTTCTTTAAAATTTACTTTGTTGAATAAATCTACTAATTCTTTTCCCCCTTTATCCAAATCCCACTCTGGTTTAAAATAATCTTTCAACTCTGTCAGAATTCTATTAAAACTTACCCTATAAGTTCTTGCATCATTTCCAAGTTCTCCAGTAAATGTTAATTCACTCCCCGGAACTGCTCTTTGTGCTGCTTCTGCCAATTGTCTAACCGTAAAATTCCCATTTGGAATCCCAACATTAAATGCTCTTCCAGCTACTAACTCAGCTGGTGCATTTAAGCCAGCTAAATATGCTGCACAAACATCTTTTACATGCACTACCGGGCGATTAGGTGTTCCATCACTTTTTATTTCAATTTTTCCTGTTGTATATGCACATGCTACCAAATTATTGAAAACAATATCACATCGAAGTCTTGGACTAGCTCCGAAAACAGTAGAAGGTCTAAATGAAGTTACAGTAAAATCAGGGGTTTGTAATTTGTTAAGCGCAACTTCTGCATCCCATTTAGTTATGGCGTACGATGTTATTGGATTTTTTTCACTATTATATTCATCTAGTTCTCCATCAAAAGTTGAGATTCCATACATACTTTGAGAAGAAGAATAAATAAACCTTCTTACACCTACTTTTTGTGCTAACTCAGCAATTTTTAAGGTGCCCATCAGATTTATTTCTTCGGTTAAACCAGGAGATAATTCACCTAATGGATCATTTGATAATGCTGCCAAATGTATCACTGCTTCTATACCATCTAAATCTTTGATATCAATATCTCTAATATCTTTTTCAATTTGGGTAATCTTTAAATGATCATCGTATAATAAGCAGCCTTTATAATAACCTATGTCATAACCAATCACATCATGACCCTCATTTTTCAATATTGGAACTAATACACTACCTATATATCCTAAGTTGCCAGTTACTAGTACTTTCATAAAATATAATTTTAATTTGCTTTATATTCAATAGAACCAACAATATAATCAACGATAGAAACCAACCAAATATAATGGGCCATTTCAATTATATTATACCCTTTACTATCTACCCAAAGATTTATGTCACCTATTTTCCTTAATGAGTTTTCTGAATCAAAACCAGATAATGTAATTACTTTCAAACCATTTTGCTTTGCCCAATTTGCACCATTTACTATGTTTTTAGAAGTTCCACTACTACTAATTAGTACTACAACATCACCTTTATCTGCATAAAACTTTAAAGCTCTTTCAACCCAATTTTCATAACCATAATCATTAGCAAAACAAGTTAATAAATCTGCTTCATTAAATGTTACTGCTCTACACCCAGCAGCCTTTGTTAAATCAACGGCAACGTGACTTGCCATTGCTGCACTACCCCCATTGCCGACGACAATTATTTTTTTACCAGAAACCTTAACTTCCTTTAAAATTTCAGCAGTTTCTACTAATTGGTTATTGTCTATTGAGTTTATAGCATTATTTAAAAGTCCATTAAATATGTCAAAAAAATTACTTCCCATTTTATTTATTTTGTTATTCAAAAAGAATTTTAGGATTTTTTATTAAAATTTCATTGAGATGTAATCTGTCTTCTGGAGTATCCATGGGATGCCAAAAACTTACATTATTCACTGAAAACCGGACTTTCCCATTGTTTAGTATTCTTGGCAAAACATCAATTTCATAAGAATCTTCTATGGAAAAGATATAATCAAAAATTTTTTTATTCAGAATATAAAAACCTGCATTAATAGGAACACTATATGTTTTTTCAAAAATTTTATTCAGGATTGAATTTTCATCTATATCCAAAACACCATACACTAGTTTTTTTCGAAAAGTAGAAATTGACATTTCAGCCTCATTTTCAACCATCATTTTTTTTGCCAATGAAAGATTGAAGTTTGTAACACTATCTCCATAGGTTAAAAGGAATAAATCTTCTGAAATTAAAGTTTTGGCTTGAAGTAATCTACCTCCAGTTGGCGTTCCACTCCCAGTATCAAGTACTCTTATATTTAATTTATCCTTAGAATATTTCTCTACAAAACGATATAAATCTTCAATTTTATAACCACCTAGTAATATAAAATCTGAAATACCTTGTGATTCATAAATTGAAATAATGTGAGCAAGAATTTCTTTACCCGCAACATTAATTAATGGTTTTAAATCGCCCGGATCCCCATTATTCATTCTAGTGCCAAAACCACCACAGAAAATAAGGCAAGTCATTTATTGAAAAATAATTTAATGATTTGTTATTTTATAAAGTTTGGATAGACCAATAATGTAGTCTTCTACAAAAGGCTTACATAAAAAACTGTTTTCTAAATTAGTACTTCCAAAATAATTGTGTTTATTTAATTTCTGAATTGGTTTTATTAATGATTCATCCAATTCTAAAGTCTTTGCAATTAAAAAAGCAATGTTAGAATAAGAAATTTTTGAAATTCCTGAAAAATTATATATGCCACGTTTTGAATTATAAATCAGATGTATAATCAAATCGATTAAATTATCTATAAAAACAGGATAGATATAAGAATCCTTAAAGGGATAAATCATTTGATTGTCCTTTAAATTGGATATCCAATTATTAATAAGTTTTGAGTTGGAATCTAAAACCTTAGAAAGTCTTAGAACGATATAATTATTTTTAAAATTATTAATCAAAAAATTCTCAACTTCATACTTTTGCTTTGCATATTCACATATTGGGTTTGGTGTATTGTGCAATTTTGGAAATTCATTATTTTTGTCAAAAACAAGGCTAGTTGAAAAAAAAAAAATGGAACTACCCTTTGAAACCAATTTTTCAAGTAAAGCAATTGACTGTTTAACATTTATAAATCTAGACCATTCAGGATTATCCTCGCAATCTTTTATTGTTGAAATACCTGCACACATTATTATCCAATCCCAATTAATCATCGGAACATCCCAATTTTCATTAAAATTAGCTAAATTAATGTGTAAAAAATTAGCCTTTAAATTTTGTTTATTATCCTTAGTTGAAGCATAATAATTAATATTCAAGAATTTCAATTTTTCTCCTAAATGCTTCCCAATCATACTATCACCCCCTACAATAAGAATATTCATTCAACCCTAAATTTTATTTTAATAGCATTCTTGGATATTGAAGATTTAATTTCTAAAAGATAATTAATTAATATTACCATATTTTATTCCTTAGTTATTAGTCAACTATTGGAGGTTTTGGCGGAAGAATAAGGTTTAAACCACTTTTATTTTTAAGCCTATCTAATATTTTTACTGCAATATCATAGCGAAGAGGCATTAAAACCTTTTTATTTGAAGGACAAGATTCAATAGAAAAAACTGGTTTTCCCATGTAAATATTTCCAATTCTATTTATATCTTCATCTATAAAGAAATCAACTTTTTCCAAAAATTCACTTGCTAACCAGGTTGCAGAAATACTGGTGCCAAAAACACCAAAACTCTCTGTAATTGAATAAGCTTGTTTAAACATTTTATCTAAATTCAATAGATATCCATTAACCAAATCCTTTCCTACACTTACATCTACATTTTTAAAGCCTTCGCTATCATTTAAGCTAGCAATTAATGAAATTTCTTTAGGGATAAAATCCTCGTTTACCTTTTTTACATCAAAACCAGCCTTAATTAATAAGTTTTTCAACGTTTCAGTAGTAAAATGGCTACAGTGATCTGCTATTAAAATGTCAAAAGGTGCTTTTTTTAAATTGGGTATTTCAATTAAAATAAAACCAGTTTGCTTTAATATATTCTTTATTTTTCTTAAAAATGTAATTGGATCAACTATGTGCTCTAAAGCATGTATCAAAACAACAATGTCATATTTTTCAGGCATCTCGTCTAATTCACAAACTTTTAATTTAGTATTTGGTATTGAATTAATTATGTGTTCATTTCTATTATCCAATTCTAATCCATTTAAAACCCAATCGCTATTTTTTTTATTGAATTCTTTTAAAAAAGATCCATTACCACACCCAATATCAATTAATGTTCCTGTTTTAGGCAAACCAATTTCTTTTGATAACCATTGAACAATTCTTTCAGATCTAGGAACAGCATGGCCAGCTACAGAATCAAAAATTAATTGTTCATTGCCTGCACCCTGCGCATAAACCTCATATTCACTATATATTTTTTCAGTTTCTTTTTTCCAGTTATCATTTATAATTTTTTGAACTACCCCACATTGATGACATACTGCCAATTCAAGTTTACTGTTCCAAGGCTTGCAATCCGAAGTTACCTGACTAAAATTTTGAGTAGTTTTAATTTCTCTAATAACATCCGTATTACATACATGGCAACATAATTTTGTATCCATAAATTAAAATTTTATACTAACCCTACCACTCACCAAACCATTTCTTATATCTGAAATAGCAGTGTTAACTTCATTAAGATTGTATGTTTTAGAAATCAAGTTTTTTAGTTTAATCCTCTTTTCCAAGTACAGGTTATTTATTCTTGGTATATCAATTTGTGGAACTGTTTCTCCCCCATGAGACCCGATAATGCTTTTACCAAAATGCATAGGTAAAGAGAATATATTTATATTATTACCCTTTTTTGGTACTCCTACAAGTACCATTTTACCTTGTGGTTTTAAAATATTATAGCCCAATTCAATTATCTGCGGATTACCCGTATTATCTATAAAAACATCTACTTTTGTAATTGAATGAATTAATTCTGAAATTTCTTCTACTGATTTATCTCTTGAATTTATCAAATGGGTTGCCCCCATTTCCTGGGCAATAGCTAATCTATTATCAAAAATATCAATAGCAATAATTGGGTAAGCAGATACTAATGCTGCAGCCTGAACCACATTCAATCCTATCCCTCCAGCCCCAAAAACAACTACAGACTCCCCTATTTTTAATTTTGCATTATTTTCAATGATGCCAAAACCAGTGGTAACAGCACAACCAAAAAGAGCTGCAACATCCATCTCACTATCTTTAGGAATGGTAGTTATTCGATTTTCAGAAACTATTGCAAATTCATTAAAGGTGGTAACCCAACCAGCATTCACCTTAGTTCCTTTCCAATTATAAATAGGTGGTTCGCTTTCAATGCCATCTCCTTTTCTCCAATGCAAAACAACCTTATCACCTAACGAAACTGTTTTTACACCAGGACCAATCGCTATAACTGTTCCTGAGCCTTCATGACCAAGTAAATGTGGTAAAAATTTATCTTCTCCTTTTGCACCATCTATTTCTCCAAGTTGAGATCCACAAATACCACTGAAATGAATTTTCACTAATACCTGACCAACCTTTAGTTCTTGGGGTATCTCTATTTCAGCTATGAAAAGTGGCTTTCTTAACTCCGTTAAAATAGCGGCTTTTGTAAACTTAGGATATTCCATTCTCTCCATTTTATTCAAAATATATAAATGAATGATCCCCTGTATAACCTGTTTGTTTAAACCACCATTCCCATTCTTTTGGCGTATTAAAGGCTTCGCAAGTAACCTGCCAATAGAGTAGATTGGCCTTTTCAACCTCATTCCTGTATGATTCCACACAAATATATTTATTTTGTTTACCAACCCTTTCCATTTCTTTTAATGCATCAAACAAATCGTAACACTCAAGATTGTGAAAGGTATTTATAGAGAAAACAAAATCAAAATAATTATCCTCAAAAGGTAACGAAGTGGCATTCCCGTTAAGTAGTTTATCCTTTATTTCTTCTTTACTATTTTCAATAGCGTATTTTGAAACATCTATGCCATATATTTCAATACCTGGAAGAATTTTTGTAAAATCATAGAGTAAAAAACCTTTTCCACAACCAATATCTAAAATTTTATCTCCAGCTTTCAACCCATAATGATCAATCATCACTCTTGCCACTTTTTCCCATCTTCCCTCCATATATTTATAACCACCATAATTTATCCTTCTATCTCCATCCCAATAATCAAAATCCCACTTTTTTGCTAATTCCGCGGCCTTACTTTTAGGAAATTCAGCATCATTAACTCTCGCAAGGTAATCACGCTTCGTACTATTATGCACCACTGATAAAAAATCAATGTATGACATTATATGAATTTTCAATATTATTTAATATGGCTTTTGCCTTGTGAATTTGACATTCTTTTAAAGATGCCACGTCAATATTTGGATTTGAGAATAATCTCCTTTCCAGATTTACAGGAATAAAGACATTTAAAGCAATACAGGTCCACTTGATTTTATAAAGTGGCAGTAACAATCTGGCTCTGGTTATTATTTCCTTTTTGTTGCTAAGATTTTCAAAAGCTTTATCTACAAAAAAATCAAAATAGTTTTCAGATACAGGAACCTGAAGTTGGCTAAAGAAATCTCCCGCAACTTTAGCAGGATCATCCCAGCCAGCATATTCAAAATCTACAAAAACTAAAGTATTGTCTTCCTTTTTTAAACAGTTATGAAACCCAAAATCAGAAGGAGAAATCACACGATTTAGTTCCTCAATTTCTATGTTTACTCCTATATTATTTAACTTAGCGTAAGTTAGAATTTGTAACTTTATTTCTTCGAAATGCCTCCTTATGGAATTTATTATTATAAAAAAAGCACTTTCCTGGTTATAATTATTATCTGTTTTTTCTAAACTAATAATTCTTTGATCTATTAGATCTATATGATTTTCTATGGAAAAACAAGCCTCAGATGCATTCATTATTTTTTTTCCATCTGTCAATTTAAACGTAGTTTTATTTAAATCTGAAAAAAAAGAAGCTGCATTTAAAATTAAATCTTCATTGATATCATCTACAGTAAGTTTTTCGCCAACTATATTTTCAAATATAATTAATTTATAATCCTCATCTAAAGCGTAAATTTCAGGAATTAATCCTGGTGTACACAAATGGGCATATTTAATAAAAGAAACTTCAGATTGGAAGCGATTTCTACTATCCAAATTGCTATCGAAATATTGTTTTACAAAATAGACAGAATCTCCATTTGTGACAATGAATACTTTATTATTACCAGTTCTTTCAATCGGTGTTACAACTACTGACGAAAATTTTTTATTAACGTCTTTTAATAATTCAAGTATTTTTTCTTCTAATGCCACCAATTAATTTTATTCAATTTCATTCATAATCTGAAGCCAGGATTGCCGAATAGCAACTTTATTGAAAGAATTTTCTGGATAATTATTTTCCGGATCAAATAAAATCTTTTGGCATCGATCAGGAAAATAAATATTCTCCAGGATTTCAGGTAAATCATCGATGAAAATATCACAATTCATTTCATCAATTTTTTTTACTTTCAAGTCCTTTGTAGTTTCAAAAAAACAATGTTCTAAAGTAAAATCATTTGAAATACCTGTAATTAAATTTTTCACAATCCATGATTTAGCTGCTTCATGCAAATCACATTTTTCGCCTATGAATGGATATTTTGTTTTATGACTAATAATTATAATTTGATGCCCACTTCCTAATACTTTATTGAAAAAATCTTTAATATGAGGAAATGATTCTGCTTCCTGCATTCTAAAGCCATAAACATATCCTTGCATTTCAGTCCAAACTTCCTCTTTATTAATAGACCTTAAATAATCTCTGATTTTTATCTTATTTACACTGAAGTCTTGATTAATCAAATTTAGTTCTACCGCCACCTTGTGAAATAATGAATCATAACTTACAATGGTGTTATCAAAATCCAACCCAAAAATCATAAAGAGGAATATTTATCTAAAATCGTTTTAGCCATTTTTTTTGCCACTAAACCATATTTATCCCTTGCATATTCCTGTGATCCAACCTCATGCATAAATTCATCCGGAGTTCCCAATATAAGATGATTAACAGCAACATTATTATTTGATCGCCACTCTGCTACAGCGCCACCAAGGCCTCCAATTTTTCCGTGTTCTTCAATGGTTACTACCATTTTAAAATCTGAAGATGCTCTTAATAAATAATCCTCATCTAAAGGTTTAATTGTATGCATACTTACTACCTCCACATTTAAACCTACTTCTTCTAAAATATTTGCTGCTTCCAAAGCTTCTGAAATTATGGTACCTGAACAAATCAATGAAATATCCTTCCCTTTTTTTACAAGGAGACTCTTTCCAATTTCCAGATTTACATGATTTTCATGAATATTAGGTTCACCTTTTTTTCCTATACGAATATAAACAGGTTCATTCAGTTTTAGTGCCGCTCTTAATGCTTGCCTTAATTCATTTGAATCGCAAGGAGCCATGACATTCATTTCAGGTAATGTTCTTAAAATGGCCAGATCCTCTAATGAATGATGCGTTGGCCCGAGATCTGCATAAGACAAGCCAGCTCCCGTGCCGACAATGATTACAGGAGATTTATGATAGCAAACATCCACTCTTATCTGTTCAAAGCATCTGGTAGTAGTAAACGGGGTAATTGTATAAACTATGCCTCTTAATCCTGATAAGGAAAGTCCCGCAGCCACACTCATCATATTCCCCTCGGCTATACCACAATTGTAAAATCTATTGGGTGCAGCTTCCTTATATTTATCAAAAAGTTTATTCCCTATATCACCCGATAATAATACCAATCTCTCATCTTCAATCGCCATTTTTGTAATTTCATCGGCAAAAGCATTTCTCATAATCTTAGTTTATTCCTAATTCTATTTTTGATTTTAATACTTCCTCCTTATCAGGAATCCTGTAATGCCAATTGTTATCATCTTCCATAAAAGAAACACCCTTACCCTTGGTAGTATTTGCAATGATTGCCGTTGGTTTTCCATTTTTTGATGGAAAATGTGAAAAAGCATTTAATAACTCCTCTATATTATGACCATCAACTTCCATGGTATTCCAGCCAAAAGCATTCCATTTATCTAAAATCGGATCAAAAGCCATTATGTCCTTTGTTCTATCTGTTGCTTGCCATTTATTATAATCAACGATGACACATAAATTATCTACACTTTTTCCTCCGGCTAACATAGCAGCTTCCCAAATTGAACCTTCATTGCACTCACCGTCACCTAATAAAGCATATACATTAAAATTTACACCTAATATTTTCGATGCCATGGCCATACCGAGACCCATTGGCATACCGTGACCTAATGAGCCTGTTGCGGCTTCAATACCAGGCAAATATTCTGGTGTTGGAGGATGTTCAGCAAAAACACCACAATCTTCTCCAAAAGTATCAAGGTCTGATAAAGGATAAAAGCCCTTCATTGCCAGCACTTGAAACAAAGCCGGAGCTGCATGACCTTTACTTAAAATAAATCGATCTCGGTTACTCATTTGAGCATTCTCAGGATTGATTTTCAGCACATGAAAATAAAGTGAAGTAAGAATATCAACACAAGATAAACAAGAACCCAGGTGTGGGATTTTGGCTTTATGTGAGGTTTCAATAATTCTCGATCGAATTATACTGGCCCTTTTCTCTAAATCCTGTATAGATTCCATTATGACTTATTTTAATTACCCAACCAAATGTAAATGCTTCATCCATTTAACGGTGTAACATTGATCTGATTCAACAAGATTACCTTTTTTATACTCCTCAGTGATTTCATTAATGGCATACTCCACTCCATATTTCTGTTGAAAACCTGTTTTCAATAGCTTTTCAGAATTTTGACGATATGATCTGGGATCATTCGATTCAGAAATAATAATTTCAGCTCCTAATTTATTCTTAACCATTTCAGCAATTTCTAAAATGGAGATGTTTTCGAAACCTGCATTATAGCTTCCCGATTCAATGTCAGCATGATTCAGAAAATGTTGATATACCCTAACCATATCCTTAATATGGATATTTGGTCTGGTTTGGTTTCCCCCAAAAACAGTGATTTTATTATTTTTCAATGCCTGAAATGTCAACATATTTACGCTCACATCGAGTCTCATGCGTGGTGATATGCCACAAACGGTTGCTGGCCTAATACAGTGCACTTGCATTTTCTCCCTATAACTCAGAAGAACACGTTCAGCTACCATTTTGGTTTTATTATAGACAGAAATGGGAACTAAAGTTAAGTCTTCTGTAACATGAGGTTCGTCTTTTACGCCATAAACACTACCTGAACTTGCATAAACAAAATGTTTGACGCCATTTCTTACCGCTTTATCAGCCAATTGTTGAGCAGCCAATACATTAACCTCCCAGGATAAAGTTGGATTTAATTCAACAGCGGGATCATTTGCAATATTTGCAAGATGAAGTATGGTATCTATTTGGTCTAAGTCTATGGCATCAATATTTCTGATGTCCTCCTTTAAAATGGTTAAATTAGGGTGAGCTTTTAAATGATTTCCAAACCATTGCGTATCAATAACTTTCAACTTATGTCCATCTTCCAAAAGTTTTTCTGTTAATACCGTTCCGATATAACCGCACCCCCCTGTCATCAAAATATTCATATAAAACCTATTTTATTGCTTATGAATGTAATCGGCTGGTAACTTTTCCAGTAGGTCCAGATTGTTATCCACCCAAGTTAATGTATCTGTTAAACCTTCGTTTAAACCTATTTCATCCTGCCATGAAAAATCATTTCTTATTTTATTGCTGTCAAGCAGATAAGCCTGGTCTTTACCTAACCTATCATCTGAAACATTAACCAAATCAGAAAAAGAAGTACTTGTTAAATCACATATTTTTTCAACTAAGCCTCTGATAGAAATTTTATCATTTGTCGAAATATGATAACTATCTCCTGGAATACCATTAGTTGCTATTTTTAATGTTGCCGAAGAAACATCATTCATGTGTATGAAAGATCTTATGGATAAGCCCCCGCCATGGAGATTCATCTTTTTCCCCAATCTTGCATACAACATGGTTCTGGGTATAATTCTATATAATTGTTGCCCAGGTCCGTAAACATTGGCTGCTCTGGTGAAAACAACCGGAAACTGATATGCTTTAAAAAAACTCATCAAATGTAAATCACACGCCGCTCTTGAAACAGCATAAGGTGTGCTGGGTGAAAACAAAAAACTTTCCTTTATCCAACCTTCAGTACTTCCATAAGCCTCTGGCGTTGTTACATGAACATATTTTTTTATAAATTTAAGTTTTCTTAACTGATCATGTAATTTCACTTGTGCTACCACGTTGGTCTGATACCAATCTTGTGGGGTTTCCCAACTTTGGGCAACCATTCCCTGTGCTGCGAAATTTACTATATATTCCGGTTTAAAATCCACCATAATATCAATAAGCTCATCTAATTGATGATTGATATCTATCTGGTGAAATCTGAAATTTCCTTCAAGTTTTTCCCATTTATAGGGTAAGTACACTGCATTAATTTCTTCGGAACGGCTAATACCAACTACTTCATAATCATGTTGTAGTAAATACTTAATGAATTGAGCTCCTGAAAATGAATTACTTCCTATAATTAAAAAACGATTTTTCATATTCTGGTGTGGTTAGGACTAATTTTGATTTGAAGTATTGATCAATTGATTAATTTCTGAAAAAATTGGATTCTTCAAGTAATTTTTACCCCAGGAATCATCCATTGGAATAGAAATATCAGGCATTGAATCAAATTGAGCCTTGACTAAGACCTCCGGTGTTCCAATATCACGATGGACTACTTTGTTATGCCAGGTAGCAATTCTTCCCATAAAAAAAGGTAGTACTTCGGTACTAAAATCACTTATCAGCGGTCTGTCTAAAATCCAATGTACTACTTCTGGTTCTATTAAATAAACAGCTGCATTTGCCAGATTTCCGGGTGGTTGCGATACCTTTTCATGCATCATCTTTACAATACCCGTATCATCTAATTCAAGAATACCGCAGGAAGAAGGATTTTCACAACTAAAGGTCATCATAGTGATAGGACAATTTTCAGGTCTTTGATAATGATGAAAGGTTAAAAAACTTTTCCAATCACAAACAGACCAATTATCAGCATGTACTAATAACAAGGTATTAGTTCCAATAAATTCAATGTTTGCTCTAATGGTACCTGCTGTTCCTAATAGAACTGGTTCGAAAATGGATTGAACCCTTTCCTGATATATAGAACAATTCAAAAAGTCATAAACTATTCCATGATGATAGTGAAGATTTACTAATGTTTTTCCAATACCCATCAACTTTACATACTCAAGCCAATAAGCTAAAAGAGGACGCTGTCCGATGGGCATGAGACACTTGGGCCACTTATCAGTAAGTGGACTCAATCGTGTACCAAAACCTGCTGCTAATAATAAGGCTCTTGTTTGGGTCACTTTCTACCTGCCTGACCTGAATCAATCAAAAAGTCTAAAATAGCCAATAACCAAATATGATGGGTCATTTCAACCACATTATATGATTTGCTGTCCACCCAAAGATTGAAATCCCCTGCTTGTCGGAGTGGATTTTCATTATCAAAACCAGAAAGAGTTACTAAGGTTAACCCCATTTTTTTAGCCTGGATGGCTGCATTTAATATATTGGGTGATTTTCCACTACTGCTTATCAATATTACCAAATCATGTGCGTCAGCATAAAACTCAATAGCTTTGGACATCCAATTTTCATGACCATAATCATTTGCCAGACAGGTAATTAAATCAGCTTCATTAAAGTTTATTGCTCTGATACCTCCAGCTTTTATAAAATCTACAGCCACATGACTCGCCATGGCAGCACTACCTCCATTACCGATAACAATTATTTTCTTATTAGACTTCGAAATCCCCAATATAGCATTAGCAATTTGTTCTAATATGTCCGTATTAATTTCATGAAGTCTTTCAGATATTTCTGTAAAATATGCCTTTAAATATAAATCTGATTTCATTTAATAATTTATTAAGATAAGCTTTATTAGGATATAAAAATCATGACTGACCCACCATCTCCACATATACCCCTTCTTCAACCACTTCCCCCTTATCCATCCTAAATATTTTATCACAACGTTTTAATGTTGTTACTCTATGTGCAACAATCAGAATGGTTAGGTCATCGGCTAATGCTTCAATCCCTTCCATGACAGCTAGTTCTGTTTCGTTATCAAGGGCACTGGTAGCTTCGTCGAAAACGATAACCTGCGCATTTTTATAAAGTGCTCTGGCTATCCCAATCCGTTGACGTTGACCACCAGAAAGGCGAATGCCTCTTTCCCCGACAAAAGTGTCATATTTTTGAGGCAATGCCTCTATCGTTTCGGCTATTTGTGCCTTTTGTGCTGCCTCTTTTACGCGTTTCATATCAATCTTATCTACCTCTATGCCAAATGCAATATTCTCAGCTAAAGAGGTATCAGAAAGGTAAATTGCTTGAGGAACATGTGCTAAGATGACCTGCCAGGAACGATAATTATGATTGTCAATTACTTTGTCGTCTATTTTTAGATGACCTTTTGTTGGATTCAATAAACCCATTATAATATCTAACAAGGTACTTTTTCCACATCCCGTCGTACCTACAAAGCCATAACGCTTTCCTTTTTCTAGTGTCAGATTTAAATCTTTTAAAACAATTGCACCATCCTGGTTATATTTAAAACTGAGATTTTCTAATTTTATGGATTTCTCAAAAGTTATAGGTGGAGGATTCACTCTATGTGCATGTTCAGGGAAAGGCTGCTCCAAAAATTCCAATCCATCAACAACTGAATCTTGCCCCGCTCTTAATGCTGTCCAATTAAAATAAAAATTTTGTAAAGAAGGCAATAACCTTTGTGCTCCCAAAGCTAATGCAGCTAAAGTTGGTATAGCAGAAATAAATCCATTCTCCTTTAAAACCAATTGATAGGCAAAAATACAGATAAACAAAATACCTAAAAATTCAACAATTAATCGTGGACTGCTCCCAACGATATTATTATTTGCCAAAGATTTATTATAATTACCTTGTGCCTTATTGAAAATGGCTGCATAGGTCTCTTGCGTACCATCTATCAACACATCTCTGATACCACCTAATCCTTCCTGCAAAGCTTTTACCATCTGAACTGACACCAAACTTAATACAACAGAATTCGCTGAAAGTCGCTTTTTAACTAATAATATAATTCCAGCATATAAAAAACCAAAACCTAAGAAAGCTGATAAAGCCACAAATGGATCAATTAAAAACAGGGTTAAAATAATAGCAAGTATGGTAACAGTTGATGAGACCAAATTCATAATAGGTGTTATGAATGAATTCAGAATGGCAATTGACTTGTTTGTAATACCTGAAATCACTTCGCTACTATTCCTGGATACATGCACGGCATAAGGTTGATATAGCGTTCTGATATAAATACTATTGCTAAAGGAGGCAGATGTTCCATATCCCAATCTATTTTGTGCCCATAAAAGCAATAATCTCAGTGTAATACCAATAAAAATTAACATACAAAAAGTGATAGTAAACGGCAATAAAAGTTCTTCCTTAGACTTGATACCTAAAAATTCTATAAAAAATTGAGCTGAAGGATGTGCGAATACCTTTTCCGGATTCGATAACACGCCTATAAAGGGCAATACTGCCGATATGCTGATGGCTTCCATGAAGGAAGCAATAATCATCAACCCTAATAACAACATAAAGTATATCTTCCTCTGGGAAGTAAGATTTCTCCAGACTCTACGGAAGTTATTGCTAATGCTTGGTTTCGTCATAGCTAGTTTGGGAGAAATCCAACATTACGGACAATGTCTATCAATCCAACAAATTCATATACACCCCAACTTCTTGCAATAATCCCGGTGCTAATTCGCCGGGTTTATAGAGTCCTATGCGGATTTTCTTATCGATTAACTTTTCCACACGCTCTGTCAGTCGAAACAAATAGGCGCGATCCACTTCTCCCACCATGATCAGGTCAATAAATGGAGAGTTGCGCCCCAAGGCTAAGTCACCCGTCAGGTAAACTTGTTCCACATTTCCCAACTGATTGAGTACCTTGTCAATGATTTGATCAAGACCTACGTGCTGCAAAATAATACCCCGTAAGGCACGATACAAGGGATGACCGGTATTAGCCGAAAACATGCGGACCTTGGCGTTACCCGGTTCATCCATTTCTTCAATCAGCTGCATCTCCGAGAGTTTGTTCAACTCCAATCTCACCGTATTGCTGCTCACATCAAACTCCTTCTCCAACCCGCGAAGGAAAACCCTTGACTTCGGATTAAGTAAAAATCGGGTGAGCAGTTTCAAGCGTATTTTACCCGAAAAAAGCTGATCTAATATCAAATGGTAGCTGTTGACTGGCTGGCAATGTTGAACACCATGATTACCCGCCTACCTTTTTAGTGATAGCTTGCAAAAAAGCAAATAAGTGCAAATAGGAATGGATTCCAAATAGTCATAAGCTATCCCTCACCAAGCCATTCATTGGCTTGTAAAGTGGATGCCCAGCTTCTCCAAGCAGCATTAGTTTTTAATCGCAAATAGCAAAGAATACCATTGATTATCAATTATTTGCACATTTTAACAAGCTAACAACCCAACATCCAAGGCACGCTTGCGCCCCGATGAGTCGCAAGGGGGGCTCATCGGGGTGATGTATTATTGAGTAGTAAATATAGGTATATTTTCTACTCTCCACTGACAAAAATATTCTTTTCTAGGATTTTTCGGAAAAGCCAAGTTTCCGCTTAAATCGTGCTGGCACAATCCCTTTCTACAAATCCAGTCCGTCCAGCGCCGGATGATAATCACCAATCCTTCCAATAGGTGCGGCATTCCGAATGGCATATACCACTTCAATAGAGGGACGGGTCTCTGACAAGGCAAATCCTGCACCGGCGAGCAGTCCCTGATAACTGGCGGTGTGTAAATCGGTAAATCCCTCGCTGAACTCAAACTGGTCTCCGCCTATCTGGATGGCTCGGAACGTGCGCATTCCCTTTTCGCGCACCTCCGTGGGAATGGTGTTGTAGTCGATACTTAAAAACCAACGCACCCTGGCATGCTCAAACTCCAGGTATCCTGCCGCTGTCTGGGGTGTATGCACATGCACTACATTTTCTTGCACCTTACCGAAAATCCAACCCAGCATGTCAAAGAAATGCACGCCAATATTGGTGGCAATCCCGCCCGATTTGCTCATTTCACCCTTCCAACTGGAAAAGTACCAACTCCCTCGGGAGGTGATGTAGGACAAATCCACCTCCCATTTCTTGTCCACAGCCTGCCCGCGAATCCGGTCCCTCAACGCTATTACACTGGGGTGTAACCGCAGTTGCAATATCGTATTCACTTTCCGGCCAGTTTCGGATTCGATTTCCTGTAGGGCATCGATATTCCAGGGATTCAGAACAATGGGCTTTTCACAAATGACATCGGCCCCCACCCGCAAACCAAAACGAATATGGGCATCGTGAAGATAGTTCGGGGAACACACACTCACGAAATCGATTCCACGACCTTCCCGCTTTAATTTTTCCACATGGCGGTCAAAGCGCTCGAACTCCGTGAAGAACTGAGCCTCGGGGAAATAACTGTCCATCACACCTACCGAATCAAATCGGTCAACCGCAGCAAGCAAGGCATTGCCCGTTTCACGAATGGCCTTCATGTGCCGGGGAGCTATGAAACCGGCCGCTCCTATTAAGGCAAAATTCTTCATTGGCCAAAACTAAGTATTAAATCGGTTTTACACGGATGCTCTTCCGGGCAAGCAAGGGTAAAATGCAGATTTCGCAGGCAATTAAACCTGAGAGAATGCTTGCTTTACCACATTGCAATCAATATTTCACAAACTGCTTTACCCCCTCCTGCTTCCTGCTTAGGTAATGGACCACATACCAGCCTGGCGGTAACCCTGTTAGGGGTATTTCCAGCACCCGGGATAGTCCCTCTCCAGAACCTATCTCCCTCCGATATCGTACTTGCCCGCCAACGCCAAGGATGGTCAGCTGCCCATCCTCAGCCTCCTCAGGCAGTGCTACCCGCAGCACCGCTGCAGTCGGATTGCCAAGAATGTGCAAGAAATCATCCCGCTCCCGAACCATCGTAGCGGTAGATATCTCCGCTCCCGAAAAGCGGGCCCAAAGAGGATAGTGGTCGGAGGTGGTTTGGGCATATTGGGGAATCCATCGCACGATGTCCTCAAGTACTTGCACGCTGCCTTCCAGATAATTCCGCTCTAAGCCCGCACGAATTACCATATGGTCTATCATATCAGCATAACCTACTGCGGAGTGGTATCCAGCGCGGCTAAGGCTTAAGCTTGGGGAAAAGTACCGGGCCTTAGCTCCTATTTCTCGAAGAAAATCGGCATAAGGTGATTCCCGCTTTGTAGCCCCCTCCACGATGGACTCATCCATATCGTCATTAAAGTCGCCAAGGATGACATGGGGCACATTCCCGTAATAACGGTCGAGGCTGTCCTTCAACTCTTGTGCCGCCGCTCGCCTGCGCGTAAAATCCGCTTCCGTAGCCCCCGATTTACCATGTAGCCCCACCCAAACCCAGGGTTCGGAAAATCCCGAAAAGGCAGCGTTCCCTTTTATCCGCGCCTCCATCAAATAGGGAAAACGGCCACTGGCCCAGTTAGCTCCGGCTGAAGCACTGCTGCGCAACATTCCCCGGAATTGGATAGGTTCTACCACCGATTTGCGGTAAACAAAAGCAAGCTTCTGTCCTAGGGCATAGTTTGGACTGAGGCTGTCCGCTGCGTTAGAACAAAAATCGGATACCTGCACCCCATAACCACCAAGACCCTCCACCAATCGCCGGAACCGCTGCACGTCCACCACTTCCGAAAAAAAGTAAAGATCGGCATCCAGCCGCTCCATAGCCTGCCGGATTTGACGGGCAGCCAAATCGTCATCGGAAGGCCCGAATCCGGATGCGGGACTGCCAAACCAATTGATGTTCCAGGCAACGACATCGAGGGTTGATTCTAAAGGCAAGGTGTTGCCAAATGCCCTAATTCGAAACAATTCCAGGCTATCCGTACTTAGATGCACACTGCCCCGGTCAAGAAAGCCTGCTCCGCTTTGCCCGTAACGCACCTGCAGAACTAGGCGCCGACCATGGACCTCCTCCGGACGCAGGGTCAACGACTGACTGGCATTTCCCTCCGGTAACCCTACAGAAAAAGGCGGGCTGGTTTTAATTGCCACAGGCTGCCTCACATTGAATAACTGCAGGGCTAACTCCCGGGCCTCCGTAACCCGACCCGCCCGGGCCTGATCAAATACGATGAGATCCGGATGAAGCAACCAGCCAAATGGCCTGGCCGGAGTCTGCCTATTTTCTAGCCCTATTTCGTCGAGGAAAATCTGGGCAGCTCCGGCTACAGGGTCTGACTTATACTGGAAGGCAATGTAGGTATTCGCCGAGCGCCAGGCCATGAGGTCCAAACCGGGATACACGCTCCAGCCTTCCATGCGCGGGTCGGGATAGATGACGGCTACCTCCTTCCAAGAAGCTGATTCCGCTGAAGGCCTCACCGGGGAATCTGCCACTGCCCATACCCTTAGCGGGGCACCAGAAAATCGTGTTCGCAAAGCAAAAGTCAGCGCAGGATGCTCATATCTGGAAAGATCCAGCACAGGAGATATTAGCCAGTCTTCGTT
>Ga0169931_10004716_pt1 | contig 21081 bp, 2 predicted proteins | sample Kivu_15m_20L_FD_129675 | JGI IMG/M metagenome (GOLD analysis project Ga0169931, IMG submission 129675) | Freshwater microbial communities from Lake Kivu, Western Province, Rwanda to study Microbial Dark Matter (Phase II) - Kivu_15m_20L... | ecosystem: Environmental > Aquatic > Freshwater > Lake ... | reverse complement strand
GACTTAGTGTTCCAATGTCTACATAGGCATTTTCGCTTGCAACCGGAGTTCCCCATAACACGATACTCTTGCTGCCTACTACGATAAATTTCTCTCCATCCCATGTGATGTCTTTGAAATCATATGAACTCAACAGATCTCTTGTTAGCGGTGCGAGAAAATTGTCTTCATCAAAATATCTGAAATTATCAAACGCTCTGAATTTGTAGTCGACTACAACCTTGCCAATGGTATCGGGTGCTACTTCGGCTCTACCGTCTTGGATTTCAATTGGTAAACTAAATTGATTCCATAGCAAAGTACCGGCGCTACCAACAGCCACCATCCAGTTGGTATCGCTTCCACTCACTGCCATAGCAGTCACTTGTTCACCGCCGAACCCGTCATTTTGTCCTCTCACTTGCACAGGCACCTGTAATGGCAGCCATGGATAATTGACATTATTGTTTTTGCCCTGGTTGTAATTGTATCCTGACAAAAAGCCTTGCATGTAGTCATCAAGAGCAGTAAACGTGATCACGTTTATAGATCCGTTCACACCCATGGTTGCCAGGAAGCCAGCTTTCATCCTTCTTGCATTGGTTGAGTTGCTTTCAACAAAATATCCAGATACTGGTTGAATCTCAACTTGGTAGGTAGACCCGTCAGTGTCAGATAGGTCGCCTCGATCCACTGACAACAGTCTCAGATAGTTTTGTTCGGTCGATCTATTAGTAGTTTTAATATTGTACCAACCGTTGAACGGCAGTGCGCTCAATGCGCTGTTACCACGTGGATTTGCCAGTATCAGATTGTTGTTACCTGCTACCACGATGTAATCGCTATAGGTACTGCGTATGCCAACGCCCCCGGTCATATCAAGTGTCTGTGCTGTGTTTTCTTGCAACCTACCGTTGATGTTGTCATTGCTGGCATCATATCGATACTGATCTATCTTTTCCTCAACCCAGTTTATTCCATCGTCGTTGGTGTAGATAGTTCCTTGGTTTCCTACCGCTACCCAGGTAAAATTATTGTATAGGAACGCATCTCTCACGTTGATACTGGTATCAGTGATACGGTTTGTGTTCCACGTTTTGCCATCTCGGCTCAATCCAATCAAACTTGCATCACCTACCGCAGCATACTGGAATCCGTGCTGTACAGGATAGAATCCACTGTGTCGCACTGCGTTCCATTGCTTGGCCACAGATATCACCTGATCATTGATTTCTGAATTGTCAAAACGGATAACATCCGGACTGCTAAAAATCCTGGCTATATCCGGGCTACCGGGTTTGAGGTAAGCTGCTAATCTATCATTGGTATTGTCTAGATCGTCACCCGTAAGCTTCTGCACTATGGTGGGATCTTCGAATACATTAAGATCTATAGTAGCTCTACCTGTGAGTGTTTTCAATACTCTATATACAAAACTAAACCGTGGTAGCTGGCGCTCTAGATAATTGGCAAAATCTTGTAGCCTGGTATCGTCTACCACGATGGTATCATTAGGATGATAAATTTCATAAGGTTTCCAACTGCGCAGAGCGCTGGTATAGCTTACTCGATCAAATTTTATCTTGGTAAAAATACTTCGTATTTTTTTATTCAATGTAGTTGGAATTATCTGAGTACCCGGACGCTGTACCAAAACAATTGCTGCTGATGCCCCAGTGCCATTGCCGCCCAGGAATTCCACCGTGGGGGTACTGGTGTATCCACCACCCGGAGTGATCAGTATTACGTCTACTACAGAAGCTGTGCCATCGAGCGCAGGCACTCCCAAAACAGCCCTTGCAGTGGCTCCACTGCCTCCACCGCCGATGATCTGCACCCGAGGAGTTGCTGTGTATCCTTGTCCTCCATCATTGAGAACGATGGACTGTACCTGGTATTTGTAGTTCACCAACCAATCTTTACGACTGCTGTTGTTGATCAAGATCAAGTCTCTAGCATTGCCGGGATCAAGTATCTTGTAATCTTGTACAGCAGGATCGTAAATGCTTGGGAAGTCAAAATCACTTATTCCTGCTTCTAGTAGATCTGTACCTTGATATGCCAACAGATACTCTCTTATCTGTGTACGATAAGGTTTGACTTCATTTATGTACTGTTCGTAGTAGTCCTGGTTGTCAATGATGTAGTTAGTAAACTGTTCCAGTTTGCGTATCTTGTGGGAAATAGTCACGAGGCTAGTTTTGATCGCCCAGTCCACAGAAGTTTGTTCGCTTAGGATGTAATTCAACAGTGTGAAGAACAATCTGTTGATTTCGACCGCAGCTTCGTCTACGAAAATGTCGTACACCAAACCTTCAAAAATGTTACGCAATTCCACGCTTTGTGTGGTGCTAAAGCCCACTTGATCAAACGCACTGTTATCAAAACCAATACGACTCAGGGCCGGATCCCAAAGACCGTCACTGAGCTGAATAGTTCCGTTTTCGACTATGATTTCAACCAGCCCGGCACTTTGCAATTGATACACCGTGTACAATCCTCGACCGGCATTAAGCACTTTAACAGTATCTCCGAGATCTAAAGAAAGTTTTACTATATCAGTATATCGAGACACTGTGTAATCTATGTCAATAAATTTGTCAGTTCCAGCTGCGTACCAGTCTTGATAGCTCCACCATCTGGTAGTATCATAACTTTGTATGCGTATCATCCTGAATTGAGTGTTTTCTTTGTACTCGTAGATGGTCCAATAACCATAAAAATCAGCATCTTGTCTGACCAACACTTTGTAACCATCAAACAGTTCTGAATCAGGAATAAATTGCAACTGATTTACAGTGTCAACCAGGTTGTCATAAAACCCTACACCACTAGGAGGAATTGGTTCTGATAACAGCAAACGCGATAGGTTTCGGCGCCGAGTTATTAATTCACTTGTGAGCACTTCGTTGACAAAAGTTACAAACACCTTGGTAGCATTGAGATTGTCAATGATCATGCTCTGTCTAGGTAGATTGTTAATGCCGTACGCATCAGCTAGTCTCAACTTGAGATCTGGCACCACGCCACCTGTGCTGTTTTCTCCACTCAAGCTATCAATCAGCTTGTTTATCAGTTTGATCGGTACTTGACTGTTAGGATTTCCCTCTTGGACCAATTCAAACTCGTTATGGCTGATAATGTCACTGCGGACTTTGCTATATTCTATACGCAGCACTGTTTCATCAGCTTTCAAAAATTGTTTGAAATTGTACACGTTAAATGCATTTGATGCCACTGCCGCTAGATAGGTTATTCCTTGAGCTTGCGGATCGCGTATGATATTTTGCAGACTCACAACACTGTTTGAACGTTTGGTCTTGGTTCTATCGAACAGTTGCTTGCCAATCACCCAATAATAGTATTTGGTTTTGATCAGTCCTGTGGTTTCATCAAAATACTGCTGTTCCACATAGGCACTGTTATCAGGATATTTGGCTTGGCCGTCACCTTCATTGTCAGCATATTCGCTGGGCAAGAAATTGCTTTCTACCCACTCGCAAACTTGAATCTCGCTGTCTGGAAACAGACGTCCCCAATTGGTACTACGGTAAGCAATAGTTCCTTGCTCATAGTTGATGTACCTGCAGAGGCTGAGATCCCACCATGTTTGTGTAATCTGCCGCTCTCCCCAGTAGGTATCTGTGTTGATAGTTACTGTAAGCCGTGTGCCTTTGTTGTAGTAAGCAGGATCGTAACTGCTTTTGTAATCAAGATCTTGATCTGCTATTCCTAGTATTTTTCCTTTGGCTGGGTCAAAATAATCTAGATCTACCACGCTGATCTGTTTGGTTTTATCGTACAGCAGAGCCTTGTTTATGTAGTCTATGTCTACTGTTTGGTTTCTGCTGCGCAGACGGCTCCATCCTTTGATATCGCCTTTGTTTATAAACAGGTGTACCGCACCAGCACGAGTGGCATGGTAGCTGCTGAACTCAGCGCCGGCCAGTGCCCATCCGCGATTGATATCGATAGAACTACCAAAATTATCTCCAGTAAGGACGAATGCATTTTGTAGCACCTGATTGTAGAGTAACTGTCCACTTGATTCAAGAGTTTCTCCTGGCGGACTTAGGTAATCGTAGATATACACCGCACCCGACGCATTGAGACTGTCGATAAATCTGGTGGTGTCTTTGTCAAACAATGTAAGCTCTTTGTCAAACGTGCTGGTTTTCAGTGTGTTACCGCCTTCGCTAGCGATGGCCAGTGTGTTCCCGGTATCATCGATGGCTACTTTTGTACCAAATTTTTCTGGCACGCCGTAACGAGGGTGCTGTAGAGTCTGGGTTAGAGCATACACCTGCAGGCCTATGCCGCTAAGAGCTGTTCCAGTTGACCCGGGCAAAATATCAAGGCTAGCAAGATCTTTATCTGTTTCTACACGTATTCTCAAAAATCCAGTGTCAGTCAATTCTGTTACTACTGCTACTGCTCCAGCTGCATCAATATTATTTTTAATTCTGCGCAGGTTGTCTCCGTTGCGCACAAAAGTTAGACTGTCGCCCGAGCTTACAATCACAGGCGAACTAACTACCACATTACTGTAGAGACCCGGAGATGCTCCACCAAACTCTATGACTTGTATTTTATCACCAGTACCTATATCGGGGCCTATCACAGTGTCACCGATCGAGATACCAACATTGCTTAAAAGACTAATCTCATTTGTTGTTGTGCTAAACGCTACCACTCGATCTATTTCAATACCAGGAGTGATATTACTAAATGTGACTGTTTTGTCGTTGACCTTGATTGTTTGTCCTGGCAACACAGACACTTCTTTGAATGTTTTTCCAGTAGTAACCGATCCGTAAAACGCACCTTTGTTCACATATCTGTATACTTCACCGTTGTAGTAAATATCATCTCGATAACCAGGACTTCCTACTACCAAGCTACGATTGTCAGGACTGATGTCTACGCTGAGTCCAAAACGACCAAGATTGATTTTGGTCGGGCAAGGTAAGACCTGCACCAAATTAAAAAAGTTGGTATCTATGCTGACTCTAGCACCGTTACGTGGAACATTTGTCAACTTAACGCTGTTGCCTTCTACCGTGTAATCAATGAGATTAGTCAGCATCACGCTGTCTATAGATACACTTACTACTGATCGCAAGGCTTCTAAGGTAAAGATGTTTGTACTACCCAGGCTCAATGCTACTTCATAACTGCGATGAAACACATAGGCACGGCCCGCACTCGGTACCAAATCGTTGTTTTCATCAAGTTCATCCACATCTGGCGCACCTATTAGTATGTTATATCCTAAATTATCGACCTGCACGCTCCATCCAAAGTTAGCATCTGCGTTGATAGAGTCGGGCGGTGTTAAAGTTTCTACCAAAGTGTAAAATACATCTTTTTGCACAACAATAATAGTGGGTTCCGTGAGAAACTCATTGCTAATGAATATAATCTCGCTGCCAACAATGATATATTCCTTGATAGGAACAAACACACGACCAGTAGCACCGTATACCAGTAACTGATCGATTGTTTCCGGCCGACTTTCTAGTGTGTAAGTTCGAGTGATCACATTACGAATCACAGTGGGTATGATTGTTGTCTGTAGTCGTTGCCTGGTGATATAGATGGCAGGCTGTGTTTCTATGCGCTCGTAATCTGCAAAAAATATGCTACCATCACTTGCTACATCGTAGTCAAAGCCGGGCTCATACAATTTACCGTTAGCTCCTAGTACTTTGAGTTCGTTAGCAGTCTTTAGACCAATCAAGTTGGTCGGATAACTGATCTGTCCGTCAGCAGGGCGAATCGTCACTCGAGGAAATGACTGTGTTTTTTTACCATAGCAGTAGACCTTGTTTGCTCCGGGAGCACCTACATAGATCCATTGCTGGTCCTTACTCATTGCAATGCTGTGTCCAAATCTATCTCCTGCAGAAAGACCTTCAGGAAAGAGCTGCTGGTAGCTGATCCACTGGCTTCCTAGCGTTTGTGTCACATGCACACCACCTTCTTCGTTGTAAGTGTCCGGGGCACCGATCGCAGCCAAAGTAGTTCCTATGTCTAGACTGTATCCGAACGCTCGAGCATCGCTGTTAAAAGTTTTAATCAACTGCGTTTCTTCGATGACCAACGAACCTTGATCTGGACGCAAGAAAGTTTTGACTTGCCCAATCGGAATAATTGCTTCTACTATCGCTCCCGAACCTCCGCCTGCCTGATCGATGATTTCTACTGTAGGGGGTGACAGATATCCTTGTCCGAGACTTAATATGGTAGCGCCTGTAAAGTCTGCAATGCCATCAATAGTTCTGCCTACGTTACCCGTAGCGCCGGTGCCGCCTGCATAGAATATGTTTGCCACAGTTTCATTTGATGTATACCCGCTACCAACACTGTTAATAGTCACATTGCCGATCACACCGTTTGCATACAAATTTACTGTGCCAACAAAGCCATTTCCGGTCACATCAGACGACAAACCTGTTACGCTATTGGCTAGGGTTATGGTAGTGCCGGGATAATAGCTGCGACCACGATTGGTTACAGTAACGCTGCTTATTCCACCATTACCAAAAAACGCTAACGATGCATTGGCGTTTATTCCAATATCACCCGAATGTGCTGTCACAGTTATTACAGGATCTCTGTAATTTTGTCCTTTGTCGCTAACTATTAGGTTTCCTACAACACTGGCCTTTAGTCTTGCTCGTATGACCACAGGGGTGCTGTTATTGGTAATTAAAAACACATCAGGTGCTTCGGTGTAACCACTACCTGGATCTAACAGATTTATTCTTTCAAGCACACCTCCACTGATCACTGCTGTTGCGCGAGCGCCACTACCACCACCGCCAACAATTTCTACTTGCGGTGTCAACACAAAGTTACTGCCGCCATCAACTACCTCAATATAATCTATATTGGTAGGAAGAAGCCTTGATACAACCCGGCCGGCTTCTCCTCGTTGGAATTTTACCGGCACACCGCTGCGTACACTAAGCTGTGTGGTTATCACCCAGGAAGTAAATGTACCAGATCCTTGTACCACTTCAATATTGGCAACAAGGTTATTTCCTACATAACTGACCACATAACCTTCTAGATATCTTGATAAATCGCCGGTGGGATACGCTCGTATGCCGGCATTGGGAACCAAGGGTGTAAATTCTGCGCTCAATCCAGTAACAAAAGTTATCTCGCCAGCACCCATTGGAATGTTGGTCGCTGATGTCAATCCCTGATAGTTGGGACCATCAATTTTTATCCTGTTTAGTGCAACATCAAACAGTTCGACCACTTGCCAACCGTCGGGTATCCCTGATCCATAAACAAAATCTCCAATGTACACTCTGCTGGCGTCGCCAGCAGAGAGATACAAGAATTCGTCGTTTAGAGTTTCTGCCGTGGTTACCGTGCTATATTCATCAGTGATAGTCACGTTAGGAGCGATGGTATACCCAGTTCCTGAAGTGATGACATTTGCCTTGGTAAGTCGTCCGTTGTCTTTGAGAGCATTGAATTGTGCTAGTATTCCGTTCAGTCCATCGGGGCCGCTGACGCGAACCACTGGGCTCACATAGTTAGCACCCGGATCGATAACTCTTAATCCACTAAGTGATCCATTTGTAAAGTTAGGAGTACCGGCCAGTTGTATCTGATTATCTACGCTGAGCTTGACTACTTTTCCATAGCCTTCCTCAAATCTGTCTTCGCCTTGTCGCAAAGGCAACAACTGATTGAAGTCCCAACCATCAGTTTTTTCAAACACACCCCATTCATTTGTTCCAGTATCATTGTCAATCCATACTTTATCTCGATCTCGCCAGCCATGTGGAGGTGTAAAATTGATAATTTCTCTCACAGTATCGTAACGCACGCTGATCATGCGAAAATATACACCAGAACTTTCTACTGACTGCAACTGAGAAAATGAATCAAGACTCCTATAACCTGTCACTAACAAGCTAAGGTTGTCTTGTACGGAAATCACGCGGTAGAATCCATCAAACTCATTGTCGCTAAAGTTTTTGACTGCTATCAATTCTCTAGCACTGCTGCCATGCGGCCTGTCAAATGTAAACAAAAGTTGATTGTTATTTGTACGAGAAATATTTACTAGCAATACATTGGTTTCTGTAGCGCGATAAACATTCCAGCTCTTGTTCTGATCCACTGCCACCCAGACTTTGTATCCGGCACCTAAATCTTGTATTAAATTAAAATAACTTTGATAATCATTGATGTCGTAGATAGTGCCGTCGATATCGTCCAGTCTAGGATAACCAGCAGTCACATTGTCACCAATTCTGGGTACCAAATCAGTTCTGGGTTTGATTACATTTGGAGTATACACCTCCTCGCTGGTGCGATAAATCGTAAAATTATTAAAATTATTCACTCCGCTAACCGGGGGTTGATCTCTATCAAGCAAGAACAAAGTGCTGGGATCTTCGGTGAAGGATTCTTCATCCAGTTCGATTTCTAGATATTGATCGCTGCCGGTAGCACCGTATTCACCCACACGTAGAGCCCATTCTTCGTACAAGGTGATTTCGCTGCTTACTCTATCAAACTGTCCGCTAGTCAAACTGGTGATGGCATTTCTAGTGCCTTTTTGCTTGATATAACCTTGATAAAACTTCACTTGTGTTGTAGAGTCTAGGCCGAGATCTTGCAAGTACTTTCGATCTCTAAATCCGATCAACCCGTTGCTGTAGTTGTCAAAGTTTTCATCGCGATTCAGCTGATCTACATCATAGAAATACCTGAATCTATTGGCATTGTTAGCAAAGTTGCTCAACAGACCAGTCTTGATGTTGTTTTTATCAATTGGTTTCCAATAGGAAAAATCAAACTCGGTAGATGCCGGCACACGAGACAGTGCTGTATAATACTGATTTTTGAAGGTTACCAAACTGCCGTTGAGATACCCGGTACCAGGTTTCCATTCATCTACATTTTCGTTATTGTAGATATAGCCCGGAGCGTATAGCTGTCCGTTCCAGTCGCCGGTTTTGTATCCTATCAATCGAAGCCTAAACTGACGATTACCAATTTCAGGAGCATATATGGTATCGTTAAACACCGTAGCGTTATCAAAAAGCAAAACATGTTCGTAGTCTACCAGGCTGAGATCTGCCAGAGCTATCATCTTGCCAAACAATGTATTAGCGGTAAAAACTCCGCCATCTCTGGTCACAGTGTAGTCACCCTGACGTATCAATGAAAAATTCTGGTCCAACAACCTGTTACCAGTATTTTTATTTGTCACATGATCTATCACACCAAAATCACTGACCACCGTGATGTTACCGCCGGCTGGACTGAGAACTAGTATGCTGCCGGTCTTCCATCCTTGCTTGCTCCAAGTTATAAACTCTCTGATGCTGAGGTCAAAATCTTTAGTCACTCCCATCACATCATTGAAATCATTGAACACGAATCCCTGGGCCTTGAGATGTCGCCCATAGCTGGTAAGGAAATCAGCCATGGCTTGATACGTGGTAAATTCTGTGCCGTAAGGAATGATCGCTCTAGACAGTTGGAAGTCTTGGAACACCCGTACAGAAATTCCCAGCTCGGTGATGTTATATGCATTGCCTGTGATCTCGCTAGGAATAATTGTAAAAAACGGACGTTGTGTATCATAGCCGCTGACTTTCCAGCCGTTGTTAGAACGCTCTATTATGACTGCGCTGTAAACCAGTCTGCGACGAGGCGTGCTCTTGTGTAGATACACGCGATAGTTTTCGTTAGGCACAACGATGTTTCTTCCACTACCACCCGGCGAGCTTTGTTCGGCTATCACTTCTAACATGTTTTTGTCTGTAAATCCAGCCATTTTATAGCTCAGACGAACATCTAGTTTTTTGAAATATTCGCGCATACGGCTGCTGCCGTCAATGCCCTGCTGTGTCAGGTAATCTCTGATCCAATTAGAATATCCGGCAGTTAGTACCACATCACTGCCACGTAAACCTGCATCAGGAACATTAATGAGATCAAGCAAGATGCGTTGACGTGTGGTGTTGTCAACCACCTGTCCCAGCTCTTTGTCAAATTGATAACGACTGTTGTCAAATAAGGTACCAAGATAAAATGCTGGTCTAGCCAATACAAAAGCTATCTGCACAGCGTATGGATAATCGCTGCTGTGTCTCCATGCAGTTTCTACAGGACCTTGATCCCCGATAGCAAACGGACCGGCTGTATCAACAGCGTTGTAGTTGTTGACCATCAATTGTATGGGAGAAATCAGTTTTCCATTGCTGTCTACAGGAAGGATACCTAACAGGCCGGGTCTGGCAAATCTACTATCTGTGCCTTTTCTGTCGCCGTCGGCGATATACCCGGCTTCTAGATGCTCCCACAGAACTAAATTGCCGCCGGTGTAAGGCGCAGGTCCGTAGTAGGTTTCCCACCACGTTGGCTTTTCGCTGAAGCCCAACATCTCCCATGGTGCAGTATGCGGACGATCTGTATCATAAAAATATTGATATATGCCTCTCCAGTAGCCTGGTAGACGTTCTCCTGCGGCGTCGGTGAACTTGTTGTAATTCCAAGTCCAGCTGTCGCTAGAACTAAAAAACGTATTGGTGGTATAGTTTACACGATTGTTGCCCACCCAGCCCAAGAAAGAACGAGTAAGCAATTGATTGAATTCTGCTCTAGAATAGTCGTTATTTCTATAACGCCCTGGCAATGTATCGTAAAGCTCTAACAAAGTGCTATCAAAATTGACTTTGATGTTGTTGTAGATGCGTTTTTCAAGTTCTAGCAACAGCTCGTCACGATAATCACCAAATGCCGGAGTCAGACTTCCATCGTGGCCTTGGATCACTTGTATAGGTGACCTGTATGTGTCATCTGTCATGATCATCGGTGTGTATTTTGGATACAAACCTAATTTGGTAGGAGTTTCAGGCACATAATTTTCTGTTGTGAGCGAATAATCAACTACAGAAATAATCGTGCTGTAAGTCAGCTGCACATGATCTTTGATAATAATGTTCGATGTAGCTGTATTAAAAGTAAAGTCTACATTGTGAAGCAACTGCTGAGTGATTTTAGTTGCAGAATCTTTGAGATATATCAGTACTGCTCGACGACCCAATATATTAGGGTCAAAAGTCTGAGGAATTAGATATGTTTTCTGCCTGATGTTTAATACCGGCAGATTGGTCACAGTTCGGAATTTAGAACCATATGGAACCATGTCGCTGTCATACCAAGGACTGAGACTGCTCTTGCCAACCATGATAGCGGCAAGAATGCTGTCCACACTGGCGGGAATGTTCTTCACGTCAATCTGCATTTTTGCAGACATGTCTAAGAAACGATTCTTAAACTTGATGTATTCTTTCTGTGCAAACTCAATACTTTGTATCACATTGAGTTCTTTGTCGACCAGGAACAAACTTGCCAGTGTAACAGGACTGGCGTGTTGCAAAATGCTACCTTGCCAGTTTTTATTTGCCAAGTCTCTTAGATTGTTCTTGCCAAGTACATCTCCAACAAGACCAAAATGATTATCAGACTTTGAAACCAGGTGATTGCGGACCTGACCCAGCGTGAGATAATCAAAATTGCTGTTCAAAGGATTATGATCAAGATTGATAGGTGTTTCATATGATCCTATCTTGCTGTTTTGTTGGCTGTAAATCTTGATTGTAACTGGTCGATTCTGGTCAAGTCGAGCTGAATCTATAACCACCGCTCGACGGCCACCGTGAGTGGTCACAGTGTATGCCGAAGAAGGAACCGGCTGGTTGCCTACATACACTTTGAAATAAGGTATGGTATTATTGGCTTCAGGAACAACGTCTATTTCAAAATAGTTTGTTTCGCCAGTAAACTCCTGCGTGATTACTTGGAATTGCTTGCTCTTTTCTTCTACCGGAGTCCATATGTTCCTAAAACGAAAGCTGTCAGGTGTTTTTTCTTTTAACACAAAGTTGCTGATAGGAATGGTAGTTTCGCTGAACCCATCAAGATATGCAAAACTGTCGGTTTGGAAATAGTTTGTAAACTCTATGTCTCCCACGTTCTCAAAGTTTCGATAAACTAGAGGAAATCCCAATATTGGATCTGAGCGTGTGGTTCCGATCCGGTAACCAAATATTCTTGTTCCTAAGAATTTTGATCCGGGATACCTAGTGTTGTTACCGGCGCCAAATCCATCCAAATCAAAGGCATCATAGAGTGGTTCTTGGTTGGTGCGATCTTTCTGCTGCGCGGCCAGCCAGCTGGCTCCGGTATAATAGTATTGATTGTAGGCTATAACATTTGTAGATGTTTGCGATTCGTTGGCCGGAATATTCACCAGTACAGAATCATCAGTATCATAAGTTTCGGGCGTTTCGTCGTTGTAATCAATGGCGGCATTGGTCAGTTCTACCAATGCCAGGCCTTGAGCGGCTAACGTAAACGTGACTGTTAGATCTGAAAATGCCTGTTGTGGTTGATCTAGCACCACGCGAGGTTCAAAAACATTGCTGGCGGTCTGCTCTAATACCAGAGCTATCACAGTAGGCACATTACTACCAGTAGTGATGCCTATACCATTATTGTTATAATTACTAGTTACTTTGCTGTCTAGCACGATACCATCGTAGGTGTCGACTGCTAACACACGATTGCGTGCGTACAGCACTGGATTTCTAGTAACTGAATCAATGTAAGTTCCAAGCGTTGCTAGACCAGAACAAGCCGCTAGCAGTGTAACCGGATCATACAAAGGCTGTATAGACATCACAGGTGCGCTGGTATATCCGGCACCTTCATCAGTGATGTCTATACTTTCAATCGTGGCAGGTTGAAGAACAAGTTTAACAATAGGTTGACTGCTGACTTGGATGGGAGTGTTTGCAGGAAGGTTGATAGCCTGACTCAAAGTGACCCTACGGATGTAAGCATCAACTGATTTCACTTTAATCCCCGGCGGCAGCGCACCTGCGAGATCTGTCAGATCCATGCCCGGCTGTATGCCGTTGACATCGCTCAAGGGCAATACGTTGCTTTCTACCACTTGGGTAGTGCTAAAATATCCAGCTTTGATACCCCCGGCAACTCTAGCAGATGATCCTTCACCTTCCAAAGTAAAAAATCTATTTTGAGCTGTACAAACTATTTTGCTGCCTTTTGGCAGATCAATAATTTCTCCATCGCTGTCGAGACTGTTGATAGGGCCGTCCAGGATGATCCGATCTGTATCTACTGTGATAACTCGACGCACCACAGCTCGAGTCTTGGTTACATCCATAAAAAATCTGTTGTCATTAGAGCTTGGCCCACTGAATTCTGTTTCAGCATAAGGCGTTTGCGCAAAGTCTGTGTAGATCTCTTGGCCATTAATATCAGAAACTAAAAACACCAGCCAGTCTTCTTGTACTGGTGTCAGATCCACGTTAGAATCAAAATAAAGAGTATTTGATCCATAGGTGCTAGCTGCGTTCGTAGTAAGTTCTAGCTCACTGACTATTGTTACATCAACATCATCAGCAATTGTATATCCTGTTCCCGAATCTATCACTTGGATGTAATTAATGATGTCATCGTTGACTATAGCTGTGGCTGTTGCAGGATTACCTGCGCTTGGATCAATCGTCACTGTTGGTGCCGCTGTATATCCGCTGCCGGGTTCAATAATTGCCACGCTGTAAATTCCATTGCCGTCGCTTCGAGCCAATGCGGTTGCAGTGACTCCGCCAAACACCAATCTAGTTCCGGCTCTCACAGTTACAGGTTGTGTGACTGTAAAAGTGGTTGGGCTAAGGATTTTTCTTACTTTGGTTGCTGCATAATCAATGGTATAAGCTGTAAGAGTTCCTCCACTGATGTAGTTGGTAAAGTTTCTGCTGTCTTGCGCAGCAGTAGTGGACAGTGTGTCTGATGTAAATAAATCAACCACATTATCGCTGATCACACGAACAAAATATCTAGCAAAATTAAACTCTGTGGTTCCGAGCACATCTCGAATCAAAACAACATCGCTGTTGTCCAGACCGTGGGCTCCACTGGTAAAAATCCTGGTAGGTACCACATCGATACGTATGTTTGTTATAGATACTGGAGGCAACCCGCCGCTGACAATCATGCCAACATCAATCATAGCTGTGTTGTCTACGGTAACCAGCGTGCTGTTTTTAATAGTACTTGCCACTATCGCAAATGTACCAGGATCTACGTTGCTTTTGAACGTCCATACATCATCTTCGGCCACAGTGGTTAACCCCGCAATAGGAGGCGTGGCCGACAAATTGGCAGAAATGGCCGGAGCATTGATAGTCACTAGGTTTGCACCCACGTCAACTGCTGTGACCAGGGTGCCGCCTACGATTCCGTTGGCGATGACTTGTGCTCCAGGCTGAATGCCATTCCATTGTGCTAGAGTAATACCAGTAAACTGGAATGTGCGTCCACTGGTTCCCACTGTAGCGTCACTGACTTTGGCAAAGTACTGGTTAGGATTAGAAATTGCTACGTTGGGGCTGGTATCTATGTAAGCAGTTCCTCTGGTGTCAATACGTATGTAATCCACACGTTTGAAAGGAGCATATACAATGCTAACATTGGCACTGGTATCAAAATCGCTGTTGATTTTTACATAGGGATCGGCCACGAAATTAACACCGCCAAAATCTACTTCAATGCTTTCAACTCCGGTGTCATTTAACATCACTCGACCAGCGGCAGTGCCAGTTCCAATACCTGGCAAGGGATTAGAGAACGTTACCGAGGGAACAAAATTATAGGCCAGATTAGATGTGATTCTGGCACCCGACACAGTGTATGTAGGAAGATCTTCTGTGGCCTGGCTGGTCAGATGCAATCTAGTACCAGTGCTGGTAGTTATTTCTTCTACTCGATAGATCCTGTTCCTTACCTCAGGGTCAAGATCTGCTGCAAATATTATCCTAGTACCAGGAGTTAACTCTCTAGTAATGCCATTGGGCATGCGCACCACATAACTGCTTTTTCCTTCGACTTCTCTAAACGCATCAGTGATAGTAAAGTCTAATATGTCCACTGGACTCTTGGCCTTGCGTCCGTGGTTATAAAGATAAATGTCCGGATCAAACTCGATGATGGGTCGTTTACCGCGCTCGACTCCGGTGAGGTCGAGCAGGCCTGGATCTTCTCTGTAGGCCGCGGCCAATTCTACTGTTTGGATATGGAACCATCTGTTGGATCTGCTCCAGGCATTAAGATCTTGGCTGGCACGATTGATAGTTATGTAGTCCGCAGTGTCTAATCCGGTGTCTACCGCATACTGCTCAGGTACAGAAAAATTACCTATGTTGATAAGTTTGATACCGGTGCCTACACCTTCTACTATATAACTATTGTTGGTGTATCTCACCGGGCGGGCAGTAGAATCAAATCTCACGTGCAGCCCATTGGTAAATTTTACTCCGTTGGGACTGGTATAATTGATAGACCCTAAAATGTCTTGTTCTACATTGATTGTTTCTACCCCCGGATCCACCAGGCGTATGGAGCCAAAAAACGCAGGATTTCTACCGTCTTGATAATACAGCACATCTAGAGGAGCTGTCACTGGCGGAACAGGCTCGTACAATCCATCGGGTGCAAGAAGGTATTCAACATTGGCATTTGTATCACCACCTCGTACATAGACTTTTTGCCCAATGGCCACTTCCTGTATGGGATCCAACTTGATCACCTGTCTGCCACCGCCTGCATCTACCAGTCGTATGCGGAAAATGCCACGGCGTTGATTAGCGGGTACAGTGGTACCGTATTCAAATCCTTCGCTATCAAAATCAAAGCTGCCCGGCTGATCGTTTTCAGTTGCTAGATCAAAATTGCCAGGATCTTCCCAGTTGTCGTTATCTCTATCTTGATTTGTGAATATCAAAGTTTTGCCTGCTAGACCTTGGCTTACACCATCAATCCCGCCGGCCAGCCCCAGTTGGTTAGTCATCTGGCTTTGCACTTCTCTATAGCTCTTTGCTGTAGCATAATCTACCACACCGGCCAACGATGCGGTTACCACTTTGTCTTGGGCACTGCTTACCGGAACAGCGAACTCTATCCGGCCGGAATCTATACCATTGTTGTCTAACCCTAGTATGGTGCGACTGAGTGCTTCAGCTGCTGTGCTGCGAGTTCCGGTGGCACCAGGTTGTGTTTGAATCCAAAACGGGAATCCCGGTTGATTTATTATAAATCTATAGGTTTGCCCTTTGACCAATGTGATGATAGGATTTTTGTCATCATCAAATTCTGTAAACTGATAGCCCTGCACCGCGGTGCTACGTGCCACGTTGTACTCTAGAGAAATGTCTAGATTGCTAGCAGTAACAGTCACTTCAGGAGGTCCGTTGGGCAGCCACAGATACTGAGTGAAATTGACAAACTTGTCAATGTCAAAACAACCATCAAAGCTATAACTTTGATTAGAAAAAAGTCTTGAATGATCCGTGGTAATTCCGCCATAGAATTCTATCTGCTGCAGAAGGTCGATATAACTGGCATAAAAATCAGTTTCACCCTGACCAGCATCTATCACAATAGAACTTTCCAGCTGATAATTTTGTCTGGCAGAATCTGGCTCTGCGATATAAGTATCACCGGTTTTGAAAGTAGGTGCATTCTTACGGCCAATGTAGCTGTTGAGAGCCTTGGTACGATTGCTTTCGCTTATCAGCTGATCTAAGGTGGCGCTGAGAAACTTCCGATTGCTTTCGCTACGAAAAATTTCTGGTAATAGGTTTATGCTCTTTATTGCCATACTGTTCTATTCATCAAAGTTGCACTGCTGTGATCGCCGTGATTATCTCAACATCATCAGGTGTGGCGCTGCTAATAATTATTTCATCAGGTTCTGCGTTGATCTGATAAAGGTTTCCAAACACCTGCTGTGTGTTTTTAGGAACGATAATCACGCTGTTAATCTTGGTAGCCAGTTCGCTGTGTAAGTATGCACTGAGTTCACTAAAGAAAAAGCTCTCTCCAAAGTCCCAGTTGTTGATATCAAAAAATTTATTTACTGCCGAAATTACTGCCACTTTAACATCGTTATCACTGATTACCACCTCGGAGTTTTTAACTACTTTGAATGTAGCTCGTAGATTTTCGTTGGACTTGGCTCCAAAGATAGGCTTGAATCGTGCTGGATTGTAAATTATAGTGTCGCTAATGGTCTTAAAGTTTTCCAGCTCGCCGTAGGCCAGGCGCAACTGTTCTACATCAGTTTGTTCTGGCCGTGTGATTTTTCCACTGGTGTCTCTGATCCAAGCCTGATAATCTGTGGCATAGCTCTTGGTCAAAATGTACAAATCTACAATGTTGTTTGGACTTGGGTCTATACGACGATTGGCCGGACTGGCGTGACGATATTGGAAGTACAGCCCTCGACGACCAAACAACCAAAGATACTTGTCGCCATTGGCACTGGCTTCAAGACTTCGAGTTTCGATTCCACGAACCGCTGTTACGGTAAGATCATAAAAAGTATTTTCATCAGTTGCGTAAAATATCTGACCGTCTTCAAAGAGATTGTAGGCCTGCACTATGTCACCTTGAGATGCATACAAGGTACTGACTAAACTGTTATCTAATGGAACCAGCTGAACAAAATTATTGTTGTTGAATGTTTTTCTAAAATAAACATACTTGGCCACTTCGTTCACATCCGGATTTACCAGTTCTTCAAATAGATCAGGATTGTCAGGTATTCCATCGCGATTGCTGTCCGCAAACTTGATCAGTATCTTGTTGGTATTTTCCCTTCCATCTGGATCCACTATCATCTTGTAGATGAACCAAGTCTTATCCTCGTACAGTGCGGTATTTCCGTCAGGTATGCTGTTGCTGCGCAGTATTTTGATCTGATCGCTAAGAGTAGTAGCACTCTTGCTGTCGTATACACGCACACGTGGATCAAAGTAAAATTTAGTTTCTTGTTCGCTTTCAAACACATAATTTATCTGACGATAATAGATTTTATAACCAAAAGAACCTGACACAAAAGCCATGATCCAAGAGCTGTCCAAGCTGGCGCTGCTGGTGTCCCCAGCTCGTGCAGAGTCGTATTCTGCGTTGTATCCGTCAGTATTAATCAACACACTGTCTACTTGCCGGAGTCTCAAGTCTTGGGGCTGTATGATCGTCCACTGCTCTGTGATCTGATCAAACCTCAAACCAAAGTTTTTCTTGCTGTTGACCAAAGTGATGGCAGACCTAAGCACAGTTTGTGGAATTGCATTGTATATCTTTGGTACGATTTCATCCACATAGGCACCGGTAGGAACAAAACTGCTGAGTGTGATAGGACCGCTGTCGGCCACAGTTAACACACCTTCGCCGGTGCCATCTCCTAGCACATTGACCACTGTGGCATAGATAAACAGTTTGTCTCCGGATTGGCTCGGAAAGCCATCTCGTATTTGATTCGACTCGTCAAAATAACGAGGAACCGCGGAAGGATTACCGCTGGCTCTAAATTTTATGATGCTGCCGGTCTTGATATATCTAAAACTGTTAGAACTAGCAGTGCCGATTTTCAATGCCGGTAATGCCAGAGTGTTGGCTTGTTGCAGACCTGTGCTGGGATTGAGTGTGGCTACATAAGTAGAATTCAGCGTGAAAAACCCTGTGCTCTGATTGGTGCTCACAGTCATTTGCTGCCAGGCGCTGTCAAACAAGCTGCCATTGACATCCACATCTTGCGTGGTGAATCTGCGAAACTTGGCGTAGATAAATTGGCTGAAGGCTTCAAAATTGTCTACCAACAGTTGATTGTTTAGAGTTTCGTTAAGCTGACCCACTAGATCGCCCGCTATCCGCGGTACAAAATCAATGCTGTCTATGCTTTCGTTGCGATAGAGTATTCCATCTTCTGCAAAAATATTCGTGCTGGAATATTTGCCGGTGATATCCAAGCTGTCAAGATATCTGCTGATTCCGCTGCTGCTTCTGTTGGTGCTCTTGATTTTAAGTATGCTGTTAAACTTTGTAAACGGCAGGATGTTGTAGTCCTCGCCAGTGATCATGCGATTCTGTGTGTAATACTGCTGTGGTGCTTTGGTCTTGATTTCTGTCAAGGTCTCGCGAGGAGTAGCATTGGTCACTGTGTAGTAAAGGCTAGCTCTGATAGCAAGAGTTTCGCTACGATTGCTACGGCTCACATAAGTTATAGGCACGATAATGTCTTGCATCTCTGTAGGTGCAATTTTGTAATTGAGTCCGTTACTGGTGCGATAAAACAGGCGGAAGTTTCCACCGGGGATGTCAGCAAATGCACCGTCACCAAACACCAGGTCTACCTGATCGTTTAGTCTGGTGTTTACTTGATAAAGATTCCTGTTGCCGCTGGTATTATACACCACATTAACCCCGTTGACGTTATCCACTCGTTCCCATAAAGTCACATAATTGCCTGCGTCGTCCACTTGGTACAGCCAAAGATCATCGTTGTTGATGTTGTCAACATTTACATTGACCACTCGGTTGCTGAGTCTTTGATCCAAGGTAAAATCTATGCTGCGCAATTCACCTTGCTTGAAATGCAAAAAATATCCGGTGTTGGTACTGTCGTTGCCTAAGTTGTCGTTGCGATACAACAGGTTGAAGATGCTCTGCGGACGCGGTTCTCTTTCATACAGATATTCTTGATTCAAGCTGGTTGGACTGACCACTTCAAAACGCATCACTGTATTGTTGACCAGTGATTCATAGCTGAACGTAGGAATAATGTTATTCAGTATGTTGACGCTGTATTCGTCGGTGATGATTCCGCCAATAAGTTGGCTGTTGCCAGGTTTTCCTACCACCTGGCTGTCTACTAGAGCAGAATTTATAACCAAGCTGAATTGTTCTAGCCAGTTATCGTTGCCTGGATCGTTCCAGTTGATGGGCAGATTTGTAAGGCTTATTCCATTGCTGTCCTGTATGTCTTCTGTGGTTGTAATGCTTTCAATGCGTATAAGTCCACTGGCCGCAACATTCCGTTTAGGTACATAGCTGATCAGTCTGGCCAGTTTCAGCACACTGTCCCTGCGCTCGGCTGTGTCAATAAAGTTTTCTCTCGCATTCAAATCTGTGCGGAACGCCAACCCTTGCCCTAAAAAGGCTATGAGATCAATCAAAGCTATATACTCGCTGCTTTCGATAAAATCATTAAAGTCTTCAGGATAGTACGTGCGCAAATAATCGATCATGCTCTTGCGCAGAGTTTCAAAATCGTAACTCTGGAAGTCAGCGTTGGCGAAACTCTGATATATCTTTTTCCAGTCCTGCTGTATCAGCAGATTGGTCTGTCTAGAGGTAGCAGACATGTGTTAATCTTCCCATATCACGTATTTACCGAAGGTAAAAACTGATATTTTTACTCTAGCAAGAGTTTTTGATTCTCTCGATCGAAATTGAGGCGCAGTTCATCAACGAGATTCAAGTTGTTAAAAACCATGACCAACCTTATGGCCAGTCCATGTTGATAGGCTTTGACTTCTACGGATTCCAAGCTAACTCTAGGATCGCTTTCGCATACCCTGCGACATTCTTCTTCTATAGAGGCCACTAGATCTGCATCAAACGGCTCGTATAGGAAATCCCAGATTCGGGTTCCAAATGTGGGTCGCATGAGCTTTTCGCCTCTGCGTATGCTAAAATGATTGAAAACGTCTTGCTTGACCAAGTCAAAATCCGTGACAGTAAAGCGTTTTCTGCGTCTATAAGTGCTGAATCCCTTGAAAATTTCTTTCATAGCTGCTCCTTAATAGCTGACTCGATTTTGCACAGACCATGTAGCAGCAGCGTAGTACGTGCCGCCGTCTGTACCATTGCTGTTCCTGCCTTGGCCAGTGCGGGCCCAGTTGATGGCTTGTGCCGGACCCAGTGCGTGAGCCACAGCCAGCATACCAGCCACGTGTTCTGGTGGACTGTCTGATCCAATCACACCAGATGCTGTCAATTGATTGTGATTGGTCTGAGTGAGCAGCACCTGCGCTCGTTCCTGTTCTCCAGCATTTTCCAGATAGTCTCTACCATTGGTCACGCTGTTTTTTCCGGTCCACACATCATTCCTGTCAAATGCCGCATTACCGTACAGTTGGCTTGCGCCTGGTGATATGTACCCCAATCTTTCAAGATCTTGCACGCTGT
>Ga0169931_10004715_pt1 | contig 21083 bp, 17 predicted proteins | sample Kivu_15m_20L_FD_129675 | JGI IMG/M metagenome (GOLD analysis project Ga0169931, IMG submission 129675) | Freshwater microbial communities from Lake Kivu, Western Province, Rwanda to study Microbial Dark Matter (Phase II) - Kivu_15m_20L... | ecosystem: Environmental > Aquatic > Freshwater > Lake... | reverse complement strand
GCGCAGGGCCTCGAGGTCCTCGCGCACCTCGCGCGGCGAGGCGTAGCGCTTGTCGCGGTCGCGCGCCAAACACTTGCGCAGCACCAGCTGCATGCCCTTGGAGAGTTCGGGCGCGAACTGGCTGGGGTCGGGAATCGGCGAGTACAGCACCCCCGAGAGGATCTCGCCGACGCTCTCGCCCGCGAACGGCGGCCGGCCGCACAGGCAGTGGTACAGCGTCGCGCCGAGCGACCAGATGTCGCTGCGCACGTCGGCGCTTCCCGGATCGCGCGCTTGCTCGGGCGAGATGTAGTGCGGCGTGCCGAGCGTCGCGCCGCTCGAAGTGAGCGAAGGATCGTCCTCGGCGAAGGCCAGCCCCAGGTCGACGATGCGCGCGCGGCCGGTGGCGTCGAGCAGGATGTTTCCCGGCTTGAGGTCGCGGTGCACGACGCCGTGCGCGTAGGCGTGCTCGAGCGCTTCGCACAGCGGGATGAACAGCCGCACCGCGTCGCGCTCGCTGAGCGCCCCCTCCTTGCGCAGGTGCGCGGCGAGCGACGGACCTTCGACGAGCTCCATCGCGTACCACCACAGGCTGCCGATGTGGCCCATGTCGATCGCCGACACGATGCCCGGGTGCGCGAGCTTGGCGGTGGTGCGCGCTTCGCGCTGGAGCCGCCGAATGGAGCGGCCGCGCGCGGCGAGTTCGGGATGCAGCACCTTGAGCGCGACCTTGCGCTGCACAGCCAGCTGCACCGCGCGGTAGACCGTGCCGGTCGAACCACGGCCGATCACCGCCTCGAGGCGGTAGCCCGGGATCTCGGGCAGCGGCGCTGGGCGCGCGGGAGCTTGACCGGGCGTCGTCATGGCGGACTCTCGCCCCACACTACCGCGGCGCGTCGATTCGACCTACCGCCGCGGAACTACTTGCCCGCGCCGGGGCCCGAGGCGATGAACCACGCCCGCCACGCGGCGTCGGCGTCGCGCCAGTTGAGGCCCGCGGCGGCGGTGAATGCAGCGTCGTACTGCGCCTGGCGCGCGCGCGCATCCTGGATCACTCGATCGGGCGCTTTCGGCTGGGATTTGCGCAGTTCGGCGTGGAACTTCGCCAGCGCTCCGGGGCCCTTCGCCTCGAGCCAACTGACGATCGCCATGCCGCAGGCGATGTCGAGCAACTCCAGATCCGCGATGTCCAGTTGCGCCAGCCGATCGAACGACGGCACAGCCTTCGCTTCGAGCGCCTTGCGCAGCGTCTGCGGCCACTCGCCCTCGCGGAACAACGCGGGATCGAAGTTGAAGCTCGCCGCCGACTTCTTCGCGCTCGTGCCGGTGGTTCCGACGATCGTCGCGGCCGCGCGGCAAAACACGGCGTTGCGCTGGAAGCGCTTGAACTCGGTCAAGCTCGCGAAGCCCTCGTCGTACCAGGCCGGCAGCAACCGGCCGTCGTAGCCCAGCCGCCCCACCAGCACGTGGCCGAAGTGGTGCACGCAGTGGCCGACGAGGTCTTCATCGGGCCGGTTCCAGACGCGCGCCGACGAACACGGATACGGATCGATCCACACGAAACCGTGGCGCTCCTTGACGACCGGCGCCCACTCGGGCGTGACGGTGTGCGTGAGCGCGGCGAAGTGCTCGACGGTCGCCTTGTAGGGAGCGCTGTCGCGGTTCCAAAGGTAGAACTCGGCCAGCCGATCGCCGAACAGCTTGGGCCCGTTCGCCGCGCCGAACAGCGCGTCGAACCACTGGCGCGACGCCGAGAGCTGCGCGCCGGTCGCCTCGAGCACCTTCGCATCCCAGTCGCCGACGAGCACGGCCTGGTCGCACGCGACCATGTTGAGCGGCCGGCCGAGCACGCGCTGCACCGCGAGCGCGCCCTGGCGCGCGATCGCTTCCGCGCGCGGATACCACGCGTCGCCCGCCTTCTCGAGTCCGTCGAAGCGCTTGGCCTCGTCGGCGCTCATCCATTTGCCGCCGCGCTGTTCGAGCCCCTGCTCGAGCTTCGACTTCTCCTCGGGCGTCACCCAGCGCCCGTTCCAGCGCACGAAACCCTGCGCCAGCATGTCGGCCTCTTCGTCCGCGGCTTGGCGCGCATCGCGCTCGGCCGGCGTCATCCACACGCCCTTGTACTCGACGTGCCCGAGCGCCTTGCGCGCTCCCGCGTGCTGGCTCTCGAGTTCGATGGCCTTGGTGTAGGCCTTGGTCGCGAGCGTCTTGAGCTTGTTCGCCGCGGCGTACTCGCCGAGCTGGAAGAAGTCCTCGGCGCTCTTGGCCGCCTTTTCGCGCACCTCGTACTCCTCGCGCGGCGCGCGCCCGACGATGCGCTCCTTGAGCTCGCTCTTCTTGAGCTCGAGTTGCCCCACCGACGTGTCGACGACGAGCGTGTCGGCGTTCTCGCGCACGAGCTTGCCCTCGATGCGCCGACCGTCCTTCATCACGAACGTGTCGGCCAGGGCCGCAGCGGCCAGCAGCAGCGACACCACGACAACGCGCAGAACGAGTGACATGAATGGCGATCCTAGTGGGTTGATTCGAAAGTCCGCTGCAGATGTCAGGTGGTTCGGCGCTCCCCGCAAGGCGCGAGGATTCCAGGCGACCTGAATAGGTCGCCGAACCGGAGCAACGCCGCGGGGGCGGCGAGGCGCCTGAGATATGAGGCGAAATTTTGAATCAACCCACTAGCGGCTCGAGCCGCAGCGTGGATCGGGGCGACGGCGCGGCCCGCGCGAGGATCAGCGCAGCTTCTCGCCCAAGGTCGCGTTCTTGGCGCGCGACTCTTCGGCCATCGAACGCTGCCAGGCCTCGACGCGCCCGCGCAGTTGCGCGTCATGCGCGGCGAGGATGCGCACCGCGAGCAGCCCCGCGTTGCGCGCGTTGCCGATGCCGACGGTCGCCACGGGAACGCCGGCGGGCATCTGCACGATCGAGTGCAGCGAATCGACGCCGCGCAGCGCGTGCGACTCGACCGGGACGCCGATCACCGGCAGCGCCGTGAGGCTGGCGACCATGCCCGGCAGGTGCGCCGCGCCGCCGGCGCCCGCGATGATGACCTTGAGGCCGCGCGCTGCGGCCTTGGAGCCGTACTCGACCATGTCGAGCGGCGTGCGGTGCGCACTGACCACACGCGCTTCGAAGCTCACGCCGAACTCGGCGAGCGCCGCGCAGGCGGCCTTCATCGTCGCCGCGTCGGAGTCGCTGCCCATGATCACGCCGACCAGCGGCGCGTTCGCACTTCCATCGCTCATGCGGGGAGGTCCTCGCCGAAGCGGATCGAATCGGCGGCGCGCTCGGCGGTGGCGCGCGCGCTCTCCAGGCTCTCGCCCAGCGCGGTGACGTGGCCCATCTTGCGGCCGCGGCTCGAGCTGAGTTTGCCGTACACGTGGACGTGGGCGCCCGGCACAGCGAGCGCGTTCGACAGCCCGAGCGGCTCGCCCGAGCCGGCGCCCAGCCCGAGCAGGTTCACCATGCAGGCCGCGGGAACATGCATGCGCGGCGAGCCGAGCGGCCAGCCCATCACGGCGCGTACGTGGTTGTCGAACTGCGACGAATCGCAGGCTTCGATCGTGTAGTGGCCGGTGTTGTGGACGCGCGGCGCGAGCTCGTTGATGGCGAGCGAGCCATCGCGCAGGTGGAACAACTCGACGCCGAACGAGCCAACGGCGCCGACAACCTGCGCAGCGGCGCGCGCCAGGCGTTGCGCCTCGTCAGCGGCGCGCGCGTCGACCGGCGCGGGCGCGAGCACGATGCGGCACACGTGCTCGAGGTTGATCGTCTCGACCGTCGGGTAGCTCACGCTCGCGCCGTCGCGGCCGCGCGCCACCATCACGGCCAGTTCGCGTTCGAAGGGCACGAAACGTTCGACATAGAACACGCCCGGGCCTCCGCCGAGCTCCTTCCAGGTGCGCTCGACGTCGGCCGGCGTGCGCACGGTGGCGTTGCCCTTGCCGTCGTAGGCGTTGCGGCGCTTCTTGAGCACCATCGGCCAGCCGAAGCCGTCTTGCGCGCACGCGGCGACCTCCGCGGGACTTTCCACGCGGCGGAAGTCCGCCACCGGCAGCCCAGCCTCGCGCAGCACTTCCTTCTGGCGCAACTTGTCCTGGACGAGTTCGATCATCGTCGCCGTCGGGTACAGCGCGTGCCCCGCGGCCTCCAGCGCGTGCAGCGCGCGTGCGTCGACGAACTCATTCTCGAGCGTCACCACGTGGACGCCGCGCGCGAACTCGATCAAGGTCGCCGCGTCGTTCCAGTCGCCGAAGCTCGAGCGTGTGTCGAGCGCCTGCGCGGGAAACTCGCGCGCCCGCTCGAGCACCGCCACCTCGAGCCCCAGACGCGTCGCGGCCTGGGCGGTCATCTTGGCGAGTTGGCCTCCGCCCACGATGCCGAGCACGGCGGTGGGCGGCGCCGCGCGCCGACGCTGGGCAGTCGAAGCCTCCATGGACGGCGCAAGATAGCGCGCGCCCTTCAGGCCTGCGTGTCGACTTCTTCTTCGCTGGCGACGTCCTCGCCGCCGGCGAGCCCGTACTTGTCGAGCTTGCGCTGCAGGGCGAAGCGCGAGATCCCCAGCACCTTGGCCGCCCGGCTCTTGTTGCCGCCGCACGACGCCAAGGCCGCTTCGATCGAGCGCTTTTCGAGGTCCGCCACCGCGTCGCGGATCGAGCCGTTGGCGTCGCCGCGCGCCGCGCCGCCGCTCCCCAGCAGCGGAGCGCGCCGTTCGATCACGGTCTGCGAGAGGTGCTCCAGGCGCACATCGTCGGAGGCCAGCACGACCAGCCGGCGCATCTCGTTCTCGAGCTCGCGCACGTTGCCGGGCCACTCGTGAGCGGCGAGCGCAGCGACCACCTCGCGCGGCAAGTGCGGCGTCGGTCGGCCGGCCTCGCGCGCGGCGCGCGCCAGCAGCGCCTCGGCGAGCAGCGGCACGTCCTCGCGGCGCTCGCGCAGCGGCGGCAGCTCGACCTTGAGCACGTTGACGCGGTAGTACAGGTCCTCGCGGAAGCGGCCGTCCTTGACCAGCTGTTCGAGCTTCTGGTGGCTGGCGGCGATGATGCGCACGTCGACCTTCACGCGCTCCTCGGAGCCGATCGCGCGGAACTCGCCCTCCTGCAGCACGCGCAGGAGCTTCTTCTGCATCTCGCTCGACATGTCGCCGATCTCGTCGAGGAACAGCGTCCCGCCGTCGGCCTGTTCGAGCAGGCCCTTCTTCGCCTTGTGCGCGCCCGTGAACGCGCCGCGCGTGTGGCCGAACAGCTCGCTCTCGAGCAACGTGTCCGGCAGCGCCGCGCAGTTCTCGCTGACGAAGGCCTTGGCCTTGCGCGGACCGTTGAAGTGGATCGCACGCGCGATCAGCTCTTTGCCCGTGCCGCTCTCGCCGTGGATCATCACCGGCAAGTCGCTCTCGATGATGCGGTCGAGCTGCTGGAACACGCGCCGCATGCCATCGCTCGCGCCGACGATCGCGGTGTAGTCGTAGCGCCCGCGTTCGCGGCCGAGTTCGGCGCGCACCACGGCGAGTTCGCTGTCGCGGTCGCGCACCTTGCGGCCGAGTTGTTCGTTGAGCAGCTCGATCTTGCGCGCCGACTGCACCACACGCTCGTTGCGCTCGCGCAGTTCCGCCATCAGGCGCGCGTTGCGGATCGCGATCGCGGCCTGGTCGGCGAGCAGCTTCATCAGCTCGAGATCGTCGGCGGCAAAGGCCGACTCCTGCAGGCGGTTGTCGACGTACAGCACGCCGTCCAACTTGCCCGCACGTTCCGGCGCCGCCGAAAGCGGCACGCAGATCACCGAGCGCAGGCGCAGGTCCTCGACGCTCGCCATGCCGGAGAAGCGCGAGTCGCGGCCGGCGTCGACGCTGATCACGGCTTGGCGCGAGTCGATCACACGTTGAGCGATGCCGCTCGACAGGCGCGACGAGGGCACCGGAATGTCCTCGTGGTCGAAGCTGCGGGCGACGCGCACGCGCAGGGGCGCAGCACTCTCGCCCTCCTCGCCCGCGCCGACGCGCAGCGGAGGCAATGCGTGCGAGTCGTCGAGCAGCAAGAAGCCGCGCTCGGCGCCAGCGAGCGCGATCGCACTGTCGACGATCGAGCGCAGCAGCTTGTTGAGGTCGGTTTCGCGCAGCAGCTCGCGCGTGAGGCGTGCGAACACGCGCAGGTTCTCGCGCTCGCGCTGCGCCTCGCCGGAGAGCGTCTGGACGCCGACGTCCGGACCGCTGTCGAGTTCGTCTCCGAGTTGATCGATGCGCTGCGTGTCGCCGGCCTTGGGCACGCCCTCGGGCTCGATCTGCAGCACCGCCTTGCCCACGCGCAGGCTGTCGCCGGGCTTGAGCAACCCGCGTTTCACGCGCTGCCCGTTGAGCAAGGTGCCGTTCGACGACTCCAGATCGATGATCCACACGCCCTCGGGCCCGGTCTCGATCCGGCAGTGCCGGCGCGAGACGGCGGCGCTGGCGATGCGGATGTCGTTGTCGATGGCGCGGCCGATCGAAACCACCGGCCGGTCGAACTCCAGCTCGGAGCGCACACCTTCCTCGACGACGATCACCTTCATGCGTAGCTTGGTTGGGGATGGGGCGCGGCGCCGAGACTGCCCGCCCGCAGCCTCGAGGAAGAGTGAAAGCGCACGCCGATGCGCTCTAGCCGCCCACGGGGTGGAATGTAACCGCACAATTCCCCGTCCGGGGCGGCGTGCGACCCCGCACATGGAACCTAAACCCTGGTACGAAAACGGCTTACGCTTCAGCTGCACGCAGTGCGGCGAGTGTTGCCGCAACCACGGCGGCTACACCTACGTCAACCTCACCGAGGTCGAGCTGCGCGAGATTCCGGAGTTCCTCGGCCTCACGCGGGCCGAATTCCTGCGCCGCTACTGCACCAAGCGGCCGGGCTTCCACCCCAGCCTGCGGATGGACGAGCCGGCCTGCCCGTTCCTCGGCGCGGACAACCGCTGCCGGATCTACCCGGTGCGGCCCAAACAGTGCCGCACGTGGCCGTTCTGGAAGGAGAACCTCGTGCGCGAGACCTGGGACGGGCCGGTCAAGGGAGTTTGCCCCGGCATCGGCGAGGGCGCGCTGCACTCGCGCGAGGAGATCGAACGCAGCGCCGACGAGACCGAACGTTGGTTCGAAGGCTAGAGCTGAGCGGCGCCGCACACAGCCCGGCGTAGGTCGGGACGAACGCTTTCCTCGCGGCGTCCCAAGCCAAGGTGAAGCGCCTCGCAGTCCTCGCGCTGCTCGTCGCACTCGGTTTCGGTCGCCAACGCATTCAGCCGGCGCTCGAGCGGCCCATCGCGGTCGAGCGCATCGACGACGGCGGCCTCGTGCTGCGCGACGGTCGGCGCATCGAGTGGGGCTTCGAAGTTCCGAACGCCGCGCAGGTGCGCGCGCTGCAAGCCGCCGTGGCGCAGGGCGTCGAGTTGACTCCCGACGGAAGCGCGGTCGGTCTCGTCCGCATCCACCACTGGTGCGGCAACGACAGCATCCGCCTGCACTGGGAGCGCGTCGACGTGCGCGCGCTGCTCGAGTTCCTGCCCCAAGCGCGCTTTGCAGCTCCGCGCTTCGCTGGCGACCTCGCGTGGAGTAACCCGCAGTTCGGCAAGCACGGCTGGCGCGTGGACGCGTGGCGCGAGTTCGAGCACTGGAGCGGACGCGACCCCGACCGCATCTGGGACGGCACGTGGGAGCGCCGACGGCGCCCGTAGCGCGCTCTCCGCGCAGGCTGGTCGTTGCGCTCCGACGGCTCCGAAGACGCCCAACCTCCCGAGCGGGCTCGCGCGGACGTTCGAGCCCTGAGCTAGCGCGACGGTAGGACGACGGTACGACGACGGACCGCACGCTCCCGCCATCGCGCGGCCAGCTGCGCTCTGCGCGCGGCATCCCGAGCGCAGCCACTGGCGGAAATCAACCGCCGACGTAGCGCGGTGCGCGCTTCTCCGCGAACGCCGCCAACGCTTCCAGCCGGTCCTTGGTCGGCAACACGAGCTCATAGCAGCGTGCCTCGACCTCGAGCCCCTCGGCCATCGGCTTGTCGCAGCCGACGTCGATCGCACGTTTGGCGGCGCGCACCGCAACCGGTCCGTTGGCAGCAATGGCGCGCGCCACTTCGAGACCGACTTCGCGCAGCTGGCCGGCGGGCGCGATGCGGTTGACGAGGCCGATGCGCTCGGCCTCGTTCGCGTCGATCTTTCGCGCCGTGAGGATCAGCTCCTTGGCGCGCGCGCGACCGATCAAACGCGGCAGGCGCTGCGTGCCGCCGGCGCCGGGGATGATGGCGAGCGAAGTTTCGGTGAGCCCGAGCTGCGCGTGCGGCGCTGCGATGCGCAGGTCGCAGGCGAGCAACAACTCGGTTCCGCCGCCGAAGGCGAAGCCGTTGATCAGGCCGATCGTCGGCTGCGGCAGCGCTTCGACGTCGTCCATCGTCGCGCGGATGTTGCGCACGAAATGCGGAACGCGCTCGGGCGGCATCGTCTTGCGCTCCTTCAAGTCCGCGCCTGCGCAGAAGGCCTTCTCGCCCGCGCCGGTGATCAGCACGGCGCGCACCGACAGGTCGCCCTTGAGCTCGTGGCACAGCTTGCGCAGGCGCTTGAGCGTCGGGAACGAGAGGCAATTCATCACGTCCGACCGCTGGATCGTGAGCGTGACGATGTCGCCCTCGCGCTCGCACGTGACGAGTTCGGGACTGTCGGGGATGTCGGCGGGAAACTGGTCGGGCGAGTAGCTCATCGGCGCGTCGGAATGGCTGGAGAGAGTTCTTGGGGCGCGGGATGGTAGCGCCCGCGCAGGCACGAACGCCTCAGCGCGAACCGAGCGCGGCGCGCGCGACGCTCTCGGGCTCGATGCGCCGCATGCAGGCGTGCTGCGCCTCGCCTTCGAGCGGACAACGCTCGCGGTGGCACGGGCCGCACTCCAGCGGAACACGCAGGATCTGCGTGCGCTCGAGATGGTCGGCGGTGTGGCGCGGATCGCTCGGCCCACACAGGCTCACGACGCGCGCGCCGACGGCGTTGGCGATGTGGCGCGGCCCGGAGTCCGCCGTGATCACGACGCTGGCGCCCGCGCACAACGCGGTGAGCTCCGCCAGCGACGCCACGGGATCGAGGCACGCCAAGGTGCGCGCTTGTCCGGCCGCGGCGCGCGCTTCGTGCAACGCGGCCTCTTCGCCCGGACCGCACACCAGGACGAGCGGCTCGTCGCGCCACGGCGCGAGCGCCGCCGCGACCGCGCCCCACTGCCGCGCCGGGTAGGCCTTCGCGGACTCCGCGCGGCTGCCGACGTTGAGCAGCGTGTACGGCTTGGCGGGATCGAGTTCGAAGCGGCGCAGCCGCCGCGCCAACTCCTCGCGACCGCGCACGCTCGGCGCGAGCCGCGGGCGCGGGTCCGCGACGAACACGCCCAGCGACTCAGCGAGTTCCGCGCACACCGCGCCGTACGGCCGCGGCAGGTAACGCTCGCCGCGCCCGACCGTGCCGATGCCCAGCGGCGCCGCGCCGACCTCGCGCGCCGGCGCGATCGACGTCGTCAGCAACCAGCCGCGCACGTCGCGCGCGTAGCCGATGCGCTCGCGCACGCCGGCGCGCGCGGCCGCCCAGGCGCTGCGGAAGGAATTGACCAGGAGCAGTGCGACGTCGTGGCCGCGCCACGAGCGTGGATCGGCGGCGCTGGCTCGGTCGACGCCCTCGAAGGCGCCGTCGAAGACCTCGAGCAGGCGCACGTCGCCCACGAGCGTCAGCGCGCCGCCGAGCTCGCGCACGCGTACGTGCAGCGCGCGCAGCACCGGTTCTGCCATCACCAGATCGCCCAGCCAATCCGGCGTGCGAACGGCGAGCTTCACGCCGCGGCCAAGTGCGCTCATGCGGCCGCTCCCGCGCCGGCTTTGCGCGCGACGACACGCAGAGCGGCGGCCGCGACGCGCTCGTGGCCGATCTCGCTCATGCAGCGGTGGTGGCCGAGCGGACAGGTGCGTTCGCCGCACGGTGAACACTCCAAGTCGACGCGCACGATCTCGCACAGCTCGAGCGAAGTGGCCGTCAAGGCCGGCAGGTTCGGTCCCATGACGCACACGCAGGGCGTGTCGAACGCAGCCGCGACCCAGCGGGGCCCCGAGTCGCCGACGAGCAAGACCTGCGCGTCCTGCACGAGCGCCTTGAGCAACTCGAGGCTGCGCGGTTGCGCCGCGAGCGACAGCGCGCCGGTGCGCGAGGCGCGTGCGACGGCTTCGATCAGTAGCTCCTCACCGGGCCCGCCACTGACCACGGCGCGCCAGCCGCGCTCTTCGTGGAGCATGTCGAGAGCGCGCGCGAAACGCTCCGGCGGCCAGAGTTTCGCAGCGCCGAACGCGGCGCCGGGGCAGCACAGCACGTACGGCTCGCGCAGACCCAACGCGCTGAGCTGTTCGCTCTGCGCCGCGCGCGTCGCCGCGCTCACGTACAGCCGCGGATGAAGGCTCTCGACGCTCACGCCGGCGAGCCCGAGGACGTCGCGGTGCAGGTGCGCCGTCGGAATCGGGTGACGCCTGCCGTCGACCGACGGCGGCACGAAGGAATGCGTGAGCAACCAGCCGCGCGCCGAGAGCGACACGCCCATGCGGATCGGCACACGCGCCTTCGCGGCGCGCCACGCGGCGCCGAAGGAGTTCGAGAGCAACGCGAGCGCGTCGGGGCGCAGGCGCGCGAGCAACTCGAGTTCGTCGCGCGAGCTCTTGTAGGGCTGCACGAGCGGCTCGAGCGGCCCGCCGGTGAGCAGCGGCGCGAGGTGAGCACGCACGAGCACGCTGACGCGGCCGATGTGCGCAGCGCGCGCCGCGGCTTCGAGCATGGGCGTGGCCATGACCAGATCGCCGACCCAGTTCGGCGCGGCGATCGCGAGGTGTTCGAGCCGCGTGATCACAGGCTGGGCTCGGGTGCGACCTGCGCCTCGCGCGGGTCGACGTAGCGCGGCTTGTGCGCGGCCATGCGCCGCGCCTTGGAGAGCGCCGCCGCGAGCATGCGCCGCTTCGCGCGCGGCTCGCTCAACCCGCGCTGTTCGAAGTAACGCGCCGCGAAACGCAGCCGCGAGCGCGCCGGCACGTTCGCCGGACACGACAGCGCGAGCGCGGCGAGATCCTTGACGAACCAACGCTCGCGCATCCCCGGCTCGCGTTCGCAGCGGCCGACGTCGATGAGCACTAGGCCGCGCGCGCCGACGAGCCAGTGCTGCAGGTACAGGTCGCGGTGGCGCCAGCCGGCGCCGTGCAGGCGCGCCACCAGCCGCGCGAGTTCGTCGCGCCAGCGCCGGTGCGCGTCGCCGTCGCGCGCCAATGCATCACGCAAGCTCGCCGCGTGCTCGACAGCCTCCATCCACAGCGCGCTGGGGCGCCGCACGCCCAACCACCCGTCGCTGCCGCACCAACCGAGCGCGCGCGGGGTCGGCACGCCGAGGGCCGCCAGTTCGGCCAGGTTCTCGGCCTCGCGTCGCGCCGTCGAACGCACCGCACCGCGCGCCGCGCGCTCGCGCCAGGCGTCGCCCCACACGCCTCGCTCGTAGCGCTTGAGCACCACGCCGCCTTGGCCGGGCCAAAGCAGCGTCGCGCGGCGGTGCACGGCGCGCAGCGCGACCTCGGCGGAGGCCGCGAAGGCCGCGGCAAGCGCCTGCGCAGGATCCGCCGGCACGCCGCCGATGGCCTGGGAGAGCCACAGGCCGGGCGCGCCGCGCGTTTGGCGCACCGCGACGCCGGACGTGCCCTGGGGTGAAGTTGCCACGGCCCCATCGGAACCCTTTGCCGGTCCGCGCGCAACGCCGGGCCTCCCCAGCGCCCCGCCCCTTCCCAAGCGACCTGGGGCGGGGTCCAATCTTCGGCCTGCAATGCGCCGTGTACGGCGCGCTGCCACCTAACCCAACACCCGTCCCCACCGCGGGCGCGCAAGCCCCTAGCGCGGCTTCCCTTCGCCCCCGCTCCCCCCATGTCTACCGCCAGCGCCACCAAGGCCACCGCACCGTTCGACGAGTTCAACCCCTTCCTGGCCATGGCGCGCCGCTTCGACGTGGCCGCCGACCGCCTCGGCCTCGACGACGGCCTGCGCGAAGTGCTGCGCACCCCGGACAAGGAGTTGACCGTCGCCATCCCCGTCCAGATGGACAACGGCAAGCTGCGCGTCTTCACCGGCTACCGCGTGCAGCACAACTTCTCGCGCGGCCCGTGCAAGGGCGGCATCCGCTACGCGCCCGACGTGCACCTCGACGAGGTGCGCGCTCTGGCGGCCTGGATGACCTGGAAGTGCTCGGTCGTCGACGTTCCGTTCGGCGGCGGCAAGGGCGGCGTGATCTGCGATCCGCGCGAACTCTCCAAGACCGAGCTCGAGCGCATCACGCGCCGCTACACGACGGGGATCATGGACATCCTCGGACCCGACCGCGACGTGCCGGCGCCGGACGTCAACACCAACGAGCAGACGATGGCGTGGCTGATGGACACGTACTCGATGCACGTGCGCCGCACCGAGACGGCGATCGTCACCGGCAAGCCGCTGGCGCTGGGCGGCTCGAAGGGCCGCACGGAAGCGACCGGCCGCGGCGTGATGATCGTCACGCGGGAAGCGCTCAAGAAGCTCGGCCTGCGCCCTGAAAACGTGCGCGTGGTCGTGCAGGGCTCGGGCAACGTCGGCGGCATCGGAGCGATGCTGCTCGCGCGCGAGGGCATGAAGGTCATCTCGATGAGCGACATGTACGGCGCGATCCACAATCCCGCCGGCCTCGACGTGCCCGACGTGCTCGCGTACCTCAAGACGCACAAGAAGCTCGCCGGTTACGCCAAGGCCGAGCACCTGCCCAACAGCGCGCAGCTCGAGCTCGACTGCGACGTGCTCGTCCCGGCCGCGACCGAGAACCAGATCACCTCGAAGAACGCCGAACGCATCAAGGCCAAGCTCATCGTCGAAGGCGCCAACGGCCCGACGACGGTGCTCGCCGACGAAATCCTCGACCGCCGCGGCGTGATGGTGATCCCCGACATCCTGGCCAACGCGGGCGGCGTGACCGTTTCGTACTTCGAGTGGGTGCAGGACCGCGCGGGCTACTTCTGGACCGAGGACGTGGTCAACTCGCGCCTCGAGCAGGTGATGACGAGCTCCTTCGCCGCGGTGGAAGCCGAGGCCAAGAAGCACAACACCTCGATGCGCATCGGCGCCTACATCCTCGCCGTGGGCCGCGTGTCCAACGTCTACCAGTTGCGCGGCACCTACGCCTGATTGCAGGCTGCTAGCCCAGCAGCGCACGCGGGCCCGCTGTCTCGGCGGGCCCGCGGTGTTTTCCACCGGTTCTCCCAAGGCTCCGAACTCCTCCGATCACCGTGACCTCCGCGCGCACCCAAGACGAATCCCCGTTCGCCACGATGATGGCCCACTTCGACGAGGCCGCGCGCCTAGCCTCGATCGACCCCGGCGAGTTCGAGATCCTGCGCCGCCCCGACCGCGAGATCCTCGTCTCGGTCCCCGTGCTGCGCGACGACGGCTCAGTGGCGGTGCTCGACGGCTGGCGCGTGCAGCACAACGCCGGGCTCGGCCCCTACTGCGGTCCGCTGCGCATCGATGCCGACGTCACCGTCGACGACCTGCGCGCCACCGCGGCGTGGATGACGTGGAAGTGCGCGTTGCTCGGCATTCCCTTCGGCGGCGCGGCGGGGGCGATTCGCCTCGACCGCGAGCGCTTCTCCAAGGCCGAGCTCGAGCGCGCGGTGCGCCGCTACATCGCCAACCTGATGGACACGATCGGCCCCGAGCGCGACGTGTTCTCGCCGGACAAAGCGCGCGACGAACACGTGATGGGCTGGGTGATGGACACGGTTTCGATGCACCGTCGCTCCACGACCAACGCGATCGTCGCCGGCAAGCCCGAGGTCATGGGCGGGACGCGCCACCACCAGGACGCGGCGGCCCAGGGCCTGCGCATCGTGTTCGAACTCGCAGTCAAACACTTCGGCCTGGGCTCGGAGCGCACCGGGCCGAGCGTGATCGTCGAGGGCGCGGGTTTCGTCGGCGGCAACCTCGCGCATCTGCTGCAGCGCGACGACTGCCGCGTCGTCGGCCTCAGCGACAAGGACGGCGGCCTGTACAACGCCGCAGGGCTCGACGTGCCCAAGTTGCTCGCCCAACGCACGGCGGACGGAAGCCTCGCGAACGCGCGCGGCGACTTCGAACGCCTGACCCACGACCAACTCCGGGCGCGCCCGTGCGACGTGTACGCCGCGTGCGCCAAGAGCAACACCATCACGCTCACCAATTGCGGCGCGCTGCAGACCAAGCTGATCCTCGAAGGCCACCACGGCGCGGTGTCGGCGCCCGCGTACCACACGATCCGCGACCGCGGCATCAAGGTGGTGCCCGACATCCTCGCGCGCGGCGGCGACACGCTCTCGGGCTACTTCGAGTGGGTGCAAAACCGCATGGGCTACGCCTGGCAGTCGGGCGACATCTTGCAGCGCATGCGCCGCTTCCTCGAAGAAGCCTGGGTCGACGTGGTCAAGGTGCACCACGAGCGCGGCGTCACGCTGCGCAGCGCTGCCCACATCGTCGCCGTGTCGCGCGTGGCCAACGCCGACCGGCTGCGCGGGCTGTACGCCTGACACTCGCTCTTCCGACGAGCGCGCGTGGCGTCAGCTGCCGCGCGCGCCCGATCCGGAGCGAAACTCATCCCAGGCGAAGCGGGCCGCGACGGCGAGCAGAATCACACCCAGCCCGACGCGCGCCACGGCGGCCCAGCCCGGTTGGTGGACCGCGACGACGCCCAGCGCCGATCCGACGACCGTGGCGGGGCCTAACCACCTGAGCGGCGTGCTGTCGACCGAGCCGGCGCGCGCGTGCAGCCAAGCCGACTGGCCCGAGGTGAGGATCGTCATGGCCACGCTGCAGGCGCGTGCCTCGAGGATCGAGATCGCCGGGAAGCTGAGGTACAGCGCCGGCACCACGAACAGTCCGCCGCCGACGCCCAGGATCGGAGCGATGAAGCCGCCGACGAAACCAATCAGGGCCACGAGCACCACGTACAGCGGCTCGAGCTGCCGCGCGTCCGACCCGAGCTCGTCCGAAGCCGCACCGCCGACGGCGAGCACACGGTAGGCCGAAAACAGCAGCACGAACACGAAGGCGCGCTTGATGAAGCGTGTGTCGACGCGCTGCGAAACCCAGTAGCCGCTGACGGCGCCGGCCCAGCCGCCGACGGCGAGCGCGGCTATCGCGGGCCAGATGAAGTTCGGCTTGTCCTGCAGCGCTTCGGTCAAGGTCCCGACGACGCTCAGGATGAACACGATCACGGTCGAGGTCGCGACGGCTCGCTTGAGCGGCGTCGCGCCCACGTAGTGCAGCAGCGGCACGGCGAACAGTCCGCCGCCGATCCCGCACAGCGCGCTGAGGAACGCCAGCGGCCCCCAGAGCGCTGTGAGCACTGCCGGAGAGGCCGAATCCCGCTGAGCGCGCGCCTCACTCACGCCCGCGTCGCTCCGGAACGTATGCGCTCGATCAGCGCGCTCGAAGACCGTTCCTTGGGGTCGCCGCAGATCGCGACTTCGATGCCCAACTCGCGGTCGACGGCCGCTTCCGGCACGCTCTCCGCGGTGTAGTCGGCGCCCTTAGCGTGCACCGCGGGACGAAGAGCGCGCAGGGTCGCTTCGAGGTCGCGTTCGGCAAACCAGGTCACAAAGTCCACGCAGCGCAGCGCGGCGACGAGTTCGGCGCGCTCCGCAAAGGGTGTGAGTGGACGCATCGGCCCCTTGAGCGCACGCACGGAATCGTCGGTGTTGAGCGCCACAACGAGCAGGTCGCCGTGCTCTCGCGCAGCCTGGAGATAACGCACGTGCCCCACGTGCAGCAAGTCGAAACAGCCGTTGGCGAGCACGACGCGCAGGCCCTGCGAACGCGCGCGCCGCGTGTCCAGTTCGCGCGCCAGCGCTTCACGCGCCAGCACACGCTGCAAATCGCTCATGCGATGCGCACCGGTGCGGGTGTGACGAGGAGCGCGTCGCGCAGCTGGTCCGGCGAGCAGACCGAGGCGCCGTGCTCCATCACGACCACGCCTGAAGCGGCGTTGGCGACTTGCATCGCGGTCGGTGCGTCGAGCTTGGCCGCCAACGCGAGCGCGAACACGGCCGCCGCTGTGTCGCCAGCGCCCGTCACGTCGGTCACGTCGCCCGAGCCGGACGCATCGACCGCGATTCCTCGCTCGGGGCAGCCTTCACCAAAGAGCGCCATGCCTTTGTTCCCACGCGTGACGAGCAGCCAACGCATCGGGCAACGAGCGAGCAGCTCGCCGGCGGCCTGGGCGATGTCCTTGAGGTCCGCCAGATCGTCGAGCTCGCGCCCCGTGAAGCGCGCGAGTTCACCGACGTTGGGTGTCATGGCCGTCACGCATTCGAAGCCCGTGATGTGCGAACGCGGATCGAGCACCACGACCACGCCGCGTGCAGCCAGCTCCGCGGCCAGACGCCCCAGCTCGGCGTCGACCATGCCGTAGTCGTAGTCCGAGACCAGCAGCACGTCGATCGACTGCGCCAGCGACACGACGCGCTCGCGGATCTTGGCGCGGATTTCCGCCGCGGCCGGACGGGCGGGCTCGCGGTCGACGCGCAGCACCTGCTGCAAGCTGCGGCGCGGCTCCGCGGCGACGATGCGCGTCTTGGTGGGCGTGGTCCACTCCGGAATCGATTCGACGCCCATGGTGTCGATGCGGAAGCCCTCGAGCAGTTCGATCAGCTCGCGGCCGCGCACGTCGCGTCCCACGCAGCCGTGCAAGCGTGTCGCCGCGCCGAGCGCGCGCACGTTGCGCGCGACATTCGCTGCGCCGCCCGCCTGAAAGTCCTCGCTCTTGTAGCGCAGCACCATCACCGGCGCCTCGCGCGACAGCGAGCGCGGCTGGGTCACGAGGTAGTGGTCGGCGATGATGTCGCCGACCACGGAAACGCGCAGCGGCGCGAAGTCGGGAAGCTGGAGGTTCACGGCCGCATTTTCGCGCGTCTGGGCGCGGAACACAAACAACCGAACTCCTTCCTGGGCGCCTGCGGCGGCGCTCGCGGTTCAAACCCTCCGGGACGGCGCTCGCCCGGCCCGCGGGCGCCGCGACGGCGCAGCGCGGCCTATCCGGTGTTCGAGCGGAGCTCTCGGCCCCTTCGCGGGCAGTTCTGGCGCGGTCGCCGGCGCAGCGCCGCAGCTCAGCACATCTCGCTCGCCGCGGCCGCCAGCGCCAGTTCGGCGAGGCGCTCCGGGACGGGCTTGGCGGCGGCGGTGTGCCACTCGATGCCGGCCTCCTCGGCCAGGTAGTAGTCGCTGCGCACGCCCATGAAGGCGTTGTACTTGATCGCGTAGTGCAGCTCGTTCGCTGCGACGGCCGCGGCGGAGAGTTCGGCGTCGAGCTTGCGAACGCCGGGCTTGAATGCCTCCCACTCGACGACGCCCATCGCGAGCACGCGCTCGACCAGCGGTCGGTAGCGCTCGCTCGCCGGCGCCGGTCGGTAGCGGTCGAGGCGCGCGTTCACGAACCAAGGCATGCAAGTCGCGAGCTTGTCGATGAACAGGTTCTCGTTCGCGCCGAAGTCCATGCAGCTCGATTCGGTGAAGTCGGTGAGCTTCACTTCCTTGTCCGCGTCGATGTAGCCGCCCTTGAGCGCGAGCGCGTAGCTCTCGGTGCCCGGGAACGGAAAGAACAGCGAGGTGCGGAAGCGGCCGATGCCCGACTTCGCGAGCAGATCGACGGTTTCCCAGCGCTCGTCGTGCGTCTCGTACGGCAGCCCCACCATCAAGAAGCCGGAGGTGTGCAGGCCGTACATCTCGGCCGCTTCGATCGTGTTGAACACGTCGGAGTTCGACATGAAACGCTGCAGCACTTCCTTGCGCACACGCGGCGAGCCCGACTCGATGCCGAGCTTGAGGATGCGGCAGCCGGCGCGCGCGAGCGCTTCGGCCACGCGCGGATCGAGCTGTTTGACGTGGCTGTTGACCACGAACGGAACCTTGACGCCCGCGGCGACCAGCGCGTCACATGTCGCGACGGCGTGCTCGACGTTTTGCGTGAACAGGTCGTCGTCGAAGATGAACGTGCCGATGTTCTTGTAGCGCGCGAGCACCCACTGGATCTCTTCGACGAGCAAGTGCGGCGGCCGGAAACGGAAGAAGCCGATCTGGTTCGTCGAACGACCGAGTTCGTCGCGGTAGCGGTCGACGATCTTGTGGTTGAGGCAGTAGGTACAGCGGTACGGGCAACCGCGCGACGAAAGCAGTCCGAACCAGCCGTGCTTCTGGTCGGTGATGCGCTGCGAGTCGAACAGCTCGTAGTCGGGCATCGGCAAGGTGCGCAGGTCGGGGAACTCGCCCACCGGGTTGTGCACCCAGTACGCGGAGTCGACCGGCGCGAACTGCGCCGCGGCCGGACGCACGCCGCCCTTCCACGAGAGAAAATTGCGCACGTCGTCGGGGCGCTCGCCGCGCTCGAGGCGCGTCACGAGTTCGAGGAGCGCGTTCTCGCACTCGCCGACTCCGACGTGGTCCCACAGTCCGTCGGACATCACTTCGCTGGGCACCATCGTCGGATGGATGCCGCCCACGACGATCGGCGGCAACTCGAGCCCGCGCGCGTCGGCCTGCTCGAGCAGCCAGCGCGTCAGGTCACACGCGGCGCGGTACTGCTGCGTTAGGCACGAGAACGCGACCACTCCGGGCCCCCACTCGAGGATGCGCGCGAGCACGTCCTCGTTCGTCGGCACGGGCGGCAGGTTCTCGTTGAGGTTCACCAGGCTTGTCTCGTGACCGGCGCGCTTGAGCACGGCCGAGAGCGTCGCGAGGCCGTGGTTGAACCCCATCTGCGTGTAGAGGTTGGGGTAGATGAACAGGACGCGCATGGTGAGGCGTGGAGCGGGACTCGAGGAGGATAGTGCCCGGGGCGCTGCGCGGGTACGCGCTCGATCGGCGGTTCACCGCGCCCCGCGCCGCCCGGGTCGCTCAGGCCTGGGAAAACAGCCCATTCGGTCGCGCAGGCGGCCCCAAGCTCGTGCGGCGGGCGGTCGATGCACGAGCAGCATGCTTCCCAGCCACGCCGCCGACCTGGCCCCCGCAGCCCCCCTGCCCGCGCCGCCCGTCTCGCCCGAGTACGCCCCCGAGCGCCAGCTGCGCGTGTCGGTCGAGTTGACGAACATCTGCAACTTCACCTGCCCGTTCTGCCCGCAGGCCTTCAAACACGCCGACGCGACGCCGCTGGGCGCGCCCTACAACCGCCGCCAAGGTCTGATGTCGCGCGCCACGTTCGAGCGCGCGATCGCCGAATGCAACCGCGTCGCCGAAACCGTGGAGCTGGGCTTCTTCGGCGAGCAGACGCTGCACCGCGACTACATCGAGTTGGTGCGCTCGCTGCGCGAACGGCGCTTCCGGCTCGAGATCTCGACCAACGTAAGCTACGTCACGCGCGAGATGATGCAGGCCTGGATCGACGCGCGCGTCGACCTGCTGCGCTTCAGCCTCGACGCCGTGACCCCCCGAGGTGTTCAACCGCGCGCGCCCGGGCAAGGTCAAGGACCTCGCCGGCCGCATCGTCGGGGGCGGCGAGCGCATGAAGGCCGTCAACGACAAGGTGCGCTACTGGCTGGCGCTGCCCGAGCACCGCCCCACGCGCCTGGTGTACGTGAAGAGCTCGCACAACCAGGGCGACGAGCGCGAGCGCTTCCTCGCGCACTGGACGCCGTGCCTGGGGCCCGACGACCGCATCCTGATGAAGCGCGTGCTCACCTACGGCGGCAAAACCGCCGATCCGCTGGTGCTGGCGCACCGCTGCAACGTGTGGGACGTGCGCTACTTGATGATCGATTGGCGCGGCGTCGTCAGCCCGTGCAACCTCGACACGAACATGGACCTCGCGCTGGGCAACGTGCTGCAGGACTCGATCGACGCGCTCTACCGCGGCCCGGTCGCGAACGACCTGCGCGGGCGCACCGGCTGCCTCAAGGACCTCACGCCCTGCCGCACGTGCCTCGACGGCAACAACTGGTCGAACAACGAAACGTTCGCCAATCGGCTCTACGAAAACAGCGGCGCGAGCCGCTGAACGTCAGTCGACGACGTCGGCACCGCGCACGCCTTCGCCGCGAACACCGCGCGAGCCGTCGCCGAGTTCGTGCACCGCTTTTTCGGCGAGCGCGAGCAAGCGCGCCACGATTCGAGGATGCTCGGCGGCGACGTCGCGCGACTCACCTGGGTCGGTCTCGAGATCGAACAGCGACAGCTCGATGCGAGCGCCGTAGTCGTACTCGAGCGGAATTCCGCCGCGCGCACGCTCGCCGCTGCGCAACGTGCGGTAGCTGTGCGGCAAGTGCAGCTTCCACGTCCCCGAGCGCACGGCCTCGAGTTCGCCGGCGTTGTAGTGGAAGAACAGCGCTTCATGCGGGGACAACGCGCCGGGCCGCGCCTCCAGCAGTGCGCTGATGTCGCAGCCGTCGATCTCGAGTTCCGCGCCCCGCACGCCGAGCATGCTCGCCAGCGTCGGCGCCAGATCGATCGTCATCGCGGGCTCGCGCACGAGTGCGCCCGCCGGCAGGCGCCTCGGCCAGCGCGCGACGAACGACACGCGCACGCCGCCCTCGAAGGTCGTGCCCTTGCCTTCGCGCAGCCCGCCAGTTTCGCCGGCGTGCTCGCCGTAGCTGAGCCACGGTCCGTTGTCGCTGGTGAAGATCACGAGCGTGTCCTGCGCAACTCCGCACCGTTCGAGTGCGGCGCCGACTTCCCCGACAGAGGCGTCTAGCTCTTCGATCACGTCGCCGTACAGACCGGCCCCGCTGCGGCCGCGGAACTGCGCGCCCGCGAACAACGGCACGTGCGGCATGGGATGCGCGAGGTACACGAAGAAGCCGCGTCCCGCAGCGGCGGAGCGTTCGATGAACTCCACGGCGCGCGCGGTGTAGCGCGCTGTGAACTCGGATTGATCCTCGATGAACTCGGCCGCGCGCTCGCCCTCGAACAGTGGCAGCGCCGGCCAGTCCTTGGGATTCTCGGGGTGCCCGGGCCACATGTCGTTCGAGTACGGGATCCCGAAGTACTCATCGAAGCCGTGCTGCGTCGGCAGGAACTGCGACTGCCAGCCCAGGTGCCACTTGCCGAAACACGCCGTCGCGTGGCCG
>Ga0169931_10004714_pt1 | contig 21084 bp, 20 predicted proteins | sample Kivu_15m_20L_FD_129675 | JGI IMG/M metagenome (GOLD analysis project Ga0169931, IMG submission 129675) | Freshwater microbial communities from Lake Kivu, Western Province, Rwanda to study Microbial Dark Matter (Phase II) - Kivu_15m_20L... | ecosystem: Environmental > Aquatic > Freshwater > Lake... | reverse complement strand
GACCATCGCCTCAACCAGAACTTTACCCTCACGCCCGTTCTGGAAGGGGACATCGATATTCTGATTCAGTCCTGCATTGGCCGTGACCAGCAGGAGCGCTTAGAGGAGCTCGCCGCCGAGGCGTCTGCGGTATAGTTGCTAGGTTGAGTTCGGTCGCCTGGGTCGAGATAGTTTATTTAGATAGAATACTCTGGACGCGCGGTGGTTTCCGTGTATTTCATCTAATGGGCGGTTTATGGCCAAGTTCCTCCACATCTCCGATATTCACCTGGGGTTTGACCGCTACGATACCCCCGAGCGCACCAAGGATTTTTTTCGCGCCCTGAAAACGGTGCTGGAGCGTTATGCCATCGAGGAGGGGGTCGATTTTGTTGCGATCGCAGGCGACCTATTCGAGCACCGCAACATCAAACCCGCCACCCTTAACCAAGCTCAGATCTGCCTTCAGGCTCTAAAGAACGCCAATATTCCGGTACTGGCCATTGAGGGCAACCACGACAACCGCCCCTACGGTACTCGCACCAGCTGGCTCAAGTACCTCTCCGAGTGGGAATTGCTCAAGCTGCTAGAGCCCACGGACGGAGTCGACGGCCAAGAGCGCCTCGTCCCCTGGGATCAGGACACTCGCTCCGGCAGCTACATCGATCTGGCCTGCGGCGTGCGAGTGATTGGTTCGAATTGGTACGGGGCCACCGCTCCCCGTGCCATTGAACTCCTAGCCGATGCGATCAAAGCCCTGCCCACCGGCCCAGACCATACGGTGCTCCTGTTTCACCACGGTCTGGAGGGACAGATCTCTCGCTACGCCGGGGCGCTGCGCTACACCGAACTGCTGCCCCTCAAGGAGGCCGGGGTAGACTACCTGGCCCTGGGGCATATCCACAAGCAGTATACGATTGAGGGCTGGGTGTTTAACCCCGGCTCTCTGGAAGCCAATAACGTGGAAGAAAGCCGCTACCAGCGAGGAGCTTACCTGGTGGAGTTGTCTACCCAGGGGGTGGAGGCCCAGCTCCAAACCGACTATTTTCAGCGGCCGATTGTGCGCCTTGAGCTGGTGGCCAAGGGGCAGGAGAGCCTGGATCAGCTGACTCAAATGGCGATGGATCGGGCGATCGCAGCGGCCAACGAATGTCACGGCGATACCGCCCCCATTTTGGAGCTAAAAATCACCGGGCAGGTGGGCTTTGATCGCCTAGAACTAGATACCCGTCGCCTTCAGGAGGCGATCAAAGCCGCCACCCACGCGCTGGTGGTCCTGATTAAATACGACGTTGAAGATGTGGCCTACCAAACCCCCTTAAACGAAGACCAAAACCGCCTCGAAATTGAGCAGTCGATTTTTGAAGATATGCTCACGGCCCACCGTGACTACAAAACTCGCGCCTCAGAGCTGGCTCGGGGGCTGACCGATCTGAAGGATCGCCAGCTGGCAGGAGCGAATGAAACCGACCTCTACAGCCTAGTGGAAACCCTACTGAGTCTAAATGACCCAGAGGCGGAGTTTGAGCCGCAAGCAGCACCCTCCCCATAGGGTTCCAAGTATAGATTGCCAAGTTTTGAGCGCATGGTTGAAAAGAGCATCCCCTCTCTACATAAACCAAACCATTAGAAAGTGTCGCTGTTGCCAGATCATAGCCACGCCGCTGACAGCCACAAAGGCAAATACCAGCTGTCTAAACTGCTCGGCTGACATTTTAGCCAACACCATTTTGCCCAGCCAATTAGCCGGTATGGCACCTAACCCGATCACCAGCCCGTAGGCCAGGTATTCGGAACTGAGGCTGCCAAAGGTGGCATAGGCGGCTAGCTTAACTAGATGTAGCACCGCCTTATTAAAGGCCTTAGTGGCCACCATGGCTTCTTTTTCTAGCCCGTAGTTGAGATAGATCGGGTTCAGGGCTGGGCCAGTGCTGCCAATCAGCCCAGACCCAATGGCATTGAGAAAAGACAGGGGCAAAAAATACCAGGTTTTGATCGTAAACTGCTTCTCCTTGGGAGCGATCAGGTAGTTAACGACCATGGCCAGGAGCCCCAATCCCAGCACAAGCTGCAGCCCCTCAGCATGAATCTGGGTCAGCCCGTAGCAGCCGATTACGGCGCCCACGGCGGCCCCGGGCACAGACCAGGCGATCACCTTCCAGTCCACATACTCCCAAAACACCAGCCCCCGTTGACCATTGCCAATCAGCATTCCAGTGGTAATGATTGGGGCGACGGCCGGGGCCCCTAACATCAGGGACACCATGGGAATGAGAATAAATGGGCTACCACCCCCCGCCAGCATGCTGAGAAACCAGGCCACAAAACTGGCCACAAAGAGGCTAAAGGCGATCATAGGAAAAGACAACGCTGGCACTCATTCTAGTCTATGGGTCAACCCTGTCCTTCTGCTAGGGGTTTTTCACCGATTGCCTGGGTCAATTGCTGGGCCAATGGTCTGGGCCTATAGATTAGTTCAAAGAAACAGAATGAGCATAGTTGGCTATGCTTAGACTTTCTTCTGCCCGATCTTTATTGACTCTGATAGCAGCGTATGGCGCAGCCCATAGATCCCAATCCTCAATCTGCTAGTTCTGGGCCGCTCTCTGGTGCCTCAGCAAAAGAGTTTTATCAACAGGCCGTGACGGCCTTTAAAGCCCAAGACTATGACCAGGCCCAGGCGTTGTTTCAGCACCTCGGGCAACTACCACCGGATTCGCCCTACTACGTCAAAGCCCTGATGGGCCAAGTGCGCATACACCAACGCCTGGGCCAAGTCGATCGAGCGCGCCTGCTTTGCCAACAGCTTGTGGCTAGCCCCACCCCCCAGGCTAGCCAGTGGGCCGCCCAAGTTTTGAGACAGCTACCTGAGCAGCCGAAAATGCAGCCGCCGACCAGCATGGCTCAGAACGCCGAGGCAGATTTAAGTGGATTTGTCCCCCTAGCCGGGGCGACCAGTTCAGCCCAGGGGCCATCCGTTCCAGCACCTCGCCTGGCCCCTCCACCCCCGCCCAACCCTCTGCCCGCCACGGAGAAGCTGCCTGGTTCAAGGCCAGCCTCTGGAGCAGAAGGTGAGCCAGAGGCGGCCTACCGATCGCTATTTCACTACCAACAGCTGAATCAAAGGCCGCCAGAGGACCAAAGCGATCGCCCCAAAGCGGCCAGAGAACCACTGCCGGCAGCTATCGATCAAACGGCTTCTAGTAACCACAACAACTCCGAGGGAGCCCCTCGCCCAACGACCTCACCCCGCTCTCGAGCCCTGGTTCCTTTGCCCAAACGCCCTTTGGTCCTTTGGGTGGGTCAGGCATTAACGGCGATCGCCGTACTCTGGGCCATCAACTGGGCCGTACATTTGGCCCTCAGAACCCTGGATGGCCTGGTGCGCTGGGTCAGGTGGCCGGTGCAACTGAGCCTGCCGGGGGCGAGCCAGTCCTACACCGTGGCGATCGTGATTGGGCTGTTGCTACTGGCCCTGGCCAGCCCCTGGATGGTGGATTATATTCTGGCCCTCTGCCATCGCCAGCAGCCCCTGTCTACCCGCCAGCTGCAGGCCCAAAGCCCCGGCACCCTCCGACTGCTGCGTCAGCTGTGCCGCCAGCGAGGCTGGCAACTGCCGGCCCTCCGGATCATTCCCGACCCGGCACCACTGTGCTTTAGCTACGGCTGGCTCCCCCGCAACAGCCGCATTGTGGTCAGCCAGGGGCTCCTAGACCAATGTTCTGACGAGGCCCTGACGGCGCTATACGGTTATGAACTGGCTCGCTTGGTAAACGGCCCAGCGGTGCTATCGGCGGTGGGGCTGCTGCTGCTGCTGCTGCACACCAGCTATTACCGTCTGGCCGCCCTGGCCGATGCATTACCTCAGCCAGGGGTCAAAGGTCTGCTAGGTCTGGTCGCCAGCGCTATCTATGGTCTGTTCTGGCTGCTGCGGCAGCTGGTGCTATGGCTATCACGACTCTGCTGTGGCTGGGGCGATCGCCGCGCCGTAGCCCTGACCCAACACCCCGATCAGTTGGCCGAGGGATTGTTGCAGCTCACCCAGGCGATCGCCGCCTATCTCCAGCAGTGGGGCAGCCTCCACCCCCTGCACACCAGTCTGGAGGTTTTGATGCCGGTGAGCAGCCGTCAGGCGATTACCCCCGGCAGCCTCCTAGGGACAGCCGGGGGGATCGCAGCGGGCGATCGCACCGTCGTCCCCACCATGCTGATGGCGTTAGATGGACTCAACCCCTACCGGCAGTGGCTGCGCGTTAGTGCCACCCACCTACCCCTAGGGGAGCGGCTGATCGATCTCGCCCAGCAGGCACTGCTGCGAGGACAGCCCACACCTCTCCAACCACCCCAGGACTACCCTGGCCAACTTTCTCCCTCGCGACTGCTGCTGCAAAAAGGCCCCCTGGCTGGTCTTTTGGTGGGGGGTGGCCTGGCCATGGGGCTATGGTTTTTAGGCGGCCTGGTGAATCGCCTGGGCTGGCTGCGCCTGAGCTGGCTCTACCAAGACCCCAGCGTCCTAGCCGGAGGCCTTTGGTTGGGCCTGGGCCTGGGCCTGCTGCTGCGCATCAATTCCCTATTTCCCGACGCGGATAGCCCAACGGCTTCTAGCGCCGATACTGCCGATACCAATGTCGCGCCCAATACCATCGCGGCTTTGCTGGGGAGCACCCCATCACTGCCGGTGCAAGGCCAGCCAGTGACCCTGCGCGGCAAACTGAGCGGCCTGGCTGGCACCGGCAACTGGGGCTGCCAAGACCTCTACCTCAACGATGCATCGGGCCTCGTGAAGCTCGTTAACCCCGTCCCGCTGGGCAGTCTTCAGGGGCTCCTACAGCCCCACCGCCAGCCGCTCAACTGGATCGGACGAGTCGTTACGGTCACCGGCTGGGGGCGCTATGGGGGCGGCCTGCTGTGGGTCGATATCAACCAGGTGCAGCTCGACCCTCGGCAACGGTTTCAGGCCTATGGGCCAATCTGGGCTACGGGCATTAGCCTAGTCATTAGCCTGGTGGGCATCGCCACCCTCTTTAGAGGGGGCTAGCTCCGATAGGCGACCTTCGATACATGGCCCCAAAATGTAACATTGTGTTGCGAAAACACTCTATTAGTGTTAAATTCAATTTAAAGAAACACATGCCTGGTTTCCCGGCCCAGCTTAAGCGAGTTGGTTTCCAGGAGAGGTTAGGTACTGGGTTCTCCTACTCTCAACACAGCAAATGAACCAGCCCACGTGGCTGGTTTTTATTTAGGGGTTAACCCCTTGTTTGGTTCCGGGTCGAGCTAAGAAGCAGATACCGTGCTACCTTGATAACTGGCATCGTCCAACAGTCAGGGGTAACCCATGAGTCATTGCTCCACAGTGACCCTGGACTGTGCTGGTATTCTTATCACTTCGTGCTTTGAGGAGTCGTGTCTACTAATGCGACTTATGAAAGTATCTGACTGTCGCGTTGAAGCATGACTGGCTCGATCAACATAGGTGGCCAGTTTAGAGCTTGAAGTCGTAGCGTGAGATCAACCTTAAGCATCGAACGTGAAGACTGGAAAGTCCCTAAAGGAAAAATTCGTTAAGTTGATTGAGGGTTTAGTTCCGACAATTGAGTTGGGTTTGACTAACATTTTTGTCTCACAATCTGCACTCCTGATAGGAGTTGATCAGATCAGCAGAGTTTTTTGGATGGCGGTTGACCTGTAGTCAAAAGTTTGTTCGGCAAGGTTATCGATCGCGATTTATTTGCCTTTAGTTTTAGAACACCAGAGGTATCTCAAATGTCAATTCGCCTTTACGTTGGCAATCTCTCCAAAGATTTAGAACGGCAGGAGTTTGAAAGCGTTTTTGCTGACTTTACGCCTGATCTAGTTTCTGTGAAGCTAATCGCCGATAAGAAAACTGGGAAATGCCGAGGATTTGGTTTTGTTACGGTCAAGACCGACGAAAAGGCGGATGAGATCGTCGAAAAGCTCAACGGTCTGACCGTCGCCGAGATGCCCCTCAAGATTGAAAAAGCGCTACCTCGGACTAAGCCCGAAGGGGAAACGGAAGCTCGCCCTACTGTAGCGAGCAGCAATAAGCCAGCCAACAAATCTGGGGCTAGCAAGATAGCCCCAGCCGTGGCAGCCAGTGCCTCTGTTCAGCCCGACCCCCGCTGGGCTGGCGAACTGGAGAAGCTGAAGCAAATGCTGGCGGCCCAGACCACCTCGAGCTAGATTTTGGTTTAGCTAATTTGAATAGCCAAAATAACAGCCGTAGAGACCTTGGTTTCTGCGGCTGTTATTTTGGGGAGGTGGGACTGGAATCTCAGCAGAAGCGGAGCAAGGTTGGTTGGCAACGAATACAGGAGCCAGGAGCCAGGAGCCAGGAGCCAGGAGCCAGGAGCCAGGAACCAGGGATGGGCGGGAACTGCCTAACCTCAGGGTCGCTATACCTGGGTTTCGGCCACCTGCTTAAGGCGGCGCAGCTGGGCGGCCATATCGCGCTGGGTCCAGCTGGCCGCAAACCAGTTAAACCCAGCCTGAACCACCGGATTAGGAATCTCAAAGTCAAATCGATTCAATAGCTGCGTGCCCGCCGGGTCGGGGCGACATTCCCAGCGATCTTGGCCGTCGAAAAAACCGGTAAAGGCCCAGACAATCAGGCCTGGTTCGCGCTCCACCACCGTACTGACTAAGGCGGGCTGCCACAGGGGCACCTGAATGACGAACCGGCTCTGGGCACCCAAGTCAGTGCTCCAGTCACCGATCGGATCGCACCGCAGGGCGGGGTTTAGCCAGCGGTGCATGAGGTCCTGCCGGGTTAAACACTGCTCGACATCGGTGGCACAGGCGCGGATCAAAATACTGTGCTCAAAGATCTGGCGGGTAGACATCCTGACCGGTCTCCTGATAGGATTAAGCGCGAGTTAACGATGTGGGAAATGTTACCCGGTTGGTGCTTATCGTACCGAATCTAGCCGGTCTTGCCCCTAGGCTGGTGCTGTGGCCTTTTCCCTTAGGTACGCTGCTTAGGCGACTTCTGGAAAATAGTTTCCCAAATGGTGGGCAGTGCCCACCCTGCAGCGGCTACAGTCGCCAGATTAAGGCTGGGAACTTCTTTTCTAGAAATCTGCTTAGCTCTTTCAAGATGCTCTCCATTATTAAGACCATGGTTAATCTTATGCGTCTAACCCTGATCCAGGTGCCGCGTCCAGCCGTGCCCCCCGCCACGAATGAACCGCTGACCAGTCCGGTTCCATCACCGAGCGCCTTTGTTCAAGAAGCCTCCGGGCAGCTGGGGCAGTTTTTGCCCAGCCTGATCTGGGCGATCGCGCTGCTGCTGCTGGGCTGGATCGTGGCGACCCTGGTGGCCGTGGCGGTCCGCAATCTGCTGAAGAAAACCAACCTGGATAGTCGGCTGGCCAGTGTGACCACCGGGCGATCGGACTCCCGCCCGGTTCCGATTGAGCAGTGGGTCTCGACCCTGGTGTATTGGGTAATTTTTCTGTTTGCCATTGTGGCATCCCTGAACGCACTCAATCTAGCCGGGGTATCGACACCCCTCAATAATTTCTTAGATCAAATTTTTCTGTACCTGCCGCGGGTGGGTGGGGCGCTGCTGCTGCTGGGGTTAGGCTGGCTGGCCGCGACCCTGGTGCGATCGCTCGTCATTAATGGCCTAGGTCGATTTAACCTCGACGATCGCCTGTCCCTGCAGGCGGGGATCGACCAGGCTGGATCGCCTTTTGTGTTGAATGAAACCATCGGCAACGTCCTGTACTGGTTCATTCTGCTGCTGTTTATCCCCCTGGTCTTAAGCTCCCTACAGTTGCCGGGCCTGCTGGCCCCGGTGGAGGGATTAATTAACTCCTTCCTACAGGCAATTCCTCGCATTGTGACCGCAGGCATTGTGTTGGCCATTGGCTGGGTGATCGCCCGGATTGTGCGGGGGGTAGTGACTAATCTATTGCTAGCGGCTGGGGCCGACCAGTTGGGCCATCGTTTAGGTCTGCGGCCTGCGGGCCCAGGGGTTACCACCGACGGTCTGTCTCTGTCGAGCCTAGCGGGCACCCTGGCCTACGTCCTGGTGCTGATACCGGCGCTGGTGGCGGCCCTGAATGAACTCAATATAGACGCCATTTCAGTCCCGGCAACGGTGATGCTGGAGCGGATTCTGACCGCGATTCCCCAGATCATCATGGCTGGAGTCGTGGTGGCCGCCGCCTACTTTGTGGGCCGCCTGGTGGCCGACCTGGTCACCAGCCTGCTGCGGGAGGCAGGCTTTGACGGCATCATGGGCATTCTGGGCCTGCCAGAGTTGACCCTGGGTGCCGGGGCTACGGTGCAGCCGGGGCTAGACTCAGAGGGTCGCCCCATCGCCTCGGTGCAAACCCCAGGGCGCAGTCCCTCAGAACTGGTGGGCATTGTCACCCTGGTGGCGATCGTGCTGTTTGGGGCGGTAACCGCCACGGAAATTCTCAACTTTCCAGGGCTAACGGAGATTGTGCGGGCGATTCTACGCATTGGCGCCCGGGTACTCAGTGGCGTGGTGGTGTTTGCGGTGGGCCTCTACCTGGCCAATCTGGCCTTTCGCCTGGTCAACGCCATGGGAACTGGCCAGGCCAAGGTGCTGGCCCAGGCCGCCCGGATCGCCATTTTGATTTTTGTGGGGGCCATGGCGCTCCAGCAAATGGGCGTGGCTCCCGACATTGTCAACCTGGCCTTTGGGTTACTGCTGGGGGCGATCGCACTGGTGATCGCCATTGCCTTTGGCCTGGGCGGGCGCGATGTGGCCGCCGACCAACTGCGCGAATGGCTGGCCGCCTTCAAGCAGCGCCCATAGTCGTCTCTAGCTCGGAGAGGTAGCAACTTAGGCCGGAGAGAAATCTCTCCGGCCTAAGTTGCGCTAGTATTGTTAGCTTAATCGTAATAATACTGCCCTATAAGGATACTCTGGGGGCGACAATCTGGCATTGGAGACACCGATGGACAGCAAAGACTGGGCTCACATTGAGGCCACCGATGGGCTCTCCAAGCCCTGGCTCCTGATGCAGTGGCGACTCAACCTGCTGCAAGAGCAGCGTCCTACCCTCCTACCCGAAGTCTACGCCGTCGAGCTGGCCGACCTCCACCAGGCCCTCATGAAGCTGGGAAATGGGTGGCAGGGGCAGGCAAAGATCGTCTTTGGTACGGGAAAGCCAGGTTCGGGAAAGCCAGGTTCAGGGTGAGCGTAGGGTCATGGTAAAACGTCGCAGCGGTAAAGCCACCCCCGATCTGAGCGACCCCCAGTACTATCTTAGCCGCGAGCTGAGCTGGCTAGAGTTCAATCGGCGGGTGCTCCACGAAGCCCTGGATCAGCGCACTCCCCTGCTGGAAGCGCTGAGGTTCTTGGCGATTTTTAGCACCAACCTGGACGAATACTTCATGGTGCGAGTGGCGGCCCTCAAGCAGCAGATCGAAGCCCAGGTCACCCGGCGATCGCCCGATGGGCGATCGCCGGAGGCGCACCTCAGCGCCATCGGCACGACTCTGCAACCGATGGTAGAGCAACAGCACCGGGTCTTTACCACCGACCTACGCCAGCAGATGGCCCAGGCGGGGATTTGGCTGATCGACTATGGCGATCTAACCCCGACCCAGCAGACCTACTGCCGCGACTACTTTGAAGAACAAATCTTTCCGGTACTAACTCCCCTGGCGGTAGACCCAGGGCATCCCTTTCCCTATATCTCCAACCTCAGCCTCAATCTGGCGGTGGTGGTGCAAGACCCCCGCACCCAGCAGACCCACTTTGCCCGCGTGAAGGTACCTCGGGTGCTGCCCCGGTTTATTCCCCTGCCAGAATTGGGCGAGCACAGACTGGAAGAGCGCCCTGGGCAAAGCGTTGACCCGGGACCCTGCCACTGGGTCGGGGTGCCCCTGGAGCAGGTGATTGCCGCCAACCTGTCGGCCCTGTTTCCGGGCATGGTGGTGCAAGCACACTATGACTTTCGCATTACCCGCAACGCCGACCTAGCGGTGGAAGAAGACGAGGCCGACGACCTGATGCTGGCCATTGAGCAGGAGCTGCGCAAGCGCCGGTGGGGCGGCTCAGCGGTGCGCATGGAGATTCAACGCGCCACCCCAGGGCCAGTGCGAGCCATGCTGATGGAGGAACTGGGCCTGGCCGACATCGACGTGTACGATGTCGACGGGTTGCTAGGGCTGAGCGATTTGATGACCTTCATGGCCCTACCCCTGGACGACCTCAAGGCCCCCCGTTGGACGCCCACGGTGCCCCCTGCCCTGGAAACCCTCAGCCCCCCTGGGATCGAGGCCGATGATACCGATCTGGAAGCCGACGACGACCTGTTTTCGATCCTGCGGCGGCAGGATCAGCTCCTGCACCACCCCTACCATTCGTTTCAGGCGACGGTGCAGCGCTTTATTACCCAGGCGGCCCACGACCCCCAGGTGCTGGCCATCAAAATGACCTTATACCGCACCTCGGGAGATTCACCGATTGTGACGGCGCTGATTTCTGCCGCCGAAAACGGTAAGCAGGTCACGGTTTTAGTCGAACTCAAGGCCCGGTTTGACGAAGAAAACAACATTAACTGGGCCCGCAAGTTAGAGCAGTCGGGGGTCCATGTCGTCTATGGTCTAGTGGGGCTCAAAACCCACAGCAAGGTCGTGCTGGTGGTGCGCCGAGAGGGGGAACGCATCCAGCGCTACTACCATGTGGGCACCGGCAACTACAACCCCAAAACCGCTCGAGTCTACACCGACCTGGGCCTGCTCAGCGCCCGTGACGATATCGGGGCCGATATTTCTGATCTGTTCAACTACCTCACCGGCTACTCGCAGCAGCAGGTTTACCGGCAGCTGTTGGTGGCTCCTCTGACCCTGCGCCAGCGCCTGACGACCCTGATCGAGCAAGAAATAGCCTTTCACCAAAACGGGCAAGGGAGCCGCATCATCGTCAAGATGAATTCTCTGGTCGATCCTGACCTGATTGCTCTGCTCTACCAAGCCTCCCAGGCTGGCGTGACGGTGGATCTCATTGTGAGGGGCATCTGCTGTCTGCGACCAGGGCTGCCGGGCATCAGCGACACCATTCGCGTGATCAGTATTGTGGGGCAGTTGTTAGAGCACTCCCGGATTGTGTACTTCCACCACGGGGGGGAGGAGATGGTTCTGCTGGGCAGCGCCGACTGGATGCCCCGCAATCTCGATCGCCGGGTCGAAGTGATGGTGCCCATCGCCGACGCTGGGCTCAAGGGCGAGCTAAAAACCATCCTCGACCTCTGCCTGGAGGATAATCGCCAGGCCTGGGACATGGCCAGCGACGGCCGCTATGTCCAGCGCTGCCCCCAGCCCGGAGAGCCCATCCGCAGCGCCCAGGCCCAGCTGATGGAGCGGGCTAAACAGCCCTAGCCAGACGGCTCCAGCGGAACACTAGGCCCCCCAGTCCTGACAGCAGGGCCAACCCCAACAGCCCTGCCAGGGGATTGCCATCTAAGCCGGTGACCCAGGCCGGCACGGCGCCCGTGGGCCGCAGCAAACTGCCCACCTGGAGCAGGTAATAGCCCCACACCAGGCCCGTATGGAGCCCCACCGGATGGCCCAGCCCCGTCTGGCCAGGGGCGACGGGAATCCGCCTGGCCCAGCCCATCACGAGGCCAAACAGCAGTAGCCCCGCAAACTGGGGCAGCATGGCCACGATGGTATCTAGGGGCTTGATGAAGTGGGCGATCGCAAAGATCAGGGTGGTCGCCCCTAGGGCGATCGCGGGCGACCACCCCTGCCCCAGCTCCCGCAGCAGCCAGCCCCGAAACAGCACCTCCTCCGACCAGCCCACGGCGCTGGCGGCGGCGGCCCCCACCAGTGCGACCTGCACCAGTAGAGTCAGCCCCCGCGCCCCCTCCGGGTTGACCGTAGCCCAGCCCAGGGCCACCTGCACCACCGCCATCACCGCCAGACTCAGAGCCCCCAGCAGAGCGCCCGTAGCCCAGCCCTGGGCCAATTCACCACGACCAATAAACCCAATTTTGGCCCAGGGCTGCGACTCCCCTCGCACCTGCCGTTCCCACCGGGGGAGCACCCCCAAGAACACGATGTACAACAGAGCGGTCGGAAAGAGATCGCCCCCCGGCAGCAGGCCCCGCCCCGATAGCCAGTAGAGCGGCAGCGCCAACGGCAGCCAAAAGGCCACCACAATCAGCAAAAAAATCAGCACCCGCACCAGGGGTGGCCAGGTGGCCAGCTTAGCCCAGGGGAGATTATTCATCGGGCTCGATGGTGCTGGTCAGACCCAGATTGCACAGCCCTTCACAGTAGAACTCGGCATGCTCGAGTTCACAGGTAATCACCAGAGCCACCCCGGCGGTGTGGGCCTGCATCATAATATCGACCGCCTGGGGCATGGTTAAGCTGGGCACCACCTTGAGCAGCGATTCCACCACATGCTCCATGGAGTTGAAGGCGTCGTTGTGCAGCAGCACGCGATAGCGGGGGGCTGGCTTGCGAATGGTGGAGGTTGACGTCCGCTCGATGGTTTCAACTGACACAGCAATACCTCTTTGCCTCGTTCAACGGCAGGTCTAGAAAAACACGGGTGGGGGCTAGTCCCTGGTGGGCGATCGCAGCGGCCTAGGCCAAGCGCTACTATGGCAACTTAAACCACATAACTACATCATAAAACTTCACGATGGCTTTAGCCGGGCTCTGGGGCCAGCTTAAACAAATCCAGACTAACCTGTTCTAGCCGGCTTACCCTAGGGGTACAATCTACCCCACCGCGATCGGGTTCAATGGATCAGGATCACAGCCTGCCACCCAGCCGGGCCAAATCAACGCACAATCCAGGCCAAATCAACATTCCACCCTGCTATGACATCCCTGGTGACTGGTCAAATTGTATTTTTGCAGTGCCGTCAAACTCGCCTCTACGCCGAGGTGATTCAGGTGCTAGAGACCCGCCGACGGGGATGGATTCGGCCTTTGGCCCTGGTGAGCCAGGGGATGACCCAGCTTCTAGACGCGGCGACTGAAGGCGAAGGCTGGTTCAGATCGGCTCCAACGACGCCAGATATGGTTTGGCCCCTCACCCAGCTTCAGCCGGCCCTCGATACCGACGTTATCCCGCTGCTCGCCAGCCTAGCCACCAAGCCTCGGGTGGACGATGGAACCGCTGCCTCCCTAGAGACCCATCAGGTCAGCCAGGCCATCAATGACTTTGCGCGACAGCTGTGGGCGGATAGTCAGTCTAAAGATGCCGCCGCTGCCCTAGGGAAATTCCTAGGCTGAGCTGACAATACCGGCACAGCCAGTCCTGTATCCCCCGTGGGGTGTCAGCGGCGGCCCCAGATTGCCCTAACCGGCACCTGACACAGATCGCCGCAGAAGCTCGATGTTGGAACTAAGCGAATGCGGCCCGCGTCCATTTCGTACATGAGGAGTTCTAGGGCCTCTGACGCCCCCAGGGGCAAGTGGCCTAACCGCGACAGTTCTGCGTTGATGCCCTGCTCAATCTCAGGGGTAAGCGCCCCGGTGTGAAGGGCTTTTTCGACCAGCCGACAGATGGAAAATGCAGAGCCCATAAACCAAGACCTGGAACGAGGGTGGTGCTACTCATTGTCTAGTCAAACCCCGCCTGGGGTTGTGACCGATCCCTCGCAAATCTGTGAAGCCGCTCACCCCAATCTGTGACCCAGATCACAGAAAGCGCTTGAAGATTAATGCTATTTTCAGTAGATTCACGGAAGTTTTTTTAAGGATTGGTGTTTGAATCCACATCAAGATGTGATAAGTTCCGGGAGTGAGCTGGATCAATCGCTAGCAAATCCGCTTACTACTGTAACCACCATGCGTTTGTTTAATCGTTCCTAACATTTAAGCTGCTAACCAGGCGTACATCGAGGATACCCACTATGACTAAATCCCTTGCAATCGTTCAGGCCCAGGGCTCCCTCAATGCCTCTAATGCCCACGCCTTCCATAGTTCTCTCATCCAGCAGATCCAGTCGGATCTGGCCAGCGGCTTAGTGGTCGATATGAGCCAGGTGGAGTCGCTCGATAGCGCCGGGCTGATTGCCCTCGTGTCGGCCCTGAAGCAGGCCCGTCAGTTGCAGAAGCGCCTGTGCCTGTTCTCAGTGCCTCCGGCTATCCGCATTTTATTTGAGCTGACCCAGCTCGATCGCGCCTTTGAAATGGTGGACGAACTGCCCCAATCGCTGCCCATGGCCGCCTAGGGATTGCCTCGACCGAGCTCGCCCTTAGCCCGCTATAGTAGGGAATAATTTGTGCGAGCGTTTGGGGCAAGTGATGGTGTCTGTATCATTCAATACATTAGTTACGGCCGGTATCTCTAAACCTGGGCGCTACCTGGGTAACGAGCTAGGGGCTGTCCACAAGCCCTGGGCTGAGGCGGCGGTGCGCTGGGTCTTGACCTACCCCGAGGTCTATGAGGTAGGGGCTTCAAACCTGGGGCACATCATTCTCTACAGTATTTTGAATGCCCAACCCCGGCAGCTGTGCGATCGCGCCTACCTGCCCGCCGCCGATCTGGCGACCAAGCTGAAGGAAACCGGCACCCCGCTGTTTGCGGTGGAGTCCCAGCGATCGCTGACCGACTTTGACATCCTGGGCTTTAGCCTCAGCTACGAGCTAGGGGCCACCAATATGCTTGAAATGCTGTCCCTGGCGGGCATTCCTCTCACCTGGCAGGAGCGAGATCAGGCCGGTGCGTTGGCTGGGGCCTCCGGCTCTTGGCCGCTGATCTTTGCGGGGGGGCAGACCGCCACCTCCAACCCTGAGCCCTACGCTGACTTTTTTGACTTTGTGGCCCTCGGCGATGGCGAAGAACTGCTGCCTGAAATCGCCCTGGTGATAGAAGAGGGAAAAGCCGCTGGCCTCAGTCGCCCAGAGCTGCTGCTGGATCTAGCCCAGGTGCCGGGGGTGTATGTGCCTCGGTTTTACACCATGGCCGCCGATGGGTCAGTGCACCCCAACCGACCGGATGTGCCCCCCCGAGTGCTGCGTCGAGTGGCTACCCCGATTCCCGCCTACGCCATGGGCCTAGTGCCCTACGTCGAAACCGTCCACGATCGCATGACGGTGGAAATTCGCCGAGGCTGCACCCGAGGCTGTCGCTTTTGCCAGCCGGGCATGCTTACCCGCCCGGCCCGCGATGTGGAGCCCGAGGCCGTGGTGGACGCCATTGCCACCGGTATGCGCAAAACCGGCTACGACGAGTTTTCGTTGCTCTCCCTCAGCTGTTCAGACTACCTGGCCCTACCGGCGGTCGGGGTAGAGATTAAAAACCGCCTCAAGGACAACAATATTTCGCTGTCGCTGCCCAGCCAGCGGGTCGATCGCTTCGATGAAAACATTGCCAATATTATCGGCGGCAACCGCCTGAGCGGGCTGACCTTTGCCCCCGAGGCGGGCACCCAGCGCCTGCGCGACATTATCAACAAGGGGCTGACCAACGAGGAGCTGCTGCGCGGCATCAAGACCGCCCACGAGCAGGGCTGGAGCCGCATCAAACTCTACTTTATGATCGGCCTGCCCGGCGAAACCGATGTCGATGTCGTGGGCATTGCCGAGACCGTGCGCTGGCTGCGCCAGGCCTGCGTCACCCCAGGGCGACGGCCCCTGTCCTTTAACATCACCATCTCCAACTTTACCCCCAAGCCCCATACCCCCTTCCAGTGGCACTCGGTGTCGACGGAGGAATTTCGGCGGAAGCAGCGGCTGCTGCGGGAAGAGTTTCGGGATCTGCGCTGGATCAAGGTGAACTTTACCGACCTGCGCATTTCCGCCATGGAAGACTTTGTGGGCCGGGGCGATCGCCGCCTCGGGGCCGTGGTGCGCCGCGCCTGGGAACTGGGGGCGGGCATGGATAGCTGGTGGGAAAGCCTGGAAACCGCCTTCAATGCCTGGACCCAGGCCATTGACGAGGCGGGCCTGACCTGGAAGTACCGCCAGGTGGCCCAGGGTGAATGGAATGTCATGGACGCCGACGACACCAGTAGCCTAGATGCCCCGCTACCCTGGGATCACCTGGATACCGGCATCGATAAAGCCTGGCTCAAGGAGGACCTGCAGCGAGCCCTGGAAGCCGCCACGGTACCCGACTGCTCCTTTGAGGGGTGCAGCCACTGTGGGGTGTGCGGCCCTGACTTTGGCCACAATGTGGTAGTGCCACCGCTTACGATTCCGGCCTTCTTGGGCCACGGCCAACCCAGCCTAGAGCGGGTACAGCGCCTGCGGGTGACCCTGGGCAAACTGGGCTCCATGGCGCTGATTGGCCACCTGGATCTGGTCCGTCTGTTTGATCGCGCCCTCAGGCGGGCCGAGTTGCCCATTGCCTTTACCGGCGGCTTTCATCCGGGGCCCCGCCTATCTCCGGCCAATGCCCTACCCCTGGGGTATACCAGCAGCGGCGAAGTGGTGGACTTTGAGCTGACCCAGGCGATCGACCCGATCGCGTTTCTCCAGCGGCTGGCCGCCCAGCTCCCCGCCGAAATTCCCCTCTACGGCGTCGCCGAGGTGGCCTTGGATGAGCCATCGGCCACCAAGCGCCTGGATCAGGCCGAATCCTATCTGCGCCTGGCGGTAGAGCCTGGCACCCCAGCCCCCTCAATCTCTTGGTGTCAGTGGGTGACTGGGGTGATGGCGCTGGAGGAGTTTCTCTGGCAAAAAACCACCAAATCGGGGGCGCTCCAGATGGTGGACCTACGGGAGCGTTTGCACGATCTGGTCGTCGTCGGTGCCGATCACCCACTCCCCCCAGGCCTGGAGTATTCTAGAGATCATGAGCCTAACGATCACGAAAGCGCGTGGCTGAGGGTCCTGGGGAACTGCCGCAACGACGGGAACCTTCTCCGCCCAGACCATGTCGTCTCCATGGTGGAGCAGGTGGCAGATCACCCCCTACAGCTCCAACAGGTTCATCGCAGCCGACTGATTTTTGTATAGACACACCCTAAGGGGGCCAGATCATGGGCAGGCAACCCAGACATTCACCCAGCAATGAACGGGAGGTAGGGGCAGGTCTAAGTCGCGGCCCTCGGGTCTGGAGCGGTAACCGGCAATCTGGCGGGCTACAGCCGTGGCGGTTGAGTTTGGCCCTGGCGGCGGCCAGCTTGTTACTGAACCCGACCGCCACACCGGCTGAGACCTCAACCTGTGCCAGCGATGGCACCCTGGGCCACGGTGGAGCGGTCGATGTGACCTGCTGCCCCAGCGACCTGCTGTCGGTCTATTGGCCCGAGCGATCGCCCCAGCTCAGCCAGACCCTCTGCCAACTGCTGGTGTTCCCCACCGCCGGCCTGTCCAATATCGACGACTTCTACCCACGCATTGTGGACCAATCGATCTCCAGCAATAGTCGCCAAGCCTCCGCCGAACACATGACTCTGCCCAGCCTGTGGTGGAACCGCGACTTGCTGACCCCCCAATTGGGGGGACGTCGCCTGACGGAGTCTTGGATTTCTTACCAGATTAAAGACTCGGGTACGACCGTGGTTGATGTGATGGTCAACCCCCAGATTTGGTCGGTACTGACCTACAACGAACGCTTCGCCGTACTCAATCAGTTTGGCACCACGGCCCGAGACTTTGGCTACAACCTGCGGTTTTTCCAGGGCAATGCCCGCAACTACCGCATGGTAGGGCTCTATGCCTGTGACTTTGAGCCCCAGTCAGAGGGGTCTTTGGCGGCCGTAGCCGATCCTGACACCTGCTCAGCCAACCTGGATGCCGCCCAGATTGTACAGCTGCAGCGCAATCTCCTGGCCGAGGGCGAGTCTCGTCAACAGTCGCCGACGGCGGCGGTGGCCACCGATCACACAGTCCCTGAGTTGCAGGGCGGGGGCAAGAATTCAGGAGTCGGGAGTCAGAACTCCCTGCCTGACTCCTAGCTCCTGACTCCTGACTCCTGGCCAAATCAGATCTCCCTCATACCCCTGAGCCCCTCTAGCCGGGCTCAGCTCCGCAGGGTTTTCCAGAGGTCGCTATAGCGTGCTTCCGCCTCCGCCACGAGGGGTAGGAGAAACTCACTCTGGTCAGCCACCTGGGGCTTCAGCGCTATAGCGGCTGGATGTTGCAGCGACTCGGGCAGTTGCCCAGGGCTGCGGCCCCACTGGCGAGGCGAGGTGCCCTGGCCAAAGATACCGAGCTGGGTGGCAAAGTCATCGTCTAGACAAAAGTCGAGCCAGTTCAGGGCGCGGGGAGACTGGGTCGACTCGGCCTGGGGCCGCACCCACAGCTGGGCACTCAGCAGCGTCCCCTGGGGCGGCACCGCCACGGCCAGGTGGCGATACTGCTTGAGCAGGGGCAGAATATCGTCTGACCAGCCGACGGCGGCGGTGGCATCGCCAATCACCAGGGTCTCGAGGGCGTGGTCAGAGTCGTAGACGCGCACCTGCTGGTGGAGGTCGGCTAAAAAGGTCTCCAGGCCCGCCACAGCCCTGGGGTCTACCCCATTGGCCGAAGCGCCCAGGGCCTTTTGGGCCAGACCCAGCACCAGCCGAGGATGGTCGGGTAACACCACCCGGCGGGATAGTTCGGGACGGAGCAAATCGGCCCAGGTGGTCAATGGGGCGCTGGTGCGGGGCAGGCGGGTGGGATCATAGAGCAGCACCAGGTGGCTCCAGCGGTAGGGCACGGCCCAAATACTGCCCGCAGCGGTGGGGATGCCGTCGCGATCGCGCCGCACAAGATCCGGCCACACTGCCGCCAGATCGGCCCAGTGGGTGAGCGATGCCACCTCCACTGGCTGCACCAACCCCTGGCGAATGGCGGGGGCCAGCCAATAGTCGGCCAGGCTCACCCAATCGGCCACGGGGGGCAGCCTAGCCGCTTGGGTCTGGCTGTGCCAACCCTGCAGCAGGCGGTACAGTTCCACCAGGGAGTCTTGGGGAGTAACCGCCACCGGGCCACCTTGATCCGCTGGCCGTTGCTGAAAGGCTCTGAGCAACTGGGCCGGTACCGAGTTGGCCACCATAGCCAGCCGTAGGCCGCCAGCGTTGGCCCGCTGGCACCCGGTCGATAAGGCCGCCAGGGCTACTCCGCTGGTACCCGCTAAAAAGGTGCGACGATTCATGAGCATTTGCCCCTCAGCCCCCCTGATCGGGAGAGAATACTGACTAACCATAGCGTTTTAATCTACGCCCATGAAAGCCTTCCGTGATTTTGTCAGCGTCTCTATCACCCTGATATTGGTATCGTTTATTGGCCTGAGCCTGGCCCGGCTGGTGTACTTTTTTCTGCACAGCCAGCAGATTATTTGACCGCCGGACCTAGGGTAGAGGAAATGCGCAGGGCCAGTTCGGTCAGGTTGTCGCGCTCGGTGCAAAAGTCTTCGGCCTGGGGGCGGGGCACCCCAGCCTTGACTAGGTATTCCACCAGCAAGTTGAACAGCATGTCTTCGGCCAGCTGCCGCTGGTCAGCCCCGCCCCGCTGCTGATAGTACAGGTATTCTTGGCAGCGCAGGGCCAGGTCTTGGTAGGTGACATCGCGGGTCAAATACTGAAGGCGGCTAACAATCATGGCGACCTCAGAAGACAGGTTACCCCCAGTCTAGCGAAGGGGGGCGACGCTAACCGATCGCCCTGAACACCACCGAGAGATTATTCGCGGGCATCGCCACGGTCTCAGCTAGGACAAGGCCCTGGGCCTCGGCGGCATCGACCACCGCCTCTAGATCGCGCAGGCCCCACTGGGGGTTTTGGGCCTGCAAGCTGGCGTCGAAGGCGGCGTTGCTGGGGGCGGTGTGCTGCCCACCCTGGCGATAGGGGCCGTAGAGATAGAGCACGCCCCCTGGGGGCAACAGGCGACTGGCCCCCGCCATCAACCCCAGGCAGGCCGCCCAGGGCGAAATGTGAATCATATTGATGTTGACCAGGGCGGTGATCGGGTGACGCTGCCAATCTAGCGCCGGACAGGCCACCGTAAATGGCGATAATTCTTGCGCTGATGCCTGGATCGATTCCATGGGCCAGAGCCGGGCAGCGGCATCTAGCTCCAGGGGGCCATGGAGGTTCTCGGCGGGAGCGGCCGCTCGCCAGGCGGCGATGCTGTGGCGCGCCTCGGGGCTGAGGTCTGAGGTCAGCCACTGCCGGGGAGCGAGGTGGGGCGCAAAGAAGACGGCATGCTCGCCGGTGCCGCTGGAGATCTCGAGCACGGTGCCGGTGGGGGGCAGCACCCGCTGCAAGACAGCCAAGATGGGCGATCGGTTGCGATCGGTGGCGGGGGCGTAGCGGCGAGCATCGGGGGGAGTAGGCATAATTCTAGAAGTAGAACCTTTCCGTGGTGCATTGCTGCGCGTTGGCGGAGCCTCGCCCTAGGGTTATGCACCACTACGACACCCTAAAAATTGGGCTTGACGCTGACTTAGCTCTAGGGAAGCTGGTAGCCTAGGGATATGGCGCTTGGGGATTGATGGTCTCACCATGGTATTAACAACGGGTTATTCGATTCCGCAGAGCGACCCGCCGAGGTCGCCCAGGGAAACGCTGCCGACGATGTATGATTTGCCGAGTGAGTTTCCGGAGGAACCGGGATTGCCGGATGAGTATCACGATCTACATCCGCAATTGCTGAGCCGCACGCTGACGCTGGCCCAGTATAGCCGAGAGGACTGGTTTACCGGCTCTGATTTGAATGTTTACTACGATGTGCAGCATCCCCTGTGGCACAAGCGCCCGGACTGGTTTTTGGCGGTGGGGGTGCCTCGGCTCTATGACGGTGACGATCTGCGGCGCAGCTATGTGGTCTGGCAGGAGGGGCGTTCTCCTGAGGTGGTGGTGGAACTGCTATCACCCGGCACGGAGCAGGGAGATTTAGGCCGTTTTTTTGAAGGGGCCGATGCTGATTTCCCCTCCCCGGCCCTGGAGGGAAATGGGAGTTCTGAGAGGCTTCCCCCGGAAAAATTTACTGTCTATGAGCGCTATCTGCGGGTACCCTACTACGTGGTTTTTAACCGCTACTCTGGGGTTTTGAGGTTCTTTCAGCTGGTGGGAGGTGCAGGGTAAGCGCAAGAAAAACATCGATAAATTGTGCTATCGGGCAGGCAGACCTGCGGCAAGGACAGTGAGCATGTAGTCAGGGCTCATTGAAGCTCGCTTCGCCTTCTGCTTGAGACTTCGT